>JGI24159J19872_10012219_pt1 | contig 11213 bp, 8 predicted proteins | sample Ectturendosymbi4_FD_19872 | JGI IMG/M metagenome (IMG submission 19872)
AATCTTCGGCCGGTAAAGTCTTTTCTCCTTTACAGGTCTTGCATCGGCATGTACCTGTCGCGTTTGATCGTTCTTGCGTGACTGCTACACTAAGAAAACAACCTTTTTTGCTGAAAATTTCAAAGTCCAGTGGGACAAGACCCCCCTGTCCCCCTTCCGACGCCATGCCTACTTCCTTCTATTTTTCAGTGACCTTCCAACAAAGCTACCGTTCAAAATATATTTGAAGAGATGAAGCAATTTAAACCTAACATGATCATTGTCGCTGTGACGCGTTCACAAAAAGTCATGATTCTAACCGAGGCATACAAACTCAACCTGACAACGACTCATGGTTGGATGTCGCTTGCCTTGAATAGTATTTCAAACGTGCCGGTGGCAAACGTCATTTTCTAGGCTCAATCGTATCCGTTTAAAGGTAAGCATTGTGTTCCTTACATGAAGATAAAGCATTTAGTTTGATCTTCCCGTCTGGTCACATGCGACTGCGAGCAACGATTCCACAAAAGGACAAACTTCACCCAGACAATCATGCACGAAAGATAGCGAACGAAATTTTCGGTGTAAGCAGCAAATGGTTACCATTAGCTGTTGATTGTGACTTGTTAGATACTACTGGCTTGCTGCGTGATTGGCAGAGATGTTTCAAAAGTTGACTGGCACAATATTGAGTTGACGGAAGGTCATTCTTCCCCTGATAGTGCGTATGTGTAGGAGCAGACAAATTTTTGGTAGTGCGAAGGATTTTTGCCCAAATTTCCCCGAAAAAAACAAATAAAACGACTTTACTTCCCTTCATGTTGCGCGCACTTTTTTAAATCAGAGCACTTCAAACATTTTCGCCCAAATCTCCCCCAAACTTGCCCAAATTTTCCCTAACTTGCCGGAATTGAACTAAGTAAAAACATGACCTTCAAAAAAGCAAATATCTGGACTTTCAATTTCGGAGCCATTTTTAAAATCAATGCACATACAGCAATTCTGCGGAGGTTTTCACACATTTTGCCCAAATTTCTACAGATTTTGCTCGGATTTTCACCAAATCAAAAGTTTTGGGGGTGCGCTTGCAACCCCTGCAACCCGCCTCCTACACCAGTGTGATAGTGGACTTGCCCATGGTAAAAGCTTATCTTGCGCTAGTTGCAAGCTTTTCCATCAACTTACACCTTCCTCGAAAATGTAGAAAATATTCTGGAACAAAATGCAACAATGTGCATCACTTGCAAGAAACAACTTGTGGCATCACTTGCAAAAAACGATAGCCCTACAAAAACGACAGCCCTACAGTGTTTGAAAGCTCGCGTTTTGTGACCACAGAGTCATACAGCTCATGCAGGACTACGTTTGCTTTGCCCAACCCATGTATCAGTCTGTTTGTTCCGCTTTCCGTTAGTCGTGAATATCACTGTGACGTCCTTGACATTTTGAAGCCCGNAACCGNCCCTTATTTACAACTCTGCTCTACGGTGCGCAAATGCGCAGTCTAGTGAAATGTTATTCTCGTACACTAGCACCAGTCTAGATTTAATATCGCATATGTACCGCATAGCCTCTCTAACGCTTGAAACACTTTACTGCCTATGTGTTTACATGGTAGCGCAACTGCATGCGCACTAAAACAAACATTTGCTTAGTGTACATTTTTCTGAGGGAACACTGCCCAGATGGGCCTTGAACCATTTTTGGAGGGTCGCGAGTAGATTTTTTATGCACACAGCTGTATTATATTTAGTTTGATGGAGTTTTAGATGGGGGTCGTTGGTATAGTGGGTTGCTATAATGGATCGCGGACTCGCGGTACAAAAAAGATTGAAAACCACTGCTCTATGCAAATCTGTTTCTTAAAAAAATCATTTAATCTGATATGTATGATGTTAAAAAATACTTAAATACCTAATTGTAGAGAGTAGCTCGGGCTCTAACGGATGAGCCCGAGTAAAGCGCGAGCGAACGAAGTCGAAAGAACGCTTGCTACCAACGACAGTTTTTGATTCAGGTCACCTGCAACATGCATGCGAAAGGCCAGACATGGAACGAAAATACTTGAATAGTAAAAAAGCCCAATGCATAGACCCCAAGTTAACAACCATAATCAGTGAAACGTGTGGTGGCACAAATATACAAAGCAATCAAGCTTGTATTCTACAATATTATAAATCGTAATCAAAGACTCTGGCTCAGCTCGAGACACCACTGATTCAGTTACTTTGCACGACAATTAAGAACTAAATGCTTAGTAAAATACCTTGCCGACAGTGCTTGCCGCTATTGCGAATCGTGAAGGGAGCATGCTTTGAGTGGAATGCATCGACCATTGGTGACATATGATGAAGGAGTGCGCTTTGAATCAAACGCCTCGACTTCCGAAAACCGAGGAATGTGACCTGCTGCGCTGAATGTCGATTCGCACTTAGCGCAAGTTATTTTGTTAACTCCTTAAAATTTGCAAAAATTGATAGTATTGCTGCGAAAAATTTCCTGCGAGCATGTCATATTTCCCAGGAATGACATTCCCAAATTCTCCAGTTTTTCCTGGCCTGATTCGTTGATTGACGTATATTCAAAGAAAACCTGTCATTGATTTAAGTACTTTGCGTTAATGTAAGCATTCTGCAAGATTTCGTAGTCTGACCGAAAAGTCTCGCGACCGAACCGGCCAGACCGGACAGTCCTGTTCCGGTGTTTAAAGGCCCTTTGTTAACTGAAATAGTGTGACTTCTAGCAAAAAATTCATCTTTGGCTTTATTAAAATAGCCGAAAACGTCTGATTTCTTATCGTTTGCATTCACAATAAGCAGTGATGAATAGCGAAGTAAATCACATTCCACTTAATATGTATACAAACAATGAGCTTCGGTCACACATGATTATTATTGGCACAAATTTTCTGTCGTGTCTGCGTCTTCTAGTGGTGTTATGCAAGGTTTTCAGGATCAGGTGTTTTGCCTGACACTGAGCCCATGCTTTTCAACGAGGGGACAGTGGTACACAATAAATCGAGCACATTATAGTGGTTATGGCGTTGCAAACTTGGACAAAAAAGCTGTCGGGGGGGACGTAAAGATTTAATGCAGTATTTACATGTCATGATCATGGCAGCCACCTCATATCCTCACTTTTGGTCTTTTGCAGAGGTGAGTAGATTTTTTTTTCAAATCCAAATCCGATCCAGCAATCTTGTTTCAAAATCGAATGGAAATCCGAAAACTAAATCTTGTTTTAATACAGATTCCTATCACTGTTGTTACTCTAGGCCTACAAGTAATCCAACTGAAATATTCAAAGACAAAAACAGTTTGGAAATTAATTCAAGTTAACTTATGCTCTACCTGTGGCTCAACACTAGAGGTGTGCGGAGATCAAATCTCTTGTTTTGTAAATTTTCAAATCGAATGCGAAAGATGATGAGTCTTCGCTTTCTGAAGTAGTGATTTTCACGGTTGATTCCGCCTTGCCATTGCTTTGGGCGTAGTACGGTGAAGAAGTAGTGTGACTGAAGTTCCACTCGCGCGCAAATTCTTCAAACTCTTCAGAAACTAGCTGCGGACCGTTGCCAGTCCGAATGGTCACTGGAATGCTGTGTGTTGCGAACGAACGCTTGAGCATTTCCACTACAGATGTCGTGGTTGTATCTTGCAGCTGTTCCAGAAAGAAAATATCTTAAAACTAATCTACGGCGACAGCATAGTTAATTGAATCATAAGTGAGTAAATCTACTGCAACTTCTTCCCGTGGTAGTTTCGGCGTTTCGTGTGGAATCAATGGTTCCTGTTGTTGCTGTGGCTGAAACTCATTACATATGGCGCATTTAGAAATGTAGTCGTGAACTACTTTCGCCATACCCGGCCAGAACAAAACATCGCGGGCTTTCCGCAAACAAGAATCAGCACCAACATGACCATAGTGGATCTTATCTAGCATCTTACGGTGGGATGCATAACCGCTGGTATCAAAATTTTCGAACTTTTCATGATGATACCTCGATCTTCTACAAGTTCATCTAGAATTTCCAACAGGAATTCAATGCGTTAGGACACTGCTTCCTGCTATTCGGCCATCCGTGTCTGATGTAATCCACCATTTGCTGCAAGTCAGCATCGTTGCGCGTGGCCTCAGCGATTTCCTTTCAACTAGCATATGAAACACGAACGCCTTCAAGCGTTTTAAGTGACGCTAATTCAGCAGAAAGAACATAATTATCATTGTCCTGTAGATTTTGCTTATGGGAAAGCGCAGCCCCTGAAAGCATATCGGCTATATACATTCTCTTGCCAGGTTTATAATTCATCGATAAATTGTATTTCTGGAGTTGCAGTGACGTTCTTTGCAGTCGTTTCGGAGCTGTTATTAACGTTTTTTTTAAATTGTTTCCAACGGCTTGTGATCTGAATGGATTGTCATCACATTCAGACCCAGAATGTAATGTTTGAACTTTTGGCATGCATAAACTATCGCAAAGCACTCCTTTTCTGTTTGTGCATACCTCTGCTCCGTTGGGGTGAGAACCCTTGACGCAAACCAGACAGGCTGTCCTTCTTCGCTGGAGTCACATTCAATTGTAGCTTCTTCGCTGATGTCGCAATACCGTAGAACTGGAGAATCTATTACCGCTGCCTTGATAGCTTCCACTGCGTCTGTGTGCTGGGACGTCCACATCCATGGTGCGCCTTTGTCAGTCAAACGAAGTGGTGGCTCGCAAATATGTGATAACCTTGGTGAAAAACGCGATAAATAATTCACAAAGCCCAATAGGCGCTGCACACTTTTCATATCTTCCGGTAGAGGCATAACAGTAATTGCTTTTGCTTTGGCTGGATCCAGCTTAACTCCTTCTGGCGTCAACAAATGTCCCATGTACGAAACGACCTTAATTTTCAGGTTCAGTTTCGATTTATTAAACTTCACGTTCTTTTCTATCGCACGTGTCAATAAGTTGGTCCGGCCGTCAGAGCATCTGATCTTATTTGGGGTGATCACCCCCCTGATCTTATTTGGGACGGTCGCCGGATCCGCCCCTGATCTGACCCCGTCAATTATGCCACTGCAACAAATACGTTAAACATTGATTAAAATGTTTGTTGTGGTTGATAGCAGCAACGTTGCCAATCTTCTGTCAGTCAAACGACGTTTATCAGGCTTGAACATTCGTCCAGCAATGTTGAAAACTCGTTTGTTAGTAATTTCAAGATTGTTGACTATTTTTTTCAAACTGCGGGTTACGATGTTTTCAGTTGTGTGATGGCCTTTGGATCGTCTGCAAGCGGAGCATAGCATTTTGCAGCTTTTCATTTGAAATGAAATGAACAGTGATACCAATATACAGTAGCTGCGTATCTGTCTATTGGACCAAAAGTCACTGTTGTCGGACATGATGAAAAATATTTTCCAGCTGAAAAATATTGTTTTAATTCTCGAACAACCCTTCCAAATTAGGTTTTGTATCGTCTTCACCGTTTGAGCTGCTTGGTTTGATCCACTGCGAGGCCACACTAGACCTCCGGGCAGGTGTTGAGCAGCCATTCAATTGTGTCATCATCCAGAACCGTCAGGCCATGCGCACCATAGGGAGGTCGATGGATTGCACAGTGAAGTGAAGAGCATCATGGTCAACGATCTGTTGATTTGTCCCACACTCACAAGCAGCAGGAGCCATACTCATTTTGGGTAAGCAGGAGCGGAAACTTCAGTATTCGTTGAGGAGTTGGTTGAAAGTTGTCACCAAAAGTTAATATTTCCATAAAACAACACCTCCAAGTTGTCCGGAAAATCAGGGCATCGTCCGTTTATAGGAAACCATTCGTAAACGTGTCGTGACGTCTAGCTGAAACTAAATATGATCAAAACATGCTGAAATTTTTCAAATTTCGACAAAAGGGGGGTGAATAATCATTTCATTGTTATGTTTCTTTTGTATATTTTCAAACTGTAATTGCCGCTGAAAACAGATTGGAGTTGAAAACTTCCAATTCAAGGCAAAATAAAACGTGTGACTGGTGTATGTGAAATCATTAAGTGCAGACTTGAATCACAAAAATGTTATATGCCTGCTTTGTCATGATGTCTCTTTGAGCTTACGAATTTAAGTACTTTTCAGAGCTTCTCGGTCTTTGCCCGCGACTCAACACAGACCAGGTCCATGCACGCCTGGGTCTCACCTCGTCCGACGTCACTTTCAAAGCTCCCCGTTACATCGACAGCTTGCTGCTTGTTGCTGATCGAATAAAGAAAAGCTGCGTGGATGCGAGAGTGAGTTGTCAAACAGCAAAAAGAACGAAATTGCAAATGCCTAGAAATTGCTGCGTTAACCAGCGTTTTTTCATTATGGTGACAACAAGGGCAACCAATTTTTTAACCTAAAAACATAAAATTTTGACTTTACAGTTTACAAATTTTGACTTTATTGTGACGTATCAATTCCCTGCGTTGGTAATTGAGAGACGGAATACAAAGCATATATAATATATCAAACCGATAGGTCAAAGATCTTTTTGCTGTTGAAATAAAACAAAAATCAAAACTGTGAAAGACCCAACGAAACCAGAGGTAAAAACCGTTAGACCAAAATGAATCCAAACCCCAAGAGAAATATCCAGTGTCAGTGAATCTGAAGTCACTGAGAAGGTTCGACATTGATTTACCTTAACATCAAGTACTACCAAGCCTAGCGTACTTTCAATGGTAGTACAGTAGTGGCAAAAGAACATTATTACGTCAGAAGTTGCAAAAAATCCAATATTATGTCGTAATTTGAACTAAACTTGCAAAAGCATGTCAACATCTAATATTGTAGCTTTAATAAAATGCCTATCGAAAGAAAAAAATGCATTGCATGAAATTACGACGTAACGACAAATTTTTACCTAATATAAATTTTGACATTTTCATGACGAAATAACTTTGGAGTCGGTCGTGGTATCAGCGTGAAATTTGGTTTGTGGACCTTTCATGAACTCAAAAAAAGGAAGAAAATTTGACTTTATTGGTTTTTGGTTGCCCCAGTGATAACCCTTCCGATTGCTTTGTTGAATTTGATTTTGTATTCGGCAATTCAAAGCAATGCGTGACATTTCTAAAGTGTACGGTCTGCGTGGGACAGTTTGATGAAGTGATTTTCAACTAAGGCGAACTTCGTGCATTGGTCAAACTCCAGTGAAAAATTGTTGAAAAAGCTTCGTCATTCTCATTATAAAATGGTGAAACCAAGGCTTTTTCTAGGAGGATAACAAAATAACAGATGTAATTTGGTGACTACAATCAAACTTACGTGAAGATGAAACAGCCATGACTGTCCAGGAATTATTGTTAACTTTCCTCCAAAGACGTACAATTATTTCCATAAAAAATATTTTTTCATGATTGACCTGTTCCTTCTACAGTTATTTCCCTGCAATCATTTGCTTTTCCTTACGATCAATTTATATTCCGTGAAGAAATAGCTAGAATGACCGGTGACTGAACTTCGCATATTCAAACGGTATACAACCTTTCATTTGCTTGGATCATTTTAGTTTCAAATTACGATATCAAGTTTGCTTTGTTTGAGAAAACGATCACAACAAGTTTTCCCTTTTTACAGGTTGTCACAATTAATCGCACAGTGGTGCTTATCAAATTGATAGAATTGCAACTTCATTTCACAAACATCGCGAATTAAACGAAATGAAGCTCTGTGGTGACCATCTTCCTTGTTTGAACAAAATTATATTTTTTGTCTTCGCAAGAAATAAATATTTGGAAAATAATGTTTGTTTTAAAAGAATTATTTTTTAAAATCGAACAGGTATCTGTAAGAAAAATTTGCATGTGTCTTGCTTTGGCAAACGCAGCCTATTTTATGATTCAGGTGAACAAAACAAAACCCCGATTTGCTGGAGGAAGGAACAGTGACTCCTTCTTAGTTCCTTTCTTTTATCATCGACATTCAAACGTTCCGGTAATTTATGACGTCTTGCAATCGTCTGATTCCACTTGGTCAGTAATTGGCCAATGCGCATTAAATTCCAGCAATGACGATGGGCAACTGCAGATGTCAAACGGTACGAAGGCAATCAGGCCTGCTAATCGTTTAAGAGTGACCACAATTCTTGCACGTCCGTTCGCCTACTTTGATAACAAAAGTGAAACTGATCCCAGTAAACTTAACGGCTATGCAATCGATCTCCTGAAAGAACTGAGCCGACTTGACGGCTTTGAATACGAATTGCACTTCGTCAAAGACGGTCAATATGGAGGAATAGACGAGACAACTAGTCAGTGGAATGGAATGATAGGGGAGGTTCAAAAGGGAGAAGCTGATTTGGCTTTAGCGCCGATCACTCTAACCTCGGAACGTGCCCAAGTTGTAAATTTTTTGCCAAGTTTCATGAGGCTCGAATTGAAATTTTTAATCGTGAGATCGTTCAACACAAGTTACGCGTACAATCCTTTTTCGTTCTTGGATCCCTTTGATTCATCTTTTTATGAAGTTGTGATTGTGAGTGTTTTACTTCTGGCGTTTCTGCTCACGACTCTTTCGACCATTAGCCCTTACGGAACCAGAGGAAAGTTTTTTTTGTCTCGTCGAGCGGAAAAGGCCGAAGAAGCGCTTGAGGCCAATAGAAATGCAGAACACTTTTCTCAGGTGAGTCGACGACATCGCATTCTCCTCAATGATCGCAGGGACGCCTACACAGGCATGGGTTTTAACAATTCCTTGCATTTTGTGTGGTCGGCCTTGTTCTGCCAATCGCCTGAGCGTGCACCGCAATCATTCTCGGGAAAAATCCTCACCTTGACCTGGTTTTTCGCTTCGACTGTGTTCGTTGCTTATTACACAGCGAATGTCGTCACTTCCGTGTCGCTGCACACGAAAAAGATCGATGTCGTGCATTCGGCCGAGGATTTGCTGCTGCAGCCTTCAATAGGGTTTGGAACTTTGATGGACAGCGCGATCGAAACTCAGTTGAGAGAATCAGACTCAAACATTGCCAGACAAATGTATCGGACAATCTATAATGGGAAAAGCCCTCTGCATTACTCGGTGCCTACCATCGCTGCAGGACATGACCTCACCAAACAAGGCAAGTATGCTCTTATCCTGGATTCGACAATTCTCGACTTTTTTGTTGTAGAGAGCAACTGCGAATTGAAAACGGTTTCTCTCGGATTTGGATCGATCGAATATGCATTGGCTGTCCAGAAGTCCTTCCCCTTTTACGACGCATTATCTGGTCACATTGGTGCTTTAAAAGGAAGTCGTTTTTTTCGAATGTTGTGGGATAAATACTTCCACAATTTGGAATCATGCAATTACTTGGATCACTCTGATGACTCAGTACGTTCGTTAACTTACACAGATCTTGCAGGTGTTTTTTATATGGTTGCACTTGTAGTAGCCGTGGGTTTCATTGTGTTGGCGATCGAATGGATTCTGGCCAGCTTTAATGATGTGACGTCAAGAAAGCCCAACGCGCCCGGCACCCTAGGGGAAGCTCTGCGTATGAGAAAAAACAAACTCTTGCACGACATACGCTGGGAATGGTTCCCCATCGAAAAGTACATGAAGAAGTGGAAGAAGCTTCGATTGCCCACGGACGGAGCCGCTGAAGCGGTCCTGATGAATCATTTTACGAGTTCTCACCGAAGATCCAGGCACGTAATATCGAAGCGTTTATCGCGTTCCCTTTCGTCACTTGATTTAATCGCACCGTCCCCGGAAGTGAGTTACACAACCACGCAGTCGAGATTTTCAGGAAAACGTCTCTCGGATCGACTGTCCATACGAAAATCCATTCTTCGACAAGATGATCGCTCAAAGCGGTTTTCATTCCGCAATTCCCGCGTGGCTGCTGCCCGCCAAGTAAGCTTTTCAACTGAGCAAGACTCAGACTGGTATAGGCATGGTCGTTTTTAGTGGCAGTCTTTCGCACATCTGTCTTCCCTCGACTTGATCCTGATCACGTCGAAGTTTGCCTCGATTGAGGTATGGTCGTTCAAGCACATCAAAAGTTTGGCGTTTAAGTATGCTACATGTGCTTGTGTCTCCAGATTCTGTCAACTATAAAGAAAAAACTATTTATTAAAATTTTTGTATAAATTACAGAAAATAGTTTTGCAGTATTAATTTGTTTAGAAACAAACTCTGTTCAAAGTGTTGGACTTCATTTCATCCTCACTTTTCCGAAACAAACTATGGATTTCACTGCGAATATGTGAAGTAGTTACCGGTCTCGAATTCATTTTGGTTGTATGGTGTTTTTTCTCATAGGCAGCCGATATTACAAATCGTTGAGGTTACTTTGGAATTATTTGCAGAACGTATGATGCTTTGGACATCGTTCTCGTCAAGGCAGCTGAAACTCATACAATTCATTGACCGTTTGAGAATGATCGCACATTTTGCAGTTTTAGTTATGAGAGTTTGTTTCTGACTTTTTCAAGCGGTTGTGTTTTTTCATTGATTTTAAGATTATGTTTGTTTGTTACATATTTTTCTTGTTGGTAACACTCATAACGAGAGGTGTTTGTTGCCGCACATTTCCTGTTTTTCGTGAAATAAATCTCATTGAAATATCTGTCATGATTAGTTTTCCCCATGCTTGTGTCTCTGATCATGTGCGTGGGAAGTTTTTTTTTCTAGGGGAGGGCCACTGGGGGATTTTCCAAAAAATCTCCAGGGAGGGAAAGTTGTGAAGTTTGTTTTCTCCCACTGAAAACTAAGAAAGCCCTTTTTCTAAAAATTTCAAAATCCAGGGTGTCCTCCCCCCCTTTCCGACGCCCATGTTATTGATTAACGTTTGAAAGTTATTAGGATACGCAATCTTAGGTCTACAACTTAATGCATTTCCAAAGAAACATTAACTTCAGGCAGTAGGTCTACAAGAGCGTTCGCAAGGGGGTTGGGTTAACCCACCCCCTTTTAATTTCATAACTTACAAAAAAATTATTACCTGCGCAAAGGGGATTAACTATTTTCGCATACTTTTTACTTGTTGATTTGTCGACTTAATGCTAATCCCACGGAATGAATTTGCATCCAAAGTTCAAAGAACATTGTAAATGGATCAAAATGTAATAATTTATGTTTTGGTGGATGTCGTGCACTCGCCCGCGAATTCTACTAAACACTATCTGCAGAAAGTCAGGCTTTAATTCACTAAGGAGACCGCTCAATCATGGAGCTGAACAAGCGAGCAATGAAACTCTGAAACAAACACAACAGCGTAACTGATCAA
>JGI24159J19872_10012220_pt1 | contig 11213 bp, 5 predicted proteins | sample Ectturendosymbi4_FD_19872 | JGI IMG/M metagenome (IMG submission 19872)
AACACTAGTCAAACTTATCAAATTTCCTGCGGAACACCTGACGATCTTTCACGGAACACTAGTTTTCCGCGGAATACCGGTTGAAAATCACTGTTATACACAGTCTAACAGATATTTTCCACTCAAGTAGTTCGAGGAAACAATCTTGTTTGTTAGATCCGTCCGAGTGCGGTGCTGTGGAGGGACAAATTGCCGCAGATCATATTGCCCTGAACAGTGGTGGTTCCATGGGGAGCTGGGTGGGCCATGGCCACCTGCTTGCCACCCCTAGTTTTGTGTTTAATTTCACTTTCTTTTCCCAGCAGAAAAATGTTTGCGACAGCATAAGAATTGGTTTAAGTTAATTTATCTGAATTTATCCTGACTGTAGGCGTGTGTTCTGCTACCTTGTGTCTCGTATGACTTCGAAGCATCCCACGCAGCTGGTCGTGACTTCAGTTTTAAGTCTACCTACAAATGTCCTGCAACCTCATAGAACTTTGTAATGGTTCAGGAGCAATTCTTTCCGGCATTTCAGCTCTTTGACCCGGAGATCAAACATTTCTATCAGAAGAACACTAGAAAAGATTCGCAAATGCATATTGAATTAGTGAAAATGATTTAAAACATGAAACACTTCTGGCAAAGAATTTGCTTCGGAAAGAGTCGCAGCTGCCAACATCGCTCGAACAATTTATTTCATTTATAGCTCCTTACAAAGGTGCGTTTGATTGTTTATACAAGTTGTTACTAATAGCTGTAACTCTTCCGGTCACCAGTGCTTCATGCGAGAGAATTTTTTCAAAAATGAAATTCGTGAAAAATTTCTCAGAAGTTCCATGACCAATGAAAGATTGAGTAGCAATGCTCTACTTTCAATTGAAAGGGTACGAGCTTAATATATATTTAGATGGCTTCGTTGATGAATTTGACAGTCGACATGATAGGATTAAGCTACACTGAGTTGATGTTGATATGAAATTCTGACGTAGATGGTGCAGTGATTTGTGTGAGAATCGTATTGCTCATTTATCTATTTGTTTCTTTTGGTTTATTTGAGGTGGTGCGTGTTTTACTTATGACAAGATAGTCATAAATCAGTGGCTCTCAATATTTTTTGGCCCATGGACCATCATTTTTAATAGTATCCGATGGACCACTTGGCTATGCTGACACTTCATGAACAACTAGTCGAATCTTGCACATAGGTCAGTGAACGTTTTGTCAAAGATTTACGGAACTCTCTGTGGATAGGTGGACCCCGTTGAGAATCACTGTCATAATTTAACGCAGGGTTTGAAAGTCAGCATTTGAGGATCAGTCAGAAAAAAATTTAGTGTGTATATTAAAATGAACAACTTTGTTATGAATATCTGCTGAGCAAGTTTTATGCCTGCTGTTACATCTTGTTATGAGGTACACTCCCAAAAAGCCGATGCACACACACCTATCTGCGGCGCGGCTTTGCTAGTTTAAGTGTCACTGGTCGACTGGTGCCGAAACCTCGCTGTTGTTAACTGCATAGTGCATTGAAAGGTCCTTACCCTACCCACGCTGAAGATGGTATTACACTTGTGATAGTACTGTAGTTGCATAACCTTGTTATTGTTACATCACAAAGTGTTCGTAAGCTACCACAAAAACGGATTAGTCATAGTAACTAATCTGTTGGCAGATGGTTTATTTGAAAAAACTTGCTTTGTAGTAAGAATAGTTTGACGAAAATAGTTGGCTATCAACAGTTTACCTGTCAATGTGTCAGGATAGCATTCATCGTTGGAACCAGTTCACTTTCATGTGGATTGTTTTCACTTTCGTGCAGCTGTTTTCGTTCATGTGGGGCCGGCACCGGCACACTTGTGTACGGGAAATGGTGTTTCGTTTTACATGTGTAGAGTCAGAGTGTAGTGTTGTGGAAGTTGCATGTTTAGCACAGAATATTCGACATAGCAGTGCAATTATGCGATTGCGTTTAGTGGTGCTTATGTGTCTCTAGTGAATAATAACGCTAGGTCATATTTAACGATATTAAGTCCCGTCGCCACGGGGTCTTTAGTGGACTTAGCCTCCCAAAACAAAACTCCAAGACCTCTAAATTGAAATATGAAACACTGTAAATCAGTAGAGTTTTTGTCAATTTTTAGAATGTCAAGCAATCCTGCACAAACGTAAAGCCCCCTATTGAAGACTTTCTGGCGACGGTTCTGACGATATTCACAAGCCTATGCTGGGATTGATAGGGTTAATCATAGCAAATCAATCTTCATTACAACGGAAAGTCACCGTGCAGGAGAAACATTCATGTTGACACCCCTACTTTTTTCCTTGGCCCCGCAGTGCCCCCCACTTTTTTCATTCTAGAATCGCCACTGGCCCTGAAGCGACCCATGTACACCTAGGGGTGTAGTGGGGTGGGAACGGCGTTCCCACACCTTTTTTTGCACTAGATTTCATTAAAAAGGCTATGATCCCACAGATGTGCTAGCGACACGCAGATTCACACTGCTAGACAAAAATCTACTGTGAAACTGGAAGATCCCGTGCGGAAATTCTTGTAGGCGAATACTCACTTTATTCGAACTATTTGGTGCAGTCTTCCTTTTCATTTGGTGTGTGAACGGTGTTCCCACTACACCCCTGTATGCACCGAACTCCCAATGTGAGCTATGGTTTTCGATTGTAGAGCTGTTTTGAATGGTTTGGTTATGTATCATGAAACCTAAAAACTGGTTGCTCAGTGTAGGTTTCGAAGACTTATAAAATACGACACAACGACCACGTACACAACTGTAATATAACCAACATAATGTAGGAATTTCCAAACATCTTCTACGTACAGTGGCCCAGAATACATTAAGAGCGTCAGACTTCAACACCTTCAAATCAACCTTATGTTGTCAAACCAACCACCATCATGGAGAAAAAATATCTTTTCTTAGTGCAAATGCTGACCTAAAAGCGCAGTTTTTGAAAAGAAGCTTAGATCTTACGAAATTCACGCTAAAACTCAACCCAGGAGCAGGGGAGCTTCAGCTTTACTGCAGGATTGCCTGTTGCAGTGCAAATTTGCCAAAACTTTTCGGTACTTCTTGGGACCAAGTGTAAAAAGCTTGCAACAATGTGTTATTTTATGTTGGTTACTGCTCATTTCTCATACTGCGATGTGGATTGTTTGAAGGTAAACTGCAAACTGGGTGATATCATCACCGACGTCGGAGAACGTCTTCACCCATACTTAGCCGTTCAAGAGGAACAACAAGGCTCGTACAGATTCATGCTGTTTGCTGAAAAAGAACTGGTGATGGTCATTCCTGGCGGAGCTGCTAATGCTTTGTATGCTCTGCTTGCATTGCACCACGTAATGAATTATGAATACTGTGGCCATGTTGTGAAATGCCTTGAGTTCATAGAACGATTCTTTGCTGGAATTTCGTCATCCGCTGTGAACGCTGTTGGTGAACTTGCAATGCAACTTGGACTGTTTCGTGATTAAAAAGGCATTTCCAGAATACGACACTGCTTAAAAGGGGCTGTGAGAGCTTTCCTTGCATGTCTGCATGTGTAAAATTTTACGTGTTGACTAGCTCTTCCCCATGTTTACGTACGTTTCGTACAGAGTTGTAAGTCGGCCCGGCTTTTCAGGTCGGGTTCGGGCTTAAGTTTGTCAAAATGTTTCGGGCCTGCATAAAAAACTTTTTTATATTATTCAGAGCAACGATATTTTTCTTTCGTGACGTACATTTGTTGTGCTCACCACGGTGACTTCCGTGAGTGAAGTGATTGTGATTTTCCTTCAGCTCGTTCTATTTGCAAACACAGTGTTCTTTTGTTCTCTGTTCGGATTATAGTCTCACACTCTTTTTGAGAAGACAGCGGTGAGGAAATTAGCACACGATGGCTTCGAAAAGATCAATCATGCGATTCTTGGCTTGTTTTAAGAAATGATGGCGTACAAACCCGCTTCCATGCCTATAGCACTATCCTAGATAGTAATTTATTGTATCTATAGCGCAATCGTGAATAGTTACGTGATAGTTTTTTGAGGAACATTAGATTCTGCAATATTATCGTTGACTAACAAGCTAAGCTTGTGCTTGTTTAAGCCAGTGTTTTGGTCAAGGTGGTTGCTATTTTAGGTGTGATAAAACCGTGTACCTGCAACTATACCCGTACGCTACGTTTTTTGACACCCGCAGATGCGTACATTTTGACTCACTTAGTAAATTTGGCTTTCGGGCTTCAAAATTATATGTCGAGCTCGGGCTTCAAAGTGAGGCCCGTTTACAACTCTGGTTTCGTATGCTTAGCCATTCAGACTACAAATACTGCTCCGTCGTAATACAGTACGTGCTGTTACTTCTCCGCTTTGTAGCAACAAGTGCTATGCAGCATTGCTGCTCCATTAAGATGCCTTCAGTCGAGAAGTATGTAGGTGCTATGGAATTCAGCGTTTGTGTGTGTATGTGGTTCATTGGGTAGTCGTTTTATGCAGTCATCTTTCGTATTCATATTGACCAAATTCACATATGCTTTACTAAGCACGATAAAAACGGTACCTGTGATGATACAATATTCAACACCGTTTAACACAGCTGTGGTAACATTAGTTAGCGAAATTCTGTTCTCTGTATCAATAAAAATTTTTACTATCCGGATAACGGGTATATCCGGATATTTGCATTTTTACCAACCGGTTAACGGATAATTGCCGCTAACAGCATAGGCGTAGCCAGGGGGGGGCAAAGGAGCCATGCCCCCCAAATTTTTAGTAGATCTTGTCATTTTGTGCTTTGAGAAGGGGTGTCCTAATCAAAATACTGTTGTTTTTCATTTCTTGCTGTTCATATTGCTTCCGTGTGTAATATGTTCTTAACCTATTGCAATCGGGTCTTTCATTTGTAGCTTATGCAACTATTCCAATTGTTTATGTGGCTTGCATGAAGAAAGAAATGCACTGTAATTTCTTTCAACTGTAGTTTGATTAATGCAAAAATATTGGAATCGGTTATTGTCATTGAAAAATGAAAAGCATCAGTATCGCCCCAGAATTTTGCTATTGCCCCTGAAGATGTACCAGTAAAAGATATCCTTGCCTCAGTTGAAGACGGGTACGAGGCATTTTTCCCAGCGAGGCTGACCTAATTCGTTGCAAACCATACGAAACAATAAGCGAAGTAGATTAGTGTTGGTGCAAAAAGAGCACATGGCGTTGCAACAAAGATCCAAGTATCATAATCACCAAGGATGACGAAGGTGACATCACCACAGTCTTAGACAAAGAGTAGTATGGCAACAAGATTAACAAAATGCTGGATGATCAATAAACTTACAAACATCCTAAAACCTACCCAACCGTGTCCAAAACAAAGATGTTAATAAATTTGTTAACAACTTGCTCGAAACCGAAACGATCACAAAAGAAGCAAGCTTTAGACTAAAAACTCAGATGCCACAACACCCGGGTGCACGACTACCGAAATTGTACAAAGAAAACATTCCCCCATACGACCATAGTTTGTTTCACCTGCTGACTCACCTACCTACGGGTTAGCTAAAGAATTATCCTCACTACTGAAACCACTTTTTGAAAAATCGAAACTTCAGTTGGAAATAAACTTAGCCAAGCAATATCCCTAATCCGATCCCGAGCTGAGTCAACGTACAAACTTGTCAACTACCGACCTAAGGACTTGAGATTTGCGTAAGTTCAACAAATTTTGCTTTTAGTGGAAAAAGCAACCAACAAGTTTTTTTGAACAGCGATAGGTTCTCCCGTTTCATCAGTGGTTGCAAACCTGGTCATTGGAAAACGTAAAAACACGCGCTTTGGAAACCTTTGCAGACCCTCCACATTCGCGGAAAAGATAGGCAGACGACACTTGTGATCATAAAGAAATCAAAGTTGTCCGAGTTTTTCACCCATCCGAACACAACAGAGAGCTTCATTCAATTCACTATGGAGCAAGAAAATGAAGAATGCTTTCCATTTTTGCACTTACTGATCAAATGGTCACTTATTGTCAGCAGTCTATCGTAAGCCAACCCATTTAGACAGATACCTCAACTTTAGATCAGGTCATGCTATACAACAACAATCAGTGGATAACACTTTTTTCGAACGGGTTAAAAACTTTCCTCCACAGCCCAGGACCTGAACAACGGAATAAAGTATGTGAAACGGACTCTCATGTTGAATTGTTAACCAAATGGATGATTCAAAACAAAGAGCAGAAACAACACGACGGATTTTCTAAGTTTATACGTAAACTTGCCGTGCATAACTGGCTTGGGTGAGTCTTTAAAACGAATTCTGGAGAAACATCGTAAACGACCTATCTTCAAATCTACAATTAAATCAAGCACCTCAATTCCTATCTTCAGGAAAAGATATCGTACCCGCCAGAAAAAGTCGAGGTGTACAGCAGTCTGTGAATTTCCATGTGGGAAATGTGAACACAAATATATTCGACATACCAAGCGAAGCCTGAGCACTCGACTGAAAGAATACCACAGGAACACTTTGCCTAAAAGTATTTTTTTTAATTCAGAAAAAAAACAGCTTTAGCGAAACATGCAGCCCAAAAGTGGCAATGGTTTCGACTGGGATTGCGCCCATGTTTTACATCACGTCAGTAGCTAGCACAAGCGTATTTTTTTAGAATCTTTATACATTAATTTAAAAACTAACACTATGAATGATAAAAGCGCAAACTTCCCAGCTATTTATCAGAATATTTTAAAACATGAGTGAAATTTTTCCTTTACTTGACTTCCTTGAATATGTCGTCTGATTGCCCGCTTTAGTGCTTGTTGAATTGCTAGNTCACCGTCACCACTCAGTTTGTCCCATTATTGATCGCTATTTACCGCATGCATTCACACTATTTGCTGCTTTACTTCACATAGTAATGTTTTCTGCATTTTTCTCTGCAGGTTTTACGCTATTTTATTGCGTTGTTTTACATTGTCACCTCCTGGCGTTTACACTTCTTATCTTCCACGTTCACTGTCGCATACTGTCACTCATTTTGTACAGCGTGATGGTCGGTTTTGCGCTGTTTGTCTTTGTACGCCACACTTCTCAGTGTTTTTTGTTATTGATAATTTGTTATGTTGTCAAAAACATTGCCCTGAGGTAGACTGCTTGAATAAGTGGGCGAAACGTCGGCTAAATAACAAAATAATCGTCAGAGAAGAACGAATTTATCTGCTTACAAATTACTGCTGCTCCCTTGAAGTCCAAAGATTTGCCCCCCAAAAAAGTTTTGTATTGGCTACGCCACTGGCTAACAGCCAGACAATTGATTTCACGATATTTGCGTGACAAATTGATTGCAAAATCATGACACAGTTTTATTGTAAATATACACACATGCAGTGTGCGAACATATATGAAGAAAATCATGCAATTTTAACCTTTACTGATTCTGCAACGTATTTCGTATGGAGCACAACTGCCCCAATGTTTGTATTCAAACCAGGGTTTTTCCAACTTACTTGGATAGCAGTTGCCCTCCAGTCGCCCACCTTTATCCCCGTCCCCAGCCAACGCCATTTCCTTCCACCCCAGTCAAACGTACTTTCAACATAAGATAGAGATTGCATTCGACCGCAGGTTAGAAAATATCACTGGTGCGGTAGTTCAAGGTTAAAATTGCCCCTTTCCAGTCAAAATCTGATAAACAAGCCTTGCTTGAAATCAATATAATAGTCGAAGTTATCTTAATCCTCTTTTTCAAATCGTTCGATCTTCAGCAACGCCCCAACAGCACATCACCTGACACCCATCGGCATTGGCGGCAAACATTTTTGGCATGTCTCATGCTATTGTTTGATATATAGTTGAAGATTTTCAATAAACAAGTACCACAAGCCCAGTCATGAGGTGGGCTTGTCAACATTAAATTTTAAAGGGTGAAGTGAAGATCTTTGCAAAAGTTAATTTGGTTAGTTTCAATAAAACTGATGTTTTTCTGTATGATGTTTCCTGTACGTCACGGTGTCAGAAAATCACGTTCTTGAAGAAAGATAGTGCAGTTGACGCAGGCCCGTAACCAGCTTGGGACACCAGGAGGGGCGAAGAGTGTTCCGAGAGGGGCCCAAAATCTTTTAACTATGTCTGATATTTTTAGATTATGTCCAACACATTTTTCCAGGGGGGGGGGTGCCAGATGTGTTTTGTAAAAATACCGGCCACTTTTTCAACAGTGGCAGATCTGCGCTGCATTCGTAAGCGCATATTTAATGGCACTGGATTCTCGAATAAAAATTTTGAAAAGAACGCGTTTTTGATATTGCATTTATTTTTCATGTTATTTTCTTTACAATTTCATGAAGTTCCCACAATGTTTGGTTTGAATATGTGTCAACGAGTTAAACTAGCCTATTTTAAATGAAAAGCTATAACTGCAGTGTTTAATGTGAACGGAGGCGTTTTCTTAAAACTCTAAAAAAATAATACACTTATCAAAATTCCAACTTTACATGTTGTACATCAATTTCTGAAATGAACATTTTTCCATCCAATTTGATGGTATTTACTTTTCTACGGTAATATTGCCCGTATTAATAACACCATAATATAAATAATAATTTCGTGCGTGCTATATTCTCTTCAGTTGGCAAAATAACATTTTCTAGCTCACATGAAAATCTTCAAAAATTTTCTCACTACATTCTGGACCACTGAGAGATGGCGTTAGCCAGTTTTAGTTCGCTGAAGAAATAATGTGTCTGTTCAATGTAGCTCGCGTGATTGTGAAAGGTTCGCTAGTCTCTGCATTGTCATTTTTCTCCTGTCCATTTCTATGATTTTCCTGCATTCTGCCTGCAATAGCCTACGGTAGTAGTTCAGACAACAATCCCACCTGCGCCAGTTACACGATTCATCGCCAAAAAAATGCTTACACAGATCACGTTTGGGACGAAGGAAGATGCTAAGTATGACTAAACAAAGGAAGAGGGAAAACGGAGAGACAATGAGTTTTGTTAAGACACAAGTACCATTTGCCCTTATATGAACTTCCCTGAAGGAACTGTCTTGACAAGATTAACTGCTGGAGTCATTATAATTAGAGAAATTCTGCATTAGTTCTTTTCGCAGTTACTGCAAATCATTTATATTAAAAATACCGGCTTCAGGCACTGTTTTTCAAAATACCGGTATCTTACCGGCCTCTGCTAAATTAGCAGTAAAATGCCGGCCATCTGGCAACCCTAGTAGTAGGCGATGTGGGTTTCGTAAAAGATTTGACTCCATTGTGCAATGGTACACTCAACATTTGCAATCGTAGTAAATGTCATTTCAACAAGAAAATATTGGAAAAGTTGTTGCTCTGATTTTGATAAATTAGGGGCGACGATCCTAGTCTAAAAACCTAACGTAAGGGCAAAGATTATTTAGTCATGATTGTGGTGGGGGCTTTTATAAGAAGAGACTTTAGCTAAAACAGTTGCACAACTTAGTAATGGCTGTACTGAATCAAGTTTTCAGTGCGATTACCGTCGAACTTACGACGTGGTAGTCACTTCTCTGAGCATTAAAAAGGCGGATGTCATACGCCGCAGGGTTTGGCAATATAGGTTTCGAAATGGTCCACTGTATGCTTCTGTTGCCAACGGAATAAATGTAAAGAGTAAAATTATGCACACGTAATTGGAAGAAGCTCAGCCCAACAGTTAGACCAAGTTTGCAAGCAACGGTAGAGACTCCAGAGACACAACACATCTCAACCAGAGCCGCTTTTAAGTCTGTTTGACAAATTTTATCTAAATGGGTCCGCACCGCGACAGAAGCAACGTTTGAAGCTTTTTATATGTTCTTAGACAAATGAACTGCCATTGAAACGATAGGTTATCAAATAAATTTTCTTTTCATTACTGAGATTAGAATATTTAATTTATTGTTTTAGCCTACTATATGCTGTATATATACTTTGTTTTCGCTTAAGATGGGATACTACACATAACGTAAACATACATAGGCCTACATTTTCATCTGCAGAGTAGGTATCCCACCATCACTTTAATTGGGTCCCGCAATAACAGTTTCTGTGTTTTTTCCCCTAGCCTAGAATGAGTAAGCCATTGAAGTTAAGTGGTGCGGCATACCGCAGACCAAAATCCAGCAGGGAAGTAACTTTAACGAAATATGCCGGATCCATAGCTGCATATGAAACGAAAACAGAAAAATAGGAAGAGGAAATGATGAGAAAGCTGGTAAACGGGCAGAAAAGGCAGGACCTATAATTGAGAACATAGGTGTAGGAGCAGGTAAATTTTTGGGAGTGCGAAGGATTTTTGCCCAAATTTCCTCAAACTTGCCCGAAAAATATTTGGCCACTTTTTGTGTATGAAGACCATATTTCGGATGACCTCCGAAAAAACACTCTTCATGTGACCATTTTTTCAAATCAAAGCACGTTGGGCTCCATTTTTGCTCGTATTTCAGAGATTTTGCCCAGATTTCCAGTGATTTTGCCCAGATTTTCAGGAATTTTTCCCGGATTTTTACCAAATCAAATCGTTTGGGGGTGCGCTTGCACCCCGACCTCCTACACCACTGATTGGGAATGAAAAACAAGCCCCATTCAGTTCGAGCGCTTGATTCGGATGTTCACGATGTTTCAATATATCTTTCATTTTAAATTATTGTAAGCAAATTGGAGGGGATGGAAAGCGAAGCAGTTTCACTGTCGGCCCCGGGCGACACTTAGCGTCGGTACGTCACTGAGCGCAATGTATGGATTGTGAAGTCGTGTAAAAGAGACCAGAGTTAGTCCACACGCATTGAATGCCCTGGCTGCGTCCACAGGAGTGGGTTGCATAGTAAGCAAAACTTGATAGAGAGTTTAAGATTGGCAGACCGTTAAAATAAGCGTAAAACGTATTAGTAGTGTAACTTTTCTTTATCCGGTTGACCGACAGAAAAACATCCGGATATCGGGTAGCAAAAATAATCTTGTTTAACCGTTATCCGGATAAAACAACCCTAGTGGTAACCAGGGATGTGGAGCTGGAAGCGGTCCTTTTTCTGTGGAAGCGAAAGCGGACGCGCAAAAATCCTACCGCTTCCACATATGTTATTTGACTTGGAGAGTAACTTGGCGAAACAGTTTTGTCCATTTCCCAATGTGGATTTCAGCGGTGAAGTTGCACTGTAAGTCTGAATGAACGTGCGATATCAGTAGCGCGAGAGAACGAGATAAAGCATAACTGGCATCCATGGCATTCTT
>JGI24159J19872_10012221_pt1 | contig 11212 bp, 9 predicted proteins | sample Ectturendosymbi4_FD_19872 | JGI IMG/M metagenome (IMG submission 19872)
GAAACCGTGCTGACGATCAATCGCCGCTGATGTTTGTTGTTTGTTTGTTGAATCTGATAACAAGAAATTGTGCTACCTTCCGGTTCCGTTAGCAATTGCTGTAGGTAACAAGAAACTACAGCCCAGTTGATGCGCGGATTCGTAAGGGTCAGATTCTAGGCGAAAGGTTGTCAGGGCGCGTTTCTCAAATTTCTGCGGACTACCTCCCCCACGGCTCGCGATAAAAAGGCTAGCTGCCGCAACAAGACATTCTGAAAACTTATATTTAACTCACAACACAGCATTCGCCAAATGTGCTGATTAATTATAAAGTTATTAAATATTTTCCCACAAGTACCCATAATGGACTCGTAGTTCGCAACTAAATTTTTTTGAACGAGCTTTTAACAAAAGGAAATGAGTCGTAAAATTATTGTTATTTAATTGACGGCGATTATTTAGAGATGTCGCAATGAAATGCAAATGTAAGAATTTGCAGNAAATCAGAATCAATCCTATCGTTTAGTTATCAAAACATTATTACCGAAGCAGCAAACATGAGGTCGGTCAAAGCATGTGCACCGCGATGAACNTTTTCTTTCATTAGCGCGAACTGATAAACAACATGGTTGATATCCGCAATCAACTGACTGTTTTGTGACAATTTTAACAATGATTGCTAAATAAACTCTTCTACAGGCCCGTGGCCACTTCTACAGGCCCGTGACCACTTCTACAGGCCCGTGTCCACGGAGGAAATTCGGGGGCCGTGCTCCCTAAATTTTTTCGCGTCCAGAAAAATTCGTTTCAAACATGCAATAAAAACAAAATCCTTTCCCCCTTAAAAATGTAGCTTTCACCCCCAAACCTAAAACCCGGCTACAGGCCTGCTCTTCTAACCACACTATTAACTCCATTTGGCTGTCTGCACAGCAGCAGCAGAACGTCTGGACGTATACAACTGGACATGATGGTCAACTTCACGTCCAACACTCCAGTAATGAATGCTAACCAAGTGGACTTGGGGTTGCCCAAACCAAGGCTCAAAGGGGGACTATGATGACGTCATCGAACTCAGTCAACCGTGATAAGACCTTTTGATCAAGCGTAGGAAGGGGATATGCGGGCCATCCAAGGATACGTTCCCATAAGACTTTACGCTATGACTGACAAATCAGAAACTACAAAAGAGTATTGATGATACCAAACTTTTAAAATACTGAAGGTTGGGAAGACAAAGCTAGCAACACATAAAAGTTGAGCGACAGTCAGGGTTCCCACACATTTTTGAAATCATTTTCCACACTTTTTCAATACCTTTCCAATACTAAATTTAAAATGTTCGATACCATTATTTCTGTTCATTTTTCAAAATTCTTAATCATGAAACTCAATTTTACACATCACATAATACTGCATAAATGACGAAGTGCTTTGCCTTCAGTAAAACTCTGCTCAGATACTTTTGATTCCTTTTCCATTCAGAATTTTCATACTTTTTCAATATCTAACGTACATTTTGGCCAAATTCAATACTTTTTCAATACTGCGTGAGAACCTCACCGCCCCCAATTCCTATAGTTTTATAGTTGCTGTTGGAGGCCATTTTGAAAGAGAAGTATTTATTCATGATCTGCTTCTGAGTCCATTGTGTGAGTACATAGCAAGTTTTCATTTTTTCACCAAAACCGAGGTAAATTTACGCGCGAAACACCCCCAGGGGGCCTAGAAATGGGGGGCGAGGAAACTGCCTCGCTCGCCTCCCCTTAAACAGGCTCCTGACGCTGACGGTTCACGCTCAAGGCTCAAATACGATTATTACCTCACAAACGTATCATAAATGACCAGGTGATGTTATTCTGGGTAACAGCGGCAAGTGCTGCTCTGTCTATAAATTACAGGAGAGAACAGAATTCGGATTGATGAAAATGTCACTAATTTCCAGTGTTGGATATTTTAATTTGAGGGTTAAAGCTTTGTTTGAGAGGGTATGTGGCGACTGGGGCTGAATTTCGGGTACCTGTGACGGCGTGGGTCCCCAATTGGGGGTATATGGAGGGTGGCTGACACGGCTCTGGACATCACAGACCCTAATGAGACCATCAGTCATGGCAACTTACCTTCCAGGTTTGTCGACACCAACTCTGTAGTCAGCGAAGCTTTTATTTGGATGGAAATTGAAAAGAAACAGGACATTTGCTCTTTCGAACACAAACACTTTGTCCTCTTCGTGTTTCCTGCTCACGAATCCCTGCACACAACATCTGGTAAGTCTCGAAAAAAAAACAAAAACCTTTGCAAGCGAAAAGATTGCAGCAAGGTCAAAAACTTCATAAACTTCACAGTTTTAGGCTTTTTTAATAAAAATGAAAACCTGTCGATAAAGTGCTCGGTATTAGAAATGAACTTAACAAAGAAAGTTTCCGATGCATGAAACAAAACCGATTGTTCATGAGATCCTTTGTTCATGGAAGTCCATGACTTCCTCAACTTTCCATCAACCCTATTCAGGTGTGCTGCTCTGAAGCAACACATTAGACTTGTCGGGAGCCGATGCAGAGNAGATGAGAAACGGAGAAAAGGTTTCGACAAATCTCAAATTTCTCTCAACAGACNTATATCTCATTCGAGTGGCTCATATTGATTTTCGGCATGAGGTGTGGTTGAACACATCGCCTCTGAGCTTCATCTCATCATAGTTGCACTGCATCGCATACTAGGTGAGGAATGCCTGTGCATTGACGCTAGCAACCTTTTGTTTCCTAAGTTATTTTATCTGAAACATATTAAGTCGTTTTTTGCAACGGCATTCTCGGAACGTACATTTGGTTCATTTTGTTGCAAAGATCTCGTTTCTGTTTCGAAACCTACTCCTCAGCAGCTGTCGATAAGAACCACTCACGGGCGGGGCGGCCAGCCATCCATAGTGTGCTTCGGTGTGTTGCATCGCTGTGTCGAACCTGTTCAAAAACTTGTATCGCAGCAAATCATCGTCAGCAAGATTGAACTGACGTCGGGCGTAGTGGAAGCTGGAGTTGTTCCCGGATCGGGGGAAGTCCAGCCATTCCGGGTGTCCGAATTCATTGCCTGGTGATGAAACCAAATCGTTACAGACCACGGCGACTGGTGGTAATGATCTGCACCAGTGGTTCTTAACAGGGGGGGAGGCATCAAGCAATTTCCAGGAACCCTTACATGCTTCTACAACATGGAAAGTTTTTGTACGGGAATGTGTACCTCCCAAACCTTACGCCAGTGTTAATTTTACGCCCCTACATGTTATTTGGTTTAGTTCTGACAGAGATGGAAGTCGGGATTAGGTTTCTTGAAATTATGCAGACCGAGTTCGAACCTGCATCTCAGGGGCACAACCAGGGGGACTGTTTACTCGACATGCCAAGTCTCTTCAACAATAACATCTGTGTCGTTCTCGAATTTGAGAACAGTTCGGTTCACATAGAATTTCAAGGTGCTCGGCTGCGTTGCAGAGCGACTCGCGTAATTCCAGACAAACATGAATGTTTACACTTTGCACAGCTCCACGAAGCGTGGGATACCACTGTGACTTTCTCCAATGTGGCCGGACACCTGCATGATACTAATTTTCTGCAGTTCTCCCCGTGTTCTTATGTGATGCGACAATGTATATTTATGACGAGTCAACTGCACTTGAGCCAAATTGAATGTGAGACTATGGTTTTAAATGCGGCTTGGCAGCTACAGACCACCATGCGATGTCAACTTCTCGGCCGAAGACAGATAGCAATTTTGCTTTCTGGCCACCCAGTGACGCCACTCAGCTGCTGAGCTTCGGAACCGTGTCTTTCACTCACACTAAGTGGCGCGAAGTAAGTGGTTAGTCCACAGATGAAAATAATATTTCTATTTGAATGTCCGGTTTATGCGATTAACCGGACTATGTTTTTCACGTAATAATGGTTTTGGTTTGAGATTCTGGAATCTTATGTGAAAACGCGGTTATGGCGTTTACAATTAGTCGGAGTAATCTGTATACACTCTGCGAAGTAGTGTGCGGTTGCATAGTTATGCAGAGTGAATAAACAAACAAAGAATTTGCAAAAGTTCGCATAAGTCTTGAACAAGCAACTGCAACACATTAAGCATGCGGGCAAGAGTGAGAACATGCATATCTGCGAGTAACCGTAAACAGGCCCGTAAGCAGGGGGACAACTGCTTTTGTGAAAAGATGATGTACAATAAATTTGAAGAAGTTTTTTTCAAAACCAAACATCAACATAACATCAAAGCATAATGACCGCTTTGCTGTGTTTCAAAGTCATTGCATTTTCACAAACACCGTTAGAAAAACTTTGGAGAAACTTCCAGTCATACGAACGAAAGTCGCGAAATGTTTGAAGTTTGAAATGTGAACAAACTTCGACTTTGTTTGAATTGAAAGACCCTCCTGTGCTCAGCAGCTACAGCGGTGCGCCTCGCGAACCAGACATTTATTTCAATGCTGGTTTTGCACGAAATTCGCAAAGCACCTGTTCAGACTAGTATTTATACATATATTGAGTATTTATACATATATTGAGTATTTATACATATATTGAGTGTTTATACATATATTGAGTATTTAGCAAATTCTTTATTACTCGTTTTCAAATATGACAAACATCCTTAGGGACTATAATTTTAATAGAAATTACAAAAACATAACCTAGAACCCATGCTGGGTGAGGAAAGCTTACCGATGAAGTTGAGGTAACCTTCTCCACCCAAGCCATGAGTTATGAGTCTTATCATTTTATGCAAAGCGATGCCACGGTCAATGATTGGAGTCAGTTCGGTTGTCAGGGACATGTGGGAATACATCTCCTTATCCATCAACCAGAATGCTAATGTCTTGTCTCCAACCAAGGCCTGGGAAAAAAACATCCATTTTTTGTTTTTCATCTTTGCCACTCAACAGTGGCGAACAGAAAAGTGCGTGAAATCACGAAAAATGCTACCGCGTGTGCAACATCAGTGTTGACATCACTTCATCGCAACATCAGTGTTGACATCACTTCATCAATAAGGGAGGGTTGTTAAAAAAACTCCCTCCAGCTACCTTACGAGGTAGGCTGTTTCCAAACGACTGATTTCAAAAATCTTACCACGAACCTGCATGGTCTTCGCAGGAGGTTTTATTTTAGATTAATCAACAACANCAGACGTTCCCCAACCTTCTGGTTTGGTATCTCAATGCGGGAAGCCGTATGTCGCACTGGGAGAGGAAGTAATAGAGACAGTNCAAAGGTCAAACAGGCGCGCAACTTGGCATTGCTCAGAACATATCAGATGAACAGAGTTTATCAGGAAAACGGAAATGTTAAGTCGAGTCGAGAAAGTGCAAACATATCACATTGCAACGACTTCAACCACAGTTTCCTGCCCTCCCCCCACCTGGTCATGGCTCTCAGCATAAGCAATGCACTTCTCTCCGTATCTTCTGTTTGTCAAAGTGTGGAATATATTTCCCATGTCCCAGTCTTCATCGCGAAGTTCTTTCAAAATCTGAAACAAAACAAGAAAATTGCAGCGCAGGAGTGGGCGATGTTGGATCTTTGCAAGACTCACTTTAATCCATTTGTCGGGGATTGCCATCGCCAGCCTGTAGTCGAACCCGATACCACCTTCACTCACAGGTCGGCACATGCCTGGCATTCCTGATACATCCTGAACAAGAATGATGAAAACTTTTGACAAACCGTTCCACACACCTGTTACTAGCGATTGTAGGCTTAGCTCCTAACTCTAGGAAAATAAGGAGATTCTTTTATTTGTCGTCATTCTCTCCAAATATTCAGAAAAAGAATGTTTGGCCGGGATAGGTTTTCTACAAAGCTGCATGGCACTGCAGCTCATCAAACAAATCAGTGTTTACATGATCACTACAAAGGAGTGGTGCGAATGAAGCAAATACCTCAGCCACAGTGATTGCTGATGGGAAGAAAGTCTTAATCATGTCGTTTGCGAGCATCAGGTACACAAGAGACTCTACATCGATGTGCATCCCGAAATATTCGTTGTAATCCCCAGAAAATCCGCGAGCTGGGAGCAATGTGCGATAAAACAATATCAGTTTATCAGCTGCTCTGCACTCCCACAACTACAACCAGTGCGGAAATGGCAGCCTGGAATCAAGTGACGTCAAAATCAGGCAATAACTTCTTTTGTATAAAACACAATAGTCGAGAAAATTACCCATAAACGCGATTGTTGACGTAACAATCTACTATTGCAAACAAAACAGCCACAAAAATCGAAAAATTCCTGATAATGGCTTACGCATAAGCCGAAGCGTCAAATAAAATAATGTTTTCGATTATTGTGGCTGTTTTGTTTGCAATAAGAATCTACAGCAACTCCGTGCATTGTTTACCAAAAAACAATTTACTAGTTTCCCGGTACTGACTCATTTAACTCTGCATTCTTTGCAAAGGCAATTTCGTTCTTCCAGAACAACCACTGCTATTGTTGTTTCCTTTTACCAAACCAGGCAGACAATGTCGTGACTTTTGTCAATTAGAGCGCCACTTATCGTGGTTGGAAGGAATGGAATGAATGTTGGCGCTTAAACTGATCAGTCAAGCGATAGCACTGATGTACGGGCAACGTAAAAATGCAACACCTGGATAACACCAGACAGGCTCCAATAAGCCCAAAATAAAGAAAACACGAACAAATTCACCCACATATTCCATGATCATGATATATCATTGAAGTTACTCCGTCAAACCTGAAGCCATCGAACTTATACACGTCCATATACCAACGCAAGTTTGATAATAAAAATCTGAGGACTTCCCAACTGTAACGAGAAAAGCAAAACATGAAACAACTGTTTCAAAGTTTGGCGGCACGTGAGTAACTATGTGAACACATGAGTAACTATGTGAACACATGAGTAACTATGTGAACACATGAGTAACTATGTGAACACATGAGTAACTATGTGAACACATCACATCACAAAAATTAACATTTTCCGTTGAAACGTGGTTTAACTTTAACGGATAAACAAAAACCCGGAGCTCACTGAGAATAGTTGAACAGACGACTGTCCCACAACTCATGTTGGCCTCGATGTCCGGAGTGGAAATGACAAGAGTCCGACCCATCAAACATGTTCAGACCATCGAGCACGTTTTTCGAAGCGTGGCTGTGCACAACATCTAGCAACACATAGAGGCCCATGCTGTGGGCAGTGTCGAGGAGTTCCTTCAGTTCGTCGGGAGTTCCGTAACGACTGTGCGAGAAGCGCATACATTTGATCGTTCGGAAAGTAACTATGAACTTATGACGAGCAGTGCTTGACTTCTACGATGAAGCAAAACTAACCCCGAATCAAACTCAGTGTCCAGCGATTAAGTCTTTAAACTTCACTAACTTGTCAGTACAACCAGAAACGTTTTAAAAGGAATTGCCTGAGTGACGTCATACAGTGAATAGCGACTTGAAAATATAAAAATCAAATAATGAGAAAATACCTGGATGCAGCAAAAAAGCTGGTTACTTGGTAACCGAAGCTGGCATAGTACGCATGCTCCATTATCGCCATCAACTGTATGCAGTTGTAGCCGAGGTCTCTGATGCGGGGGAGGACATTGTGGGTGAAGTTCCTGTAGGTAGAGATCTTTCCCTCCCAGGATGCTATCCCTACATGCGCCTCGTAAATACGAAGACTCTTCAGTTTCGGTGGCGAAGAATGTTTGAACTGCCGAAGTAAAATAATGGACTATCAATGGAGGCAACTATGATATGAAGGATGATTTGGCAAGATATATATTTTACAATGGCGGGTCTGGAAAGGACACACTACAAAGCTCTGAAAACCACGGAGAAGATGTCGAAACAATCAACCATCTTAACAATGACTTCGAATGCTTTATCGTTTGACAAGCAAAATACTTTCATCACCTAACTACCAACTACTCACTTGATAAGCTTCGTTGCCAGGTGGGTTCCAAAAAATCCATTTGTAAGTTCCGTGCCCCCCAAACTGCACGACGTAGGAGGCCCAGGGTGAAATGCGTTCAAGAAACTGACCATCGTGGGTTTCAATTATGAGCTGAAAAATATTTCAACTTGACTGTTTCATACATACACCACACTGTTTCATACATACACCACACTGTTTCATACATACACCACACTGTTTCATACATACACCACACTGTTTCATAGATGCGCCATAACGCCTGTGTCACAACTCAACCATCTCTTGGCCAGAAATCGTGCAATGGTTAAGTCTGAACATAAAACCGCACAGGCTCCCACGACTTCCACTTGATATAAGAATTCAAATAGAAGAAGCAATGCAAGATCCAGTGTTGTGCCTATAATCTTGTACGTTTCGCATGACAACGTGATTTCATCAATACATTGGTTCATTTTGTTTCTAATAAAGTTTGGGAAGATTTCCGAGTTTGTCCCTCATTCGATGAAAACCTTGGTCAACAAATATTCAGACTGCATTTTGGAGAAAAAATGTTTTCATTAGAGATCAACCGATATGGCTTTTTTGGGGCCGATACCGATACATCGGCCATTCATGGGCCGATAGCCGATATTTCTAAAATTTTTAAATCTTTTTTTCTGCTTCATTGTGAAAAACATGTATTTTATGCCTTATATTTTTTCAAAAACTTCAAAAATCAGGATTTATGAGCTAAAATTTTTAAATTGTTGCGTTTTCAATATTTGATTAACTTGTGAGCATAGTATACACAATTTCCAATGAATAAACACAGTGCCATAAATAAAAAAAGAATGTTAAAATAACAAAATAAGAACAGAACACTGAATGAAAGAAAACTGCTTATGGTGCTTAAACCAAAAAAGCAAAAACAGTGCTTGAACGTTGAAATATGGTGAACAATGAAAAGGAAGTACAAAATGGAGCATCAAGTTGAGGTTAAAATTAGCACAACACTGTATTCAATTAACCATTGCCAAAAATGAAAATTTTTCCAAAACAGCAGTAACTTTTTGGCCTATGATAGTATGTTTGTTAACAGTTACTGCACTACACAAATCTTGTGAAATTTCGTTTTAGTATATATTTCACAAATCAACCTTTTAGACTCTTCTGCAACTCAGTGGGTTTTCAATTTGAAAATTCCAAGTCTTAAAGAATGAAGTTTGGAATTTTGATGTAATGTAACATTAAAGAACTGCATGTCCTTAAAAAAAAGCAAACTAGTTCTATAGTTACTGCAACTGAACTACTGGCATTGGTATGAAATACCTCAACTGATTTATCAATTCTCAGTAGTTCCATTATCAACAGTTTAAGATTGTCATGTAGAAAGCACAGTTTTTCTGCATTTTCACCAAGTAGTCTGCATTAAGTTAGCCGGTTATCTACAACCTAGCCTAAGCAAAAGCAGCACTAGGCTATAACCGATTACCGCCCGTTCGACAGAAGTAAATTCCATAAGAACAAGTCGCCATAACAATAGCTAAAAGGTGCGTATGTGCGCATTGCGCACAGTGTTGCCAACTGTTCTTACCATGAACATACCAAGTCTAGGCTAAAAATATACCAAACTTATATCTGTAACAAAACTAACAATTTAATGCTATTTTTAAATGCCTTTTCACCAGTGGTCAGCAATTAATTTGTCTCGGGGACCACTTTGAGAAGGTCGCGTTGCGCGGAGGGCCATACGTCCACTGGAAATAGAAGCAAGTCGATAGTCATAGTAGCAAGTCTCGTTTCAGGTTAGCTTCAGCGCTAACATTTACTGTGATAAATTGGAAGAAATATTAGATTAAAATATTTTTCCTGAATGCTTCCGCGGGCCACTGAAAACTATGTGGCGGGCCACATTTGGCCCGCGGGCCGCTAATTGTCCACCCCTGCTTTTCACTGTTTCACGTAGATGATTAACATTTGCCGTTGAGCAGTGCCATGATAGAGATGCTGCAACCTCAATTTCGACGATATTTTAGCTTGCGTACAGTATAAACCAGTTCGCAAGGCCTAACACATCAAAAGTAGAATCCTTTCAAGATGTTACGTGCAACTGCTTCACAGGGACAGTTGCGTCACTAGTGAGTAACAATAGCATTTGTAATCATATTCACAACGTCACAAATGTTGCTTAACATAACGTAATTTATTTTTCATGCAAGCTTTTTAAAAATTAATTCCGCTAAACTAGGCATCGATTGGACTTCTGCACCTCAGCTACACTCAATCTTCGTGCTGCGAAAACTTCCGGAAGTACAACGGGGGTTTATTCGTACACAACACCTGCACGTGGTAGCTTCGAGCATTTGAAACTTCCCGATGATGCTTTTGTTTCGGTTGTGACGGCCGAATTACGTTCCATGGTTAATCTTGTCTGCTTGTTTATGGAACCGCACCTGATAGCGTTGTTGTAAGATAACTGTCTTGACTTGCTTCGTTGTGTTTTCTTGTGTAAGTTGTATGGATGCGTGAGGAAAATAACAGCGTTTTGACAAGACCTACTGAGGCCGATAAAATCGGCCGTTTTGGCCGATACCGATATATCGGGAAAACCCAAATATCGGCCGATATATCGGTTTATCTCTAGTTTTCATAGCAAAAGTTACTGATCACCAGTGGCGATTCTAAGGGGGGGCCTGCGTGGGCCATGGCCCCTCCAGTTTTTTGCTAGGCCCCCAGTTTTTTTCTTAATTTCCCGTTCAAGTTCGTTTGGTTGACGTACACAGTAGATGATTTTCTACCAGCAATATTTTGAACGATAATTTGGAAGCCCTCCAGCCTGCATTCAATATTTTCCAAATGCAAGATAAGCTGTGTTGTTGTTTTTGACGGTCGGGAAACTAAAGTTATTTATGACGACACACACCAGTGGTTTCTCAGATCCTGCATGAAATTTAGTCAGACCGCGGTCGTGGTGGTGAAAAATTCAATTTGACACCAAGAAATAGTCTCAGAAATGGGAAGATTGATCTTTAGTGCATTTCAGTGTGAGGTGGAACTGGGTTGTATTACTTTCAGCAGATGGTTACTTGTCCCAGCAGCACAATATATGTGAAAGCATTAAGAATTGTAAAGCCACAACAGTGACCCACACCAAGCGAATCGATTGCAATTTATTGCGTAAGGAAACTAGTTTCGTGTATTACACATCTTCAGTCCTGCGCAAAAGTCGACATATGTAGCTGTGTTTAGTGGAAGAGTTGCAACTGTGCTAAATTTTTGTAATCTTCATTTTTAGTAATCTTA
>JGI24159J19872_10012222_pt1 | contig 11211 bp, 7 predicted proteins | sample Ectturendosymbi4_FD_19872 | JGI IMG/M metagenome (IMG submission 19872)
AAAGAGGGCTGGAAATGCAACGCCAGATCACAATCAAAATAAACTCTTGAAATCAGACACGTACTTGAACAGTCAAAGGTTCCTTGAAATTATAGTTTACTGCATTTTCTTACAATAACCTCAAATTAATTTATAAAGTCCTTTCGCAACTACTGTACACCAAATAAATAATGCGAAAAGTTTGCAAGCAAGACACTAAGAAAATGTTGCTGTTTGTTTAGACATTCCCAACCTGATTGCCAAAGATATCAGAAATGCCTACGGTTAAAACATTATCGTCTTAATTTATGATCATCACAGGCGTCGGAAGTGGTGCAGAAGGCCTTGATATTTCCCTACTATTAAAAGCTCTACTATTTCTGTAAGTTTTCGAGGAATCAGCTGAATGAGATCTGCTTTCATCTTTTTGTGATGATTCAAACTTGCTCTTATCTGTATTCAAGTACACTAGTCTCCAAACAAACAGATGAAGAGTTTTAATCAACAAGCAAAGTTTTAATAAGAAATCGATTTCTCGTACCACTACGCATCGTCATTCCTACATGTTTCTCTCTTGGTTTTGCGTTGGTAAAATAAAATTTCACCACTGTTGGTCCCCGCCTGGAAAAATGCTTTTGGCTACGACCTGGAAAAATGCACTATTGCCTCCCTCCTTGGAAAAAATTCTTCCGACATCCATGTTTATGGTGTAACTTGCACAGCATAGATCAGGGGTAGCCAAGCTTTTGCATGCCATGCGCCATTTTTTTCAAACACGAGTGCCGATGCGCCAGACCATCGGACATCCTTGTAAAGATGTTATTTCACATCAGTAGCAATTTACCAGGTAATATAATAAAATGCAAATGATATACAGTATCTTGTGAAGCAGCAAATACACTTCATATTTACTTACTTTTTGCGACTTCTGAGTTTGTTTTGATTCATTCAGTGTTTGGAATTAAATTTGTTACTGAGAGCATCAGAAAACAGCAAAACAGGTCATTTATTTTCTGTGTTGTTATGATTCATTTTTCCAATGAAAACCATGTCTTACCTCGTTCACTAATACGGAAGTTTTGCTAAAAGCAAAAAAGTGCAAACTCTTATCATTTGTGACTAGCAATTGCGTAACAGAGAAAAACGAGTGCCAAGGCCTGAAATGCAGGGATCGTTCGCTTTTATGCCTTCACGTTTTTTTGTTTTCTTCAATTTCAGAACCAAAATTTAAGTACTAAATTTTCTATTTTCAAGTCTAAGGCAACTTGCTAGAAGAAAATATAACGCACCAACAGCTACATAAAACTTGTTGGGAGAAAGTTTGTCGCACTTTCGGGGCGCTTGAGGGAAGCGGTGGAGGTGAACGTTTCTTTGGCCAAGTAGCGTCTTTGAGATTCGTTCTGCGATCCATGCTTGAGGTTCTTCACTATTATAATAAAGAGCACTTGAGGTTCTTTACTGTTCTTTTTTTGTTTTAGAGCCACTGTTGTATGTTGTCCTGCGACACCTTTCAAGCAGGAATGGTTCATCGAATTGCTTGCTTGGCAACTCCCCCACTTGCAACAACCACACCTCCGCCTACCATAACCTTGTCTCCAACTACCACAACTATGCTAACCTCTTTATCAACTATATCGTCCCAGAAACTGCGGAAGAAGAGATCATGCCTGCTGCTTCTTCAGAAACGTACGCAGAATTCCTTCCCCTTAGTGGAAAAATGGCTGAACCAGACTAACGTTCGGCAGAGCTTCGCCCTCGGTTGAAAACCTGCATCACAGCCGACCTGCCAGGCATTTCTGCCAACAGATTTCAACTGTGATCGTCAATGTAGGTGGTTGTGTGGGGAGCTGCGGGTAAGCCGCATCACTCGAGTTGGCAGCCTCTGGTAGTTCACTTATACGCTATCGCGGCTGCCTTTCCGGGATTTTTTATGGATTCGGTTTGCGTTTTTCAATGACAGAATCAAGGTTTTTAACTACAAAGCATTGCCTGCTCAGGTTCATTCGCCAAACGACAACCTCCATGGCAATACTTCTGAGAGATGAGATGTCGCATGGACTGTTCGCCTGGTTTACTGCTCGATAATCCCGCGGGCATGTCCATAATACGTCGATACTTTTCACTCATGAATACAACCTTGTTCGATGATAGCGTAAAAACAAGTATCTCATATGTAAATATATCACATAAAAATATTTTGATTCTGCATGCACCAAGAGTTTGCTAACTTGCAATTTTTCGCTTTTACACACATATGTCAGGTTGAGGTCTTGACCTCCACATTCCTCCGGCCTGAAAAATAGTTTGAAATCGTACCTACTACCTAATAACCACTTATATGGGAGCAGTGGTTTACGCAGAAAAATTTCATGGAGGGGTTTCATTCAGTGGCGTATGGCGGTCATTAGTATTTAGGGTGCGCTGTTTGTGACATAACAGTTTGACGTCATAGTCACGTTTCCAAGCCTACGTTTTGGCGAGGTCTGTTGAAATCATATGCATATTTTTCTACATCCACTTATTTTAAGTGTCATTACACTGCATGTACACTATCAGCGCTCCAGGTTAGGCTATCGGAGGAAAATAAACTCAAAGCTACGACACAGCAGTTCATAACTGCAAAAATAACAAAATAACAGGCTGCGCATTAAAACAGGGAAATAAAACACTCATCAATGCGTCAGAGCAATTTACAACTGCACAATGAGGCTGCGCTAATGTCTTGTCGAATACGAGCAGTCGAGCATAGAAAGTGTGCGGCTGGACTGGCTAACGCACACCCCGGCTTGCAAGATCAAATCTTGCAAAGCTACACAAGAATTGAGAATGCGCACAAAGTACGCAAAAAAACTTTGGATTTTTTGTTATTTATAGAAGTCCAGCAAACTTTAAGTTTTCCTTTATCCCTGCTGAGACATTATCAAATGCTTGAATGCTTCTGTGTTAGCAACTGCTGTTTTTGAGCTCGTGCAACAGTTCCATCATGTTACAGAAATCGGCAATGTAGCCAATGCGATCAGCACTTGCGCTACTCAGCCATAGCATACAAAATGAAGGTAATTGTTTCGGATAAAGTGAACTATCGCGGAACACAATCTTAAACATGCGTAGTGGACGAAAGTCTGTAAAAAGAGGAGAGATGGTTTCTGGACGCAGACCATAACGCAGATTTCCACCAAAACCTAATTATTTATTTTTGGAACCTTAACGATGTTACTTGAAATTTGCATGCAAATTCATTCCGAGGTATTTGCATTAAGTCGACAAATTAACCAGCAAAAGTATGCGAAAATAATTAATCCTTTGCGCAAGTAATAAAGTTTTTGTAAAATATCAAGCTCAAGGGGTGGGGGTTTAACCCCAAACCTCCCTTGTGTACGCCTTTGTGCGGGAGATATTCTACTTCAATTGTTCCTGAATGTGCTAATCATGTCTCACTCCCAAGTATCCCAGCAACATTCCCGCCGGTAAAGATGTAATCGATTTTTCTATTTTTGGATATATGTTGAATGTTAAATGACGGCCTGAAATGGAAAACGTTACATTTTTTACTAGTCGTTTGGATGTCTTTGTTTCAACAAAAAACAATGCCTCCTCCACTTCAGATATTTTTAGCATGGAAAAGAGTACACGTTGTTCCCAATACGGTGCGCGCCATGTCTTGAGACCTTCTTTCGTTTTCTTATGTAGTATGAATATGCGGAATAAGTCTCTTTCGATGTTTGTTGTTACCGCTTTGCTCAATGGTATTATGCACTGTTTCCTTTTTTTTCTTACAAATTCAGTCATTTCTTGCCGTGTCCACACTTCCTGCCCCTCGTTGGAAGTTTTGGCCATGCTGATTACACAGGCCACCGCATGGTCGGATCGCGATTTGGCGGACATCGAATTACAAGAACAACCGCTGGACAATCTGTAGTGTTCCAACTGGGGTATGTCTTGACAAAACGATATTCCGCAGCCGCGTGATTATCCGTATGATGATTCACTTTTCCGTATCTACCTTCGGTATTTCACACGCCTGTAGATTTAGGTCTTTGATCAGCATAAAATGACAGCTTGTTGTGGTGCTAACTCCGTTTTTCCAGAGTTCTATATCCTGTGGTTCTCCCGACTTCAGAATGAAATATTCTGGCAGATGTATGACGAAGCAATGCCTGTGTTTATTTCGACTGATCACGGACACATTATCTACTCTATAATTACACATGGACTTATTGATGCTACAGACAAAAGTTTCTTGTTCACTTTCTTATCTAGTGCGGCATTAGACGTTATGTACTTATTTATAAAATATCTGCAAAGGCAATTGAATGTAGAGCTACGCAAAGCTTACAACGCAAAGCTTAACAAAGCAAAGTTCAACCACGCAAAGCTTTAGCCAATTGAGACTGCAGTATACCAAGGGCGACTCCAGGTCAACAGAGTCACTCGGGCTCAGTATACATTTTGCATATAGTCTATATAAAAAAATCATAGAAATGCAAGAGACTTAATTAATGCACATGGCAAAATCATTAACGCACTGATAAATATGCAAGATGACTACGTACAAAATTCTAACGTAACCATTGTGGTCTTTATTTATACATTAACTCTAGTCGTCTTGTTTTGAAGGCTAACTCACGAAAAATCTTGTCGTGCAGCTCCTCACAGTAATTCCCTCTACCTGCTTAGACTATCGCTTCCTTCATCATCTCCACGTAAAAGTAACTCTTGTTTACACAGATATCACACTGCATGTGTTAACTGTTTTAAATATTCTCCATTATCTTCAACTACTTTCACACAATTCTTTCTCTAGTTTAGCAGACTCATTTATAGCTGTCACAATCATGGGCGCAATTTTGCTGTAAAATGTGGGGGACAGCTTGGTGGGAAGCCAATATAGACATCGGGTCGATGCAGAAGTGACGATTTACACATACAGATTCCCAATCCTATTTATAGACGTGTTTTGAGAGCAACATTAATTGTGTTTTGCTTTGTCTTTGCAGATGATTTACACATTGATATACTTAATTTTGTTGTTAGACACGTTACTGTAGTTCAGCCCGTTTCCATTAATACGTATTTGGATGTAAACAAGCACAGCAATATAGTAGAAAAGATCAACTAGGTTTTCTCAGAGCTGTCAGTTGGAGTGCACAAAATGCTGAATCGCATTGGTCGCACGTGCGTATCACTCTTACAGTAAAACACTTCAGTTTTCATGCATTTTATAAGTGTGGGTTACAGCGCGATTTGATGTCTTGTTCAAGTCGCTTAATGTCACAAAGACAATAAATATTTTTCTTGTACATTTCCGTTTTTTGAAAAAGCTGCAAATCTTTTCAATGCTACTGGGCATCATGCATGCAGTCCCACCTCTAACCAAATCTCCATTGATGTCCTCTTGTCAGCAGCAAAACATTTTGCCTAAAATTAGTGTAGTCTGCTTTACAAAATAATTTCAATCTGTTTTTACTGTTGGTGGGTGGAGGATATATTCTTTCAATCTCCCCTTTTGGCCCCTGCCTTCATACCCACACAGAGTTGTAAAAGGACCTCATTTTGAAGCCTGAACACGGCCGGAGCCCGAAATTACAAGCCCGAACCCGGCTCGAGCTCGCCATTTATTACTGAAGCCAGATTTAGATCTGAAAGCCAAATTTACCGAGGGAGTTAAGATATGCGCAACTGCAGAGTAATAAAAAACGTTGTGTGCAGGTGTACTTGAAGGTAACCTTCACGGTTATCACACCGAAAATAGCAACCACCTTGAACAAACCATTGGCATAATCTGGTACAAACGTAGCATGTTAATCAACGATAATACTGCAGGATATAATGTTTTTCACGAAAAAAAGAAATTATCACGAAACTATCTACGATGGCGCTATAGGCATAAAAGCAACTTTCTAGGATAGCTCCACAGATATGTAAAGCCGGGTTGTAAGGTTCTTAAAACAAGCCAAGAATCGAGTGAGTGATTAATCTTTTCGACGCAACGCCATCTCGTGCTAATTTCCTCACCGTTGTCACCTTCTCAAAAACAGTGTGAGACTAATCCCAGCAGAGAATAATAGAAAGCAGCTGTGTTTGCAAACAGAATTAGCTNAAGAAAANTCACAAATCACTTCACTCACAGAAGTTACCGGGGTGAGCACAACAAATCTTCGTCACGAAAGAAAAAGCNGTTACTCTTAATGTTATAAAAAGTTTTGTATCCAGGCCCGATATTGGCCCGAAACATTTTGAAAAACTTAAGCCCAAGTCCGGCCCGAAAAGCCTTGCCAGACTTATAACTCTGTTTGCACCATGTCAAAAGTTTCATTCTAGGAGGTCTACTTGCATAACCACACAAAAATATATTGGAGATTAAATCAAAATGCACAACGGTGAATCGGCAGAAAAAGTACCAAGTTTCACCAACAACACGAAAAGTGTGTCCAACAAAACCGATCACAGAAGATGTTGCAACACTTGACCGAATTTTTTTGACGTATTTGTAAAGCAAATGTTTCGCACTTGAATGAAAACATTGCTGCATTGTGTGTTTAGTAACTCAAAGTAAATCAGATGACTTACGAGCCAATGCATTCAGCACAAGCACAAAGTGTAAGAGTCAAGGAAAGATATCTTTTGGATTTGTTGGTCACCATTGTGGCGACATTACAAGAAGTGAGGATAAATGTGTATTTTATCTTTATTTCCGAGTCTAGTCCCTCGGTTTTGAGTTGTAGGTCAATATACATCTAGGCCATGGCTTCTCGAACTTTTTGTTCTGCGGCCCCATTTTAAGAAAGTTTTTTCTGGGCGACCCCTTGATTGATAGTCTGGATGTCAATGACACGTGTAAACGTCCCAATAGTTTACAAAAGCGTTTATATCTGATTTTTCAAGCCAATTAATTTCGCGACCCCAAAATTACATTTCGCGACCCCATTTGGGGTCGCGATCCATAGTTTGAGAAGCCCTGAACTAGGCAAATATTGTAGATTACTTCAACGTTTTGATTGAAATCCTGTTCACTAAAGGTTGAAAACAGTCTTTTGCTAAACTTCCCATCCCAAAACTACGTCTCCACAATAGTGCTGCTTTTGTCTTCGGCAAAAGCTTTGCAGAGATTTGCTTGAAAATCAAACCTTCTAACATTATGTACACTAGAATCACTAAATTTTACGCTCTCCCATTCTGAATACGTAACAACCAACGTTACTGCAAAGCCAGCTACACTTCTGCATGGAACAAATCATGGCTGTACTGTGGTCTCTCACATGTGCAGCTGTAATAATCTCACTGTTACAAGAAAATAGCCTTTCTGACAATGTACCACACAGAGGAAAATGTCTGACAGAAGCAGTTAAACCTCTTTGACGGTCACTACAAACTTGAAAAATGCTGAAAATCATTTTATCCAAGCTAAAATTTATAAACTAACAGTATCAGTGATACCATACCAAATTCTGTTTCAACATCAACTCAGCTATGTATGGCCTACCATCTAACATATAAAGCTCTCCCACCAAAACGTAACAAACATCACTTTTATTTTTGAAACCTCTCCAAATACAAATCCTAAAGAGAAAAAAGTGGGGGACATGGCACATTATATCCCCCCACCTGAAAAAGTGGGAAATACGTCCCCCGTGTCCCCCACCAAATTGCACCCATGGTCACAATGGCGTGCTATCCGAAAGCTTTTAAATTTTATGATGACACAGTTCGACTCAGTTCTCAGTTCTTTACTGTTGACTCAGTTCTTTACTGTTGTGCTTACAGTCACTTAGCAAGTCTTTAAAATTATGATAACCACCATTTGTCTGCTACTGATTAACTTTTAGTTGAAATTACAGAAATGGTGAGCAGACATAGCTTCTCTATGACCCTACATGCATATTCAATCTTAAAAATTTTTCTGGAATGTTCGCGTGTCAACTTTAGTTTTCAATGCGGTGGTCGGCCCTCCTGCTCGTATAATTTCTCTCTTGTCCGCAATATTTCTAGTCGCAAATGACTTCTTTTTATACCTAACCACAACTTTTTCCTCCATTTGTAATTCAAGGGTAAACACAGCAGAAAAAAGCATTTTGGAAAGCAATCTTCGTGATTATACTGACGGAAGGCAACCTTTCGAGGCATGCGTCACGGAAAGCTCCAATTGTTTTCATACTAGGCTGGCACAATCGTTGCTTCGTGCGGCGTGTTATGTAACAATGAATAAGCAATTCTCATGAGAACTCGTCCATTGTTGCATTACGTATGTCACAGAGAAATGATAACCAGACACGGCACTTTTGATGTTTTAACATCAGATTTAATGGATTCAGAAAATGTTTTGATGCTTGGTATTCACTCCACAAATTTGATGTTGAAAGCGCTTTTCATATTGTAAGAATTAATTCTCATATTTTTCAATATTTTTGCAAGATTGTTGTTTGCAAGTTCGCCTTCTGCTATAAGTTCATATCATCATTCGTTTCTGCTTTGTACGCTAGCCTAGTGTTTTCTGTGTGAGATGGTAAAGCGTATTTTGTCGAAACAACGGTGGATTCAGCAGTTGCACGTATCCGCGATTTGACGAAGACGTACTACTGTACAGAACGGAAGTTCAGACCGTGTAGCCTACTTTGCGGGCAGTGCGTTAAGCTAATTAACCTAGTCAAAGCCAATGTGAAGCAAATCGTATTTTTGAATTGTCAGATATGCTGGTTGGCAGTGTTCCCGCTAAGAAAATTTTGCACTGAGCAAATGTTTGTTTTGGTGTGCATGCAATTGCGCAACCATACAGACACAAAATCAGTGAAGCATTTCAAGCAGTAAGAGGGCTGTGCGATATACTAAGACAGGGGTTCCCAACCTGGGGTACATGTACCCCCAGTGGTACATTTGCCTATCCGAGGGGGTACATTTAAGGTTGGCAATAGAAGAAAAATATATATTTACATAATATTTATTTCCAAATATTTATACGCATATCAGTGAATATTATTTTCAAAAATCATTATATGCTTGTTGTTAAATATATCTATGAATAATCATGATAAAATATTTTCTCATATGAGATTTTGGGGGTGCATGTTCATCTGTCGAAATGCTGAAGGGGTACATGCTTATCTGTTGAAATGCAGAAAGGGTACATGGTCATCTGTCAGAATGCTGAAGCGGTACATGGTAAACAAAAGGTTGGGAACCCCTGTACTAAGATATTAAATTTGGAATGTTGCAAGTACGCGAGAATGAGTGTTCACTGCGCAAATGTTCTGATAGTACTGTGCATTTGCGCAATTGCGCACCTTATATTAGAAGGAACGTTGATGGCTGACGTTGCCAGAAGATTACATTGTTAAGTTTATGCGATCCTAGCCTACGGGCTAGAAAGAAGCAGAATTCCTAGCAAAACATTTTGCGATCAGATTCGGCTGTGTCGCCCTTGCGGTGTCTCGTTGCTGATTCATTGATGATAACAGTTCTTTTCAAAGGCGCCGAGTGCGAGTTTGCGCCAGACGCCAGCAATTTAGGCCGGGAGTGCGGCACTCCCGCTAATTTAAAAACCATTTGCGGAAAACCGAACTTTAGATGAAATTTGTTCCCGAGTTTAACGCGTTTGCTGCGCATGCATGTCGCGTCATTACCCGGCTGCAGCACCTGTGCGACAGAGCGTGCTTTTGTTTCATTTAAAATTATCTCCGATCGACCATGACTGAACGTAAGTTGCATTCTTAATCTTATTGTTTACTCAATTCATTTCACTGTGGCAGACGAATTTAATGTTGAAATATTGAGGGATGTTTGGGATGATAGGGCTGCGGTTCACATGTGTATATTTTACGTAGTTGTGCGATTTCAAGTTTTCATGATTCCAATTAAATCTGTTGAGAACGTGTTCTAAAAGTATTGAAAAAATTATGAGTGATCAAATAGCTGTGGGTCGCCTGTAAAATTGACAGTAGTGGGAAAGCCGTTTTGGGATATTTCAACCGATATTATGTTAACAGTTTCAGTCGGTTTTACGCCATATTTTGTGACTTCATGGACTTCGCACGCCCGTATATATTTCAGTCTCGGCGTCTGTGGTTCTTTTTACGACAGTTTGGAAAGGAACTTACGTTTAAATCTGTATATTCTAGTCTCTATTAAAATCAAACAAAATCATGTTTTTTTCTACAGGTGAGGTTATATAAAGAAAGTTTTAAAAGGAACAATACACTGTCCTGTGTCTTTTTTGATGTTTATGCACCTGGAATTTGATGTTGAAGCCTGAAAAATTGATCTCATGTGATTTAGCCCAGTAGCATCACTGACGATAACGCCAGTCAGTCCTCTGCGTCCTAGGCTCATTCATATTAGCTCGAGTTACTGGAGAGAAAAATTTATCGTTCGTTTGAAATTAGTCTCGAATGGGAACTGTCTGCAGACTGGAAATCAAATCCAGCGATGCTCATCTATGCGAACCCGGGCTTTACCGGATGAATCCGAGAAAAGTGCGAGAGAACGAATTCGAGTGCACGCCTATTACGAACGATATTTTTTGGTTCAGGTCACCTGCAGCATGAACGCGAAAGGCCCGACATGGATCGAAAATATATGAACAATGACAATGCCCAATGAAACGAACCAAGATTAAGAGCTTTGTTTAGTGAAGTGGGTGGTGGCACAAATGTACAAAGTATGCAAGCTCGCGTTCTACAGTGGAAATAGTAATTGAAGGCTCGAGATAAACCCCAGCGTCGGAGTCGCCACATGCCTTCGATAACGCCTAGACTTAAACAAAAACACAAGCACACCATATCTAAACAACGTACGCGCGAAGCGTCCAAAGGAAACATAGACGAACAGCGTCTAAAAGAGTTTTTTTAAAGAAAACTGGAATGTATGTTTGTTGCACGCCGGTCAGCTAGGCAGTGTTCCCTCTAAGAAAATTTCGAACTGAGCAAATGTTTGTTTTAGTGCGCATGCAGTTGTGCATCCATGAAGAAACACAACCAGTTAAGCGTTGCAAGGGGTAAAATGGCTATGCGCTATACATACACGATATTAAATTTGGAATGTTGCCGGTGCGCGAGAATGAGATTTCACTGCGCAAATGGTCTGATGGTACTGCGCATTTGAGCAGCTGCGCACTTTAGAAAGAACACTGCAGCTAGGTTCACTGAGTGTTAGAAAACCAGTTGCTAATCAATTACAGGCTTATCAGGAAACTTGCCTACACTATGTGTTTGTCTAAAAAAAAAAAAAAATTAAATGCAA
>JGI24159J19872_10012223_pt1 | contig 11211 bp, 7 predicted proteins | sample Ectturendosymbi4_FD_19872 | JGI IMG/M metagenome (IMG submission 19872)
AAAACAGTAAAAGTATTGCAACTGAGGCGGGGCCCCTAGACATGGCTGGGGCCCCCCCCGGCCGGGGAGTGCGGGGGGCGGTTCCCACGGCCCTGCTTTGATCATATGTAAAGACAACGCATTGCTTTTGAAGGTGTACACAAAAAATTTTAAATTGATGAAAAAATAGCCCAATGATGAACATATGACTGAAGACAGCTCTGGTAGGTTACTGAATGCCATTTCCGTGAGAGAGCCAGTGAGGTAGCCATTTGCAGAAACAATGAACTTACACCCAAAATGAGATTTGCTGCTGAACTGTGGTTTGAATTTAAAATGCAACCTTGATTTCACTTATGCACTCTTCAGACAAAAACAAACTGGTGATGCCACATTCGGTTTACTGAAACTTCAAAGTCAGCTTTGCAGCATAACTTTGTTTATACAAAACCGATATTGCTTTAACCTACCTTTTTGCAAGTCAACATATTGTTTTAATACCTGGGTCTAAGCAAGGTAAAATGTAAGCTTCCCTTTTTGTCTGTTGGTGTCAGCAAGCGCTAAATGAAAGAAACTGCTCCTAACTACTAACAAGAGTGCAGGTTGAGATGTGCATGATAGTTCTCAACCTGAGATTGTTTACATTGGAATGACTCTGGCCAAATGCCACCTGCTTTGTTTAAATTTATATTATGCCGTCATTGGCTTCTGTGCCCAGTGGGTTAGTTATGTTTAGAACTGCTGGGTAAGCAAAAAATCAAGACCGACACCTGAAAACCTCTTTCGTGTTGAGATTTTGTTTTGAGGGTTATTGGTTGGCGTTCATTAATAAATGTTTAAAAACGCAATTTTCCAGTCTATGTGGTATGCATCCTGCTCCCTGTCAGTGACATGGAAACAAGGGCTACGACATAATTTGTATTTAAACGATCCCGAAGTACGTCGCAGTCTAAAGAGTTTCATTTATTGAATGCCAATCATCAGTCAATCTGCACAGAACTGCTAGTGTCCAAACACCATGGTTGTCTTTTTATGTGAAAACACCAAAACACCTCAATAATTTTGCGGTTGCCCTGTTTTTTTTATTGTTTTAGTGCCCCTTGTTTTTGCAACATTTCGATCTTAGTTGACTTGATTGTTTTTACAATTTCGTTTTGGTCGAACCATGTTTACTAATAGCTGCTGTATACGTTGCGCTTTGTGCAGCCTCGTTTGGTACGCGCTGTGTTGTAAGTCCCACTTGATTTCTTTCTTCATGCAATCAGTTGTATGGTCGCTCTTGGCTTCTTGCATTCGTCCGAATGATTTCGGTAAAAAAAATAACCAACAAGATGAAGTCCAGCTCGCCAACCGTTTTAGGACTGTCGTTCGCTGTTATAATCAAGATTAATTTTTCTGGTTTCTACGTATTTACCCAAAGCCTCAGTTCTGCGTTTGCATCGGGTTTCACGATTTACTTGTTTTGCTTCTGTTCTATACGCTGGTTAAGCTGGTTTTTCTATATTTATGCGTTACTTGGGCCACTTATGTACAGGTCAGTTATTTGTATTGAGTTATTTGCGTTAGTTCTGCTGTTGCTTTCATTGCAAATCGTTAGGATATTTACAAAAGAACTTGTTGAGAATGTAACAGTGGAGATAAATGTTCTGAATTTTTCTTACCTTGGAACTTAGTCTTTGAAGAAGTTTGTCCGAACTTTTAACGCCAGATTTTAGGATATGTTGTTGCGTTCTCTTGCTGTCATATGTTGCGTCAACAGTAGTTTAGCGGTCAAGCCTAATTAAAGAGCCGTGGGAAGCTTCCTCGTTGATTCGACCCGTCATGTATCACCAAAGATCTTGGAGCACTTTTCTATCCGAACACACATGGCTCATTTGCAGTTCAATTGCAGGAGTTTCGCGGGCACCGCGATGGTATCTGGGACGTTGCGTCCCCTCCCGCAAGTGCGTCACTCGCTGGTAGCGCGTCAGCTGATCAAAAAGCCAAGTTGTGGTGAGTTTGTTTTGTTGATCATCAAAATCATTTGATGCTACTGCGCGCGACTAGCATACTTGGCTGCTGTATGTTGAGCAGCGACAATGCAATGCTGTGGATCGGCACCGCACTGCAGTGTCTGCCATTGACAACCCAACGGTTTGCTGGTGTGGAACTAAGGCGTACGTGAACCGCTGTTTAGCCGAACGCTTTCAACTGCGCCATTCAAAATAGCCATGTCGATTTCAGCGTATTGTCATGTATGCGGTCGTGGTACGTGTTTCATAACTGATCGTGATATAAAACCTCTGTGGTTGCAACGCGGGTTTGTCAGCCTTTGCATTCGCGATACATCGGTGCAGTGCAGTTTGCGGCTGACCGCTTTCTATCTACGGCGGTCCCTTGCGGCAACGCGAATAAATCACCCTGTGTTTCAAACACTTGCTCACGTATCATCCTAATTGATTGAAAACGTTTCCTGCGTTAGCGCATGTTGTTGCTTGCTGCGTCCGTTGTATCCATTAGCGACGTCGTAAATGCAACCCAGATCCCACTACTTGGACCAACTACTTCCTATACCTTTAGCTATTTTGACCGCCTGTTTCGTAGAGGGGGTTAGCTGGAAGCCTTCTGGCAAATGTGATTCGGCTCTTCACAACAACGAAAAAACGACATCAGTTGTCGAAAAAGTTATGGTCATTTAGTGAGTCCAAAGCTGACCCTTCTTTATGAACCCCTCAAAGTGCAAGTGTACCAATGGAGGTGAATGTGCCCCCCTGCTGGGAACCCCTGCGTTAGCACATAAGCAAAGGCTGCGGACAGCTTTATATGGGCATGTTATAAACCTAGTCTGTTTGCTGTTTGCGCGAACATAAGCAGATTTGTTTATCATAATTCTCACAACCATTCTCTTAACCCGAAATGCACCGATCGATTAAGGTTTCTTGAACGGATTAAATTTGCGCATTTCACTGCGTGTTAATGGGCCGTTTCGATTGCTGTAAGCTGAGCGTCGCAAACACCGACCGTGCATTTTCTTCTCCGTGCTCTGATCAATACAACAGGCGACATTTGATTGCGTTGCCTGGTAATAATTCAAGACATGATGTTGATCGATTTTCTTATCCACATGCTGCGGCGAAGACGACAGCTGGGATGGGCTCGAATGGATGCAGCTTATGTTGTTAACCACAAGCACATACTGTAGTTCAAATGATGTGAGTCGACCACTGAAGAGTATTATGCGAGTGCAGACTGCAAGAGAATTTGCTGCAAGGTGTAAATATTTTTTGAGAAGCAAGCTCCCTTCTGACAGAATTACATTTAAATGCCGTACAGAAGACAGCACTTTAAGTCAGCATCAATGTTTATGTGACAACAGCGGAACTGTAAACCTGGTTCAATCATTTTCGTTTTGGTAATTCTTGTTGTTTTTCTTGTCCCTAAACGTTGCTTTTAATTGCAAGTAACTGCATCTCCATATCGAAGTAAGTTGGAGAACACGAAATGCATACTGGACCGAACTGCTTTCATGCAGTGAGTTCCGAAGAAAACATGTTTCCTGTTGTGACTGACTTGGATGACATGGTTCATTGCTTAGAATAATAGCAGTGGCGCATAATCAACGAATGCTTTAGCTTTTGACAGTTATCTCCTAATAGTTTAGCTAAACACGCCTAGTAATAGCTAGAGCAGGCATACACGCTGTTGCACCGACTTCCTGCTGGGTGTAAAATGGCACTTCCGCTGTGGTCCTTCCTGAGCCTTCTTTTACGTCTCTTGTTCATGGAAAAAAAGTGTTTATTCGAATGACTGAAGATGCAGGCCTGCCTTGCCTCTCTACGCTACTTCTCAGAACACACACTGAGCTGCTGCTTTATTATGTAATGGCACAATGCTAGATTTTAAACATATTGGATATCCACACATGCTGTCAAGAATTCGGAGGACTTGCGAGACGCCTGAGGAAAAATAAGCAATGTAAATGCCCCGAGCGAGCACATGTAAATTATGATTGACTTTTTTGCACCAAAAAGAAAAGGGTTTCATCAGAGTGATGGTTTAATCACTTGCTATATCCTTGGTTCTGGACCCAGATAGCTTTTGACTAAATTCACGATTTGTCTGGCGCTTACGAACAAAGTTGCAAAGTCGGCGATAATTTCATCTGGACAAAGAGGTTTTGTTTTTCATGGACAAAATTTCTGCGTTAGAAAGTCCATGGTTTTCTTATGAAGATTTTAATAACGTCGAAATACCGATGCGCTAAAAATTGTAGAAAATGCTACATGTGTGTTGTTTTAGCGACAAAGGCTGCGATGCAACGCGAATCATACGAAGAATAGGCACTCCCCGGCGGCTTTGTCACAGACGCCGATTTTCTATTGTGCACGCCAAATCAAGAGCATCTTCTCAGAAGTGCTGTAGTCGAATGGTTTCCTCGAAGCGTAGCCACAGATGTCTAAACATAGTCGAATGCCTGGTCTGTTGGTATCACCCAGCAGATGCAATCTCGTCGGAGATTATTTCCCAGCATACCGCTGTTGCTATATTCACGCCAGGTATGCACACTCATTACAGCAGCAGCGGCTTAGCCGTAGTGAGCTGCTGCGTTTCAGGTGTTGCGCGAGCACCTTTGTGATCATGTGCGCGCTTCTTATTTTCCGTGGCGTGCAAGCAAGTGTATGTCCTCCCTGAAAGGAGTGTTTCTTCGCGTCGATTAGGTCTTGGAGAAGGAAATACAGATTCCACACATTTCATTGAAGTGAACTGTCGTCGTTTTGTGTAAAGTATATTTGTCTTACAACACGTTATCATATACGGAGATTTCAATACGTATTTTAAGTAAATGCAATTCAACTAATTATGGCTTTTCAACAACTGTACGATTTACATTGATTTTGAAGTAATTAAATCCATAGAAAACGTTCTTCGCAAAGAAGCGATTCAGCAGAGCGCTAACAAAGCGGTTGCGATTCCCGCAATGCGACACATTCGTGACTGTTCCGAAGGTGTGGTAGCTGTCATACGTAGGCCGCCAATGGCTGATCGATCAACCGCTGTAGACAGCTGATGGAAGCGCCTGTGGCAATTCTTCGTGCAACCCTTTGAATGCCTTAAGTTTCACACTGTTGTAAGCTCATGGTGCACTTCTTCGATGTGTATTAACTCAAATCGTTTTACTTCGAGGGTACGTACGTGCACAAGCAGAAAGTGGATATTAGATGACAGCAACGCCAATGGTTCTCAACGCAATGACAGCAACAGCCGAATCCCGTGGACCTCCAGAAGGCGAGCGTGTCGCAAAACCAACAAACTTGAAACACGCAGCTTGTTTGCGCTGAGAACCATTGGCGTTTAGCGTAGTGTAAAGTAAGTACAAATACTACAGGCGCAGCCTACCGCACTTCAAATGCAAAATATCCAAGTAATTTGAAGATGTTTTGCAAAAATTCGGTACATAAGGCATTTACTTTTCTAAATCCTTTGTTTTGAAAGACGATCAGGGAATATCATCAAAACTGTAATACTTATGAGCATCGACACAAATCTTAAGGACCCACGTTGTGTTGTGTGTTTCGCCCATGCGGAAAAACGTTGGAGAAAAAGATGCAGAAGATGACGCATAGAGGAATCCTTGCTATGATAGCAGCCTCAGCTCCTTCGGAAAAGTGTTCCGGATTGCTGCAGGTACACGCACGAAACAATGGCACCTGGAAAAATCTTTGCACGAAGCAGTACCGCTGTGAAAAAAACTTCCACTTGCTTGCAGGCCCGCATCCAGATTTTAAGGTTTGGGGTGTGAAATACATTTTAAGGGTGGCAAGACTTTTGTTTTGTATATTTAAAACGAGCATTTCTGGGAACAACACAGTTTGGTGGTGCACTGCCCCCGTGGCTACGACCCTGCTTGCTTGCACTCATCAGTTGCAGTGCTATGTATGTGAAAATTTTCATTGGCGTTGTATATGTACCCTTGAAAACGACCATCGTTTCAACAGCAAACAGCTTTTCTTGATCAGCTTCGAATAATCAAAGGCGCTAAATGGAGTGTTGAAGCACATCGCTGAAAAGTGGTGTATTCTAAATCGCAAAATACAGTGCAGGCTTAAAGAAAATGTGTTGAGTTTTTCAAGACTATGTTAACATACTGCTGCCTACTCTTTTTTGACAGTAGTGGTCTAATATAAATCAAATTCAAGTGATTGTAATTTTATTGACCAAGTTGGTAGTTTTAATTGGACAAAGTAATTGACTCCGCACTGGTGTATGTGACTCCCGTTACAATCGGACGTGTTTCCTAATGCTGGATTTAAGTTCGCTCGTCAGGTGTGATGAAATGTACTCAGTTAAGAGCAAGATCGTTTGTCAAAAGTTTGCACCATGGCAAACTAAATGGTGTGATTTCTTAACAGCAGCTTGGTTAGTTCTCAGATTTCGATGAAATGTGGAGAGAAATTGAGTTGTTTTCTGCTTCACCGCGTTAGGGTTGCATGTAAGCGCAAATGCTGCGAATGTCAGTCGACAATCAGCACCTTTTTGATGGCAGCACACAAGAGAATGAAATGATGAACTGAATTGAATAAAAAGGTTTTAGCGTACGATTTTTTTAATTGAGTGCTTTCAGTGGGTTGCATCATAGAGAGTCTTGCTCGCGTATCACTTAACAAGAGTTCAACTTCACGGTAAACGAAATTCGTACCCGCACTGGATGTGAGCTTTCTAGTTTGTTGTAGGCTGCGGAGCATTTGCGTGCTTCACTGACAACATCAAAACATGAAGTGGAGAAAAGATATGGTGGGAAAGCATAAATAGCGTTGTTTTGATCCATAATTTAATTGTCTATGCGCACGATATCAAGAACCATGTGATGATACATGGTTTAAGCACCGGAGCAAACGGTACCCTCCACCCATAATAACTGAATTTCAGAGGTTTTGTGGTGAATAGAAAATCAAACTTTTTGCTGATAATGCTGCTTACTTCAGCAAAGCATAGTAGTTACTTGGATTCGGCCTTTTGCCAGTCCACGCCGCGTAAACAACGCAGTTCTCGTACAGAATGCTGCGCCACTAGATGTTTGCGCAAGACCATAAAGAATCCCCAAACGATGGTGTCTGTTGACGGATAGAGTCTCGAGGTGTTCCTGGTTGTATAAACACACGCGCCTGTACACCAATAAAAAATACATAACAGTGTCATTTCTACGAGCACAGCTGTTAAAAAAGGCATCATGTGATTTGTGTGAATTTGTTTTGTTAAATGCATGATTTTCCGCCCACACTGCATACGTGTTTGTGGCCTTTTTCAAAATCGTTCTCTTTAAACATAGCGTTGATGTCAACCAATGCAGCCGCGTAACGTGTACTATGAAACGAATAGGTTGCTGACATATGCTAGCTTTTGGCTTTTGACGTGTGCTCGAACTGCAATTGATACGTAGGCTTTTCACACGGCATCAGAGCAATGCGATGCTAAGGTGAATATATTTTTACTTTTCGGTCAAACCAGGTCGTAAAACTTGTGTTTGTTTTCCGTCCTATTTTTGATCTTGTTGACATCCGGTATTTGGGTTACAAAAGTTCATGCGTATCCTTATTTGAAATATCTTAGTTCGGGGAAACCCCCTTTCATGCCTGGAAATCTTTAATTCAGTGGTTCTTAACCTTTCTACGCACTCGTACCCCCTGAGCTTTCATAAAATTCTCTCATACCCCTTGTCTGAAGGCAAGTAGTAACTGTTACCAATGTAGCTCACATGGTGTCACAAATTCTTTGGTGCTTCGTACCCCCTGCTTTGGCTCCTCGTACCCCCAAGTGGTACGTGCACCCCCGGTTAAGAACCACTACTTTAATTGATTGTGCGTGGGCCGTGGACAACGTTTGTGATGATTTTGTGTGGTTTCTGTTGTACAAGCTTCCTATTAAAAATTATTGATATGTTCTTTTATTGTCTCATATGTGGAGAGTAGTTACTTGAAGGTTTCAGCAGTTTTGCTTTGACAGGAACTTAACCACTGGTGAGTGCGTGGCCACGTACCATGGCCATTCGGGCTCAGTCAATTGCATTCGCTTTCACGTGGACAAGCAGCTGGTCCTGACTGTGTCCGGAGACTCAAGTGCCCACATATGGTCATACGATTACGGACGCTTTGCTTCGAGCGACGAAGAGACCCTAGATCGCGATGATTCAGCTGAAGGTATGATGTCAGCAGCGCTAAGCGTTTTGTTGCATGGTGAAAACAAAGCAGCAAAAGGTATGAAACAGTTATATCTTCGCGTTGTAGATTTTGATGTTGAATTGGTTGCTACGAGTCCGCTGGACCTCTTGGTTACAAACAAAGTTTAACGTACTCGAGTGGTAGTCCGCGAGTCTCGTAGTAGCTTTGAACGCCGGCGTGTTAGACGTGATTATTGCTGCTTCACTGTTGTGGCACTCTCGTCTGTTCGTGTTTGTAGGGTTGGTGCGATCAATTTTAGTCGAGCGCAGTGGTTCCCCAAGTATGGTCCACGACCCAAACACAAGGCCGCAAAGGGTCAAAAAACGGATCGCGCCGAGGCGATCTGTTACCGTTTGCCACCACGTGCGATCAAGGATTTTCGGCATTCCTGGTCATCAAAACCAAGGTTCGCAATCGCCTTGGTCCTGACCACGACATGTTCATTGCACTCAGCAAGATCGAGTCTTGCATGAAAACGTAATGAGGGATCAACTTCAGTTTCACCAGTCGTACTGAAATATTGATTATGTTTGTAATAAAATACATGGTTGTCTATAGCGTAGGTACTTGAGAAAAGAACTTAACAATTAAAACGAACGTAACAACTTACTAGCAAATCATCCATACAATCATCGTATTTTTTAATTTTAACATACGCCGTTTGACGCTATGGTCGAGAGTGGCTATTTTCAATACGCAGTTTAAAGTTCTGACTAAATATCCGTTTAACTGTTTATTTGGCTGCATTTATTGATTGCTGAGAGCCTACTGCATTCAAATGTTTTTTTACAGACGCTGCAAGCAGTGAGCCTCACGATTATAGAAAGCCGCTCATGCGTACTAACTGTCACACGTCGCCGGTGGTGTGTTGTGATTGGCTCATGGACGGTCAACAATTTGTGACAGCCTCATGGGACAGAACGTCGTGCTTGGTCGACTCGACCACAGGGCAGATTGTCCAAACAATAAGCAGCGGACACGACTTGCCTCTGACACATGTCAGGTCAGCTTCGCTTTTCGGTATTTCAGTTGTTTGTCTTGTGTTTTGCCGAGCTGCTGCTCAAGCTGAACAACCCACTGGCAGTCATGCCGGCTTTCGCAATTATCGTAATGCTGTGCAGTGAAGGGTGGCGCCGTGATTTTTTGTTCCGAGCAGCCTGATCTTCACAAAAGATCATTGCAAGCCCGTGCAGGCTTTGCTGAAAACCGCGTCTCTAGGAGAAAGTCATCGCAGGCGTTTCGTGCCGTGGCTGTTGAAGCACAGCCGCGAATGCAATCATGTTTTGGAACTCCCACGCCTATTATCAGGAGCTTGCTCCTTGCTACCAAGACGGTCAGCACGCTCTTGTAACCAGTTCAGTTTTCACTGTCCGGTTCGCATCAGTTTCAGGCGACCCAATGTAATCAAGATCGAACTCGTCTTTGAACGCCGTGCAGCGGTGCCCCTTTAATGCCACGCTTTGCCCAAATCCTGTTTGCAGCACCTCGTGCTATGAACGTTAAGTCCAGATCTGTTTTCACACATATGTCACCACACATATGTCACAACAGCACCACAGGACACTGTTTGTTGTCGAAACATTCACTTGGGAAGGCGTTTGCAGGCTTGACGCCAATTGATTTCAGCATGCCCAAACTCACGGGCCACGGCTATTTTTTAGCATGGCCTACAATGCATTACCACTACGCTGGCAGCAGAGGCGCGGATGCAGGGACGTCTGCAGCGCCCCAACTAGTTTGCTTGGTCGGGAAAAAATCGTTTCAAACATGGTAAAAAAATTGTGTCAGAACTGCTATATTTTTTTAAAAACTTCTTTTGTAAATTCAACTGTTTTCTGGTACTAATGTGTTGAATGTGGCATTTGCTGTCTATTTTACTGCTTAGAGAAGTTAAATTGCAAAATTTTTTGAAAATCTACTTTTTGTGATTGAACGTATTTTTTCGAGCAAAACCCCCACTGTTTTTTGCTTCCCACGCCTATTTCCGGCAGGCTGGCAGCATTGTCAACGAGAGAGCAAGCGTATAGCCTGCAGCAGGTTCTTTCGCCTGCGCTAAACGTGCGTTGCTCACTTTCAGTCATGCGACATGCAGCACTGGCTGCCTGCGCATATTAACCGCCTGTGCTCGCATCACGCCCGATCGAATGCCTGTCGCTCACATTCCGACTAAATTTTGCAGCGCGCATGTGAAGCAGAAGTTGATTGTAACGTCGTCGCGCGACGCTACCTTCCGCGTGATCGACTTCCGTGTTCCTGCGGTTCACACAGTGATCGTCGGACAGGGTCACACGCAGTCGGTGTCCTCCGCTGTTTTCACGAACGACGACAAGGTGAGACCCCTGTGCAATGTCGTTTCGCTCGTCGCGTATTCTTGGTTCAACCCGAAAACCGAGCATCTCAAAACTCATGGGAGCGTTCAAGGGATCCAGAAAAAGTTGTCATTTTTCCCTCGGATTTTCAAACCCTGTTTGCCACTTGAAGGCCGGCTGGTATTGCACCAGCTGTCGCTGGTTTGTCTGGTACACGCCGTTATAACCGCCTCAATTCTTTTCTTTTGGCCTTGCATGCACTGCTGTTGCTTTTGCTTGATAAAACGGCACTGTCGTCTTGGCCCTTCTTGGCCTGTAAGCATTCAGAAAGTTAGGTTTTGTTGGTGGCTTTGGTTAAAGGATCCATGCAAGTTGTAAGGCGACAAACAGACGAATTGTGAGACCAGGACACCGATCGTTTTCACAGTAGAAATACCACGTAAATCAGGGGTTTTTAAAGTTTGCCTCAATGCCCTAGGGGGTATTGAGGTTAGATGTTGGGGGCAGTGGCGGCTCGTGGTGAAAATATCCGCGAGGGCTGCGAAATTTAATCTCTGGTTGAACATATAGGATTGTCGCCCTGACTGTTTTTATAATTAGTGGCGTTTCCAATCACTCCAGCAGTCCTAATCTTATCAAACTCGTAATTTTCAGTTGTCCTTATTGATACATAGAAAATATTCACTTCAGTTTAATGAAACCAAACCCAAACCCTAAAGCGTAAACAC
>JGI24159J19872_10012227_pt1 | contig 11205 bp, 8 predicted proteins | sample Ectturendosymbi4_FD_19872 | JGI IMG/M metagenome (IMG submission 19872)
CTCGAATCAAACAGATATGTAACCAGCATCAAGCGCAGAGCTCCCATTAACAATGTTGTTGAGTATCGCAATGAATTTGACTAAACTTTGTGCATTTATAATTCATATCACATCGTAAGCAGTATAGTGACGGAGCAACAGCAAATACTTTTGACATGTAGTAGTTCTGGTGGGGCCTGAAATCTTTTTGAAGACAAAGGTGGGGCCTAGTTCAAACAAGGTTGAGAACCACTGCACTAGCGCATGCCGTTCTTCACCGAATCATGAAGTTGAGGAAGTGAAGTGAGAACAGGCACAGGAATGTTTTCGCAATGTAGAACTGGTCGTCTTGCTGATTTCAATCTGGATATTCCCACTTCCTTTTTCGTAGCGGTTAAAACCTTTTGTATCAACACTTTTAGAGCCAGCAGCCTACGGTTTTCGGCCTAAAACCAGCAGTTTGCACGTGTCTTTGCGTGGGAATATCTCCGGCGCCGAAAGCGCTAGAGAGCTGTTCAAACCCTCAAAAGACTTGGCAAGTCTTCTAGTTCGCAATGAAAAAATTTTTTGGGGGGTTTGGGTTGCGGATTTTTTGTGGGTGACGTCATAAATGACGCAATTCTTAGCCATTTTGGCTTACGATCGGGATCAAAAAAAGCCTTTATCTCAAAAACTAGAACCAATTTAGGAAAACTAATATCATTTTCGGATTCAGCAGCCCCAAGTTACCCTAATTTAATTCCAACATACCTGGCATAAAAGAAAAAATATTTTATTGTTGGGCAGTGAATCACTGACTTCATTGGAATTGCATGACTTCGGTAAGGCCTCGAACTGGTGGCAAACAGTGCAGTTTTAATATAGTTTTCCATTAGCAGAGCGGTTACGGCTTCATTTCCTTAAGGGTTTTTAAAACCAAACGGGTTGGTTGCTTTAACTAACCACCTTTGAACTGGTAACTAACCACTTTTGAACTGGAAACTAACCACATTTGAACTGGTAATGAGTAGCTAGCTTTACTGGTAACCAACCAGCTTTGAACTGCTTCACAAGCGGTTCGGGCTGAAGCGTAGCGCACGTCCAATAGCAATGTCGGTTGAATATTAAATTGTAAATATCAGCTGTCTCTATTTGGAAAGGAATAACGAGCAGACACAAATCGCGTAAAAATTAATAAGAATCAATGTGAGTTGTTTCATTAAACGCGTCGTCACAAATGGATGAAAAACACACACACTTGTTATTTCCTGCCAAGCGCATGGTGGTCAGGCTTCCAGCAGGCCTCCCTACAAGAGAGCTAAGTGAAAGGAATGTGTGTGTTGCAGTTGCTCGGGTTTTCAGAAAAAAATGTTTTTCGTTGTGTTTTTGCGTTTAGTTCGTTTTTAACAGCAACATTTCGCAGCCCAGGCATTGTGACGTGTATAAGGAATGTCCAAACTTCCGAAATTGCATAATACAGTCGTATCTTGTTGATGCTTCATTTTAAAACTCATGTGTGAAACAAGTGTTTTTTACGCTCACCTGGACCTTCCTGATCCAGCGATATATGAATAACGAAGCAAGAATAAAGCTTGCTGGTGTAAAAAACCCTATCCGTAGCCGCAATTATCTATTTTTTAGTGCTGCTTTGATAGTAAACACAAAGAATGCCCCGCACAGATTTTCCGATATTGTTGAAGCGCTATGACAGCGGTTCTTAACCTGGGGTAATTTTACCCCCAGAGGTAAATTTAATCTTCCAAGGGAGTAAATTTACTGAACTATAAATTGCAGCACATGTGAATTTTTATGAATCAATCTAAACTGTAAGAGTTTGTTAAAATCATATTTTTAAGAAATGAGCACCACTGAGTGTATTGGGGGTAAATCTGGTAATCTTGTTTGATAAAAGGGGGTAAGATATGCAAAAAAAGGTTAAGAACTACTGCGCTCAGATGTATCTTTGCTGTCGAATTGCTCGCAGGCAATTCGAACACTCGTTTCAACCCACAGTACATGCGATCAGTGACGACGCCAAACCTTACGTGCCTCGAAATTATTCCGTTTGAATAAACACTCGATTGTTCCACAAACCGTCGCGCACTAATTTCTTCCCGCAACCACTTCAACAACAAGAAGCGAATCTGTTACAGTGGCACACTTACCGCAGTCAGCGATTCCGCGAGGTCGACTTTCGACGCGAGTTCGCGTTCGAGCATTTGCGAGCGAACTTTCAGGTCCTGCAGTTCGTCCTGGCACCGCTGTCGCGCGTGTTGGTCGCGAGTGGCGCGCGACTGGGCCTCGTGCACTTTGTGTTGCAGTTCCTGCTTCTCGGCCACCAGGATCCCGATCGTCTGCATCTGCGCCTGCACCGAAAACGCGCCCGGGTGAGTTTTTTTTTCGGCGCCCGGACAGTCGATGCACAACGCATACGATAAAGCGGCCAGTGTGTGACGAAAGATTTCACCGGCAAACTCGAAAGTGGGTGAATTTTTCAAAACGGTTATAGAACTAACACAGTGAAGACGTCCTGGTTCATCCTGCTTCTGATTAAAAATTTTACTGCAGCCGGGTATGGCGAAAAAAGCATTATCTCAGCGAGTGACGTCTCGCCAGAAAACCTTCAAAATTAAGGCTGCAACTAGTTTTTAAAAAACGTCTAGCTAGTTCAGTTCCGGCAGAGTTCTAAGCTGAAAACAGTGTTTCTTAAAAATAGTACCCTTCTCTCAGGTTATGTCACTTCTTACCTAGTGACATGCGACCTGATGTGGTGTTCCCGTGAAAAATGCTTCAATACGACTGAAGTTTCAGACATTTCTGCATGTTACGGATAGGCAAGGATCTCTTTTAAATGACTCCTTCAGAATTTGAAGTGTCAAACGCACTCAGCAAAGCTTGATTCCGAAAACAAAAGTTGCAAAAATGCTTTTGAAAGAAGCAACCGACGCCTCGATTTCTTTCAAGAATCGCCGCGACGCGCGTTCACGCATTGAAGAAAGTTGCGCTGCTTCTGACAAACAAACTGATAATCGGAAGCTCTTGAGTTTACGCCTAAAAAAACACAAATATGCACATTTGCTCTGCAAATCTACAAACCTGAATTTGCTGACGAAAAACATTTTGTTCCTGAAGATTCTGCGCCGCCATCTGCTGCTTTTCCTGAGAACAAAAGTACGTTATACAACTTGTGACACACCCACGTGAAGCCCAGCATCCGATCAAACTTACCGCTTCCAGTCGGCCGTGCAGTTCATTTACTTGCTGAGCAAGCTTGTCGACCTGTACCAGCAGGTCTTGCTTTTGCCTTACGATGGTGGCCAGTTGCTCGGCAAGCTGTTGGTTGCGACACTGCGTTGAGACAAGCAAAAACTCATCGTCGCATGGAATAAGCATTTTTGAACCACACTGCGTGCAAAGTGTTCACTAGATCTTTCCAAGGAAAGACGCAGTTTAAAACGAAATGCTATGTCGTGTCGAGCTTCATACGAAAGATATTCCGCGGTTTTCTAAAACGCGACAATGGACGTTTTCAGTGAACTAATCTAGGTACAGTCTGTGAACATAGCTATGATGCAAGAGACGGCAACATCGTTAGTTAACTTTTCGGAGGACAAGATAAGCAGCATTTTAAGCAAAACTTTCCCATCACAAAGTTTTTGAATGCATGCTACCAAAAGTCGCTATTCTGTTGTGTGCACAGCTTCTTATTCGTACACAGCCAAATTACCAGCACATTGCTTGGAAATCAAGAAGGCCTTGCACTTGCAAAACAGCAATGTGGTTTGATTCTAGTTGACGGGAAATTGAAGTATAGAGTGTCCGAAACATTTTACGTAAACTACAACAACTTCATCCTTGTTTATCAGCGATTCGGCCAAAACCAAAACATCGACCGAGTAGTGGTGAGTTCTCAAAGAATGAGGGGCTGAACGAAAGACTTCCACCATAATTTTTCTTTAGCCGACGTCGGCGCGAATAAGTGAGCTGCTTAAGCTGGCAATTAACCGCACGCGAACATCGCCAATTTTCCACGAGGTGACAAGCCAAAGATGTTATTAAGTCATTTTGTTCAATCATCAATAGCGTTTTCTAAACTGACTCGAAATACTAGGCACTGCATGTAGGGAAAGCCAGTAGGTCCGATTTATCTTTTTGTCTGTGTAATACATGGTTGTCGCTGACTAAGCAGGATTTGTACAGAACATTATGCATTGGTGTGAAGAGGTTCAAATCCCACTTGCAACATGAGATTGCTGCCAATCGCGTCCAGGTCGCGTACTTTTATCCAGGTCGCGTACTTCTAATAACTAGCATTTGCGATAGACGATACCTTTGTTTGTTTATTGAGAACGCCAAGAGAAAACCGGTAAGGCGTGATACAACAAATGTAGTCTTGCATGTAATTTGCTATTATCATCCGTATGCGCTGTTACGGTTGAGTTCCAGTGTGCAGATTGCGTCGGATATCAGCCGTAAGATCAGTGTTCCCTCTAAGGCGCGCAACTGCGCAGTGAAATCTCGTTCTCGCACACTTCCAACAATCCAAATTACATACTGTATATGTGTATCGCACACTTTTTACGCTTGGAACGCTTAACTGGTTGTGTGTCTGCATGATTGCGCAATGACATGCGCTTAGTGCGCAACGAAACTTGCAATCGCTCAGCGTAGAATTTTCTTAGAGGGAACAGTGCCGCCGTTACTGGTAAAAAAAATCTTGTCGGTGAATTCTAGAATATTAGTGCCCAGTGACTGCCCAATTGCACGACGCAGAATAAATCTAAAAGTTGCTCTAAGTCCAATGTTTCCTCCAAGGTGCGCAACTGCGCAGTAACAACGGGCCATTTGCGCAGCGAAATCTCATTCTCGTTACAAAGCGTATGGACTTTGAAATAGCAAGAAAACAAGCTATTTGAATTAAATGTATACTTCGTTCGTATTTTGTTACGAAATTATACTCATTCCAACGTTTCATGAAGTCTGTAAGTCATTTATAACTCTGTTAACTCAGCCTTAAAATATCTATGTTTACTGAAATAAACGTTTGCTCAGTGTACAATTTTCTTAGAGGGAGCACTGTCTACTACGCCTATGGAGTTTAGTTACCCCCATGTAAAATAATAAAAGAGTTAATTTTAAGTTTTGCACACAGACTTGCAGGTTGTAGAGGGCGTAAAATAATTGAAACTTTTAAGCTCTTACGGGTCACATTTGGCCCGCGGACCATGAGTTTTACGCATGCGACTTAGAACAAACTTTAAAAACAATAACCTGGTTTCTCTGTTTGCCTAACTTACACTTGCTAGGCTATCTCTTTGGCCCACGTATCATCCATACAGTCAAAATACGTTTATGAAACGTTATTTACTATGGCATAATCCCATTCTGACATGCCACTGTTTAAGATTCTGTTTACAAGGACAAACGCATTCTAAGCTAAGGGCAACTCATCAACTGATCCGGCAAATACCTCGAGTTCGGACACAACATAAGCGCCCGCAGTGGGTGCCGAGTTTCCGTTAAGTTGCTCTGTTTCAGTAACGGCTTGAACTTCAGTCGCAATCCCATTAAGTTTAGCGGATATCTGAAGGAGACTTTCTGTCGTCGAAGCACTGCCAGCAAAAATAAGAGAGTTCATGCACACCACAGTTGAAACTGTGCTGATAACACTTTTTTTTCAAAGACTCCTAACCTGTCGTGGCCATTCGCCAAAACGCTGTTTTCACGAGTACTTGCTGATGACTGAGTGTCGCTGACATTTTTTGCTCTTTCAAAAATGTCGTCTTTTTTATCCTCCATCTGCAAAAGAAACAAATTAGTTTTTGCAGACCAAAACGATTGCGTTACAAATTCATTCGTGTGACATGGTTTAAAGAAATATGCCACTTATCTTTCCAACACACACGAACCTTTCCACCATTGTCAGTGTTCGATACGCTTAAGACTGCCCCAGCTGCTCCAGAAATTACTGCATCCGCCTCTGCAGGAAGTGAGACGCTGCAGGCAGCTACGCTTTTGACGCCGTTGGACGCCGACTGCGCGCACACGTTTCCAGTCGAATCTTGCGGGACGTTGTTATTTCGAGAAAAATTATCAGGATCTTCCGTTGCAACGCCATTGAGAGATTGAACGTCAGCCGCGGGGTTTTCGTCGGATGTTTCAGGAGTGTTTTTACGCAGTTCGTTTGTTGTTGGTTCTCCAGAATCTTCAGTAACTTGATTGATTGCATCGGGGTTGGTCAAGTCTTCTGCGGTGGCGCTTGGACTACCATCCGGGATCGTTGTTGCTAAGATTTCATCCCTCAGAGATTTCTGGTTTCGAAAATTCTGCGAGAAAAAGAGCACCAAGAACAACTAATTTTCAGAAGGCTACCCAGATAGGATTATTTTTTTTACTGAAGTTTCAGTTTTTCGTTATAAATTACACGATTTTCAGAATTTCGCGGAGTGCCTAGAAGCATTAGTCGTTAGTTCTAGATTACATGCCATCAGTCTATACATGATGATACTGATTAACTGTTATGTGCGTTTTAAATATTCTTCATCTTGTTGGCTAGAGCCCACAATACTGTCATTCTGGTGTATTGTACTTATACCACAACAATGTATCTATCGCTTTGAAATTGCTGCATCAAAGCATAGCACTTTCCCCTGTTCCATAAAAAGTGTCCCAGAGATTGTGAATTGGCAAGACATACCGACTGGATTTCACACTGAGATATGGTGCGCCCTAACATAAACTTAATGTTCACAATATAACCAATCATGCACACACTGTCATAGTGAAAACTGAATTCAGAGGCACGATGTAGCCAATAACCTTCTGCACCAGTGTTGCAGGTTTTTGCTAACATGACAAGAAATGTTCTGCAGATTTCACGGTAACAAAGTAAAGGTGGCACAAGTGCGGATTAAGGTGCTTTTGCATAAATGTCGAATCCAGAATTTAGCTAACAAGTCATCATGTGAAGAGTATTCATCTTTTCAGGAAACAACAGAGAAAGCAAAACTCATTCAAAGCGTTTGGCTTCAATGTCCCAAGCAAATCAGAAATAAGTTAAGAACTTATAGTCTCCTTGCACCACTAGCTGCCTTTTTATGTTTTGCAGTGAGAAATAGCATGTCCACATTTGATTTTTCCACCAACAACAGCAAAGCTCAAAACTGGAGTGCCATTATGCACTACTACTTGAACACCTTCACTACTACTTAACACCTTCAATGGTGGTTTGTTTACAGCCTAAAATAAGCAGTTTGCACGTGTCTTTGCAATGGCATAACTCTGCCACCGATTGCACTAGAGCAGGGGTCACCAACCTTTTTGAAACTGGAGCTACTTCTTGGTAAAAATTCATGCGAAAGGCTACCAGTTTGATACACACACTTCTGAAACGAACATTTTAGTCTTCAATTATGTTGTCATTAATAAAAATTCAAGATACTGCTATGTTTATGCTATTGTCAGAACAAGCCCGCGGGTGACGCACGTGGTCTGTGCCGGCGACCTGGTGCCCGCGGACACCATGTTGGTGACCCCTGCACTAGAGAGCTATTCGAAGCCTTAAAAGACTCAACAAGTCTTCGAGTCTGCAATGAAACAAAATTTTTTGGTTTTGGGTTTTAGATTTTTTGTGAGTGATGTCGTATGTGGAGGAATTCTAGGCCTTTTTGGCCCACTTCATCTGGCCCTGGGCCCAAACTGCTAGATGGTAGTATTTCACTCAAGTTTTTATTGAAAACTAGGCTAAAATTCGAGTCTTTTGATACTTTGGATGACTTGCTGGGGTTTCGGGTTCAAAATGTGACCTAAAATCATAAAATAAGTAATTAATGCACTAATTAGATCAGTGGTTCCCAACCATTTTGATCTCACGACCCCATTCGAAAATATTATATTAAGTGCTCTGCCCCAGACATTACCTGCAACTCTAAAGATATTCAAATAACAACCAACAAGATAAGAAACACTATAATTTCACGTGTTGGATTCACTGTATTTACGTTCCTATACAAAAGAAAACAACACCTATGCTAATCAGTGGGATGACTGAGCTTGCATCTATGCAACCAGTCTTATAACTCTTGGGGGCGTGTTCGTGAGAACTAATCTCATGCCATTCTCAACATCCAGTCTGTTCCTTGACTTTTGTTTTAATGTGGACAAGGGTTGAAAATCTAGCATCAAAGACAGGGGTGGATATTAGAATTTAGAGGCCTGAGGCAAACTCTCAGAAAGGTGCCCCAAAAAAGTTGAGGAGCCCCCTTCGGCACATTTGCACAAAGGCCAATTGTTGCTTTATTTTGGAAAACATGACTTGCTTCACATCTTATTAAATGTTGCTCTAGAGTGGTTCACAAGTTTTTTAATAGAATAATGCAAAAACCTGTTTTTTTCGCTTGGATCTTTTCGTCATATGTCTCATAATAGTATTAAAACTTACAGAAACAGTATCACCTAATTGACTTTTTTTTGGTCATTTAAAAAAATTGGTCTGTGACTGAAAAAACACAGGTAAATGGAAGTGCGAAACTCTCAAAGGATGCCCACAGCATGCAAAATAGGGGGGAAACTGAGGTGACCGTCTCTCGTTTGCCTCCCCTAAATTCAACCCCTGCTCACAGAAGGAGGTGGAAACAAATGGAAGCCAACAACGAAAGAGCATAGTTAGGTTTAAGTATGATTGCTCCATAGCACAACAGAACTGTGTGAGGGAGTATTCAGAGAACAAATCACGTGCTGAGGAATCATTTTGCTATTGCAAATACACTCAGACATGAATAACACAACCATTACATTCAAAAAGTGAATACACAATTGTTACGTCGAGTTTCGATATTCGTATGCCGGCAGCAAACATGGAAGCTTGTGCTTTCTGTGCTAATGGAAGATTATTACATAAAAATCAGCTAAAAAATAATTTAAAATATTTGATAGAAAGTGAGTGTTATTACACCAGTTGTTGATATACACTTGCAATATAGCCAAAGAAGAACATTTTTTTGTTAATGGCAATTGGCAGCAGGCCTAAGCCTGAATTGTGCTTCTTGCCGGGGCGATTGAGGTGAATGGTCTCGCCCAAGGAGCGCTACGGCAATTCACTCAGTGGCTGTGGATCGAACACCGGACCTTCTAACTGGGAGACAGACAATTTCCCACTGAGCTAAAGAAAACTTGGTTGTTCTTGGATCAGCTGATATTTTCATACACATAACAGAAGTTCAACAAGCACTTATCTTGATCATATGATGAATACTGCTAACGCGAACCAAAATCATTGACTTACACTAGACTAGTGATTTGAATTGCTTGTTTCAAATTTGGCATTGTGTAGAATTCAGAAAATCTTCCCAACCAACATCACTACGTTATCCTTCCCACTGGATTTATTCAACAATTTTGTCAACCACCTTAATTTTTGGTTCTGCTGTTTTCTTAGCCAATTATGACTGATATATTTTGGTTGCCTCCCCTGTATGGAAGTCTTACACAGACTGCCTTTAGACTTTAAATATGACACAATAGTTTTCCTTTAATTTGCATTTAGTAATGATTTATTCCATCAGTGAACACTGATCATGAGCCAAGACAGTTTTAGGTTAGCTTTATAGATTAACCTTATCAATGACACCACTCTAGTCTCTTATGATTGTCGCTTTAATCAAGCTTGGTTCATTGTACTTGACTGTCATTATAATTCCTGACACACACCAGGGTGATGACAAGATCATCAATATCTTCACATGATAGATTTTTTGACAATGAAATAGTCAACACAAATTCCTAACCTCTTGTGATAGAGTGCTAAGGGTGATTGGATAACAATCACATTTGCTGACTATGACTTCAGCAAAATTGATAGCAACCAATATCTAACTTCAAATGCCCCAATTACTTTAGACTTCAGAGTGAAACATCACCACCCATTGCACATTTCAGAACAGATACCTATGAGTTAACATTTCACCAAACAATAAAAATGTTTATTTATTGCAGGGGTTTCCAAACTATGGTCAATGGGCCAAATCCAGCCTGTGAAGACATTTTGTCAGTAATAAAAAAAAATGAGATTGGTATGAAACATTTGTTGACTTGGTAGAATGTAATAGGCTATCCTGAGGCAGCCACGCTGCGTAGAATGTCCAACCCTTGATCTGTTGTGTAATAGCTTATGTGGCCCTTGGACAATGAATCAACGACAATTTTTGAAAGCACATTATTGTGTACACTGTTGATTAGATGTCCATAAAATTATACAAAAATTTCACGAAAGCATACCAGATTGACCGTGTCACACTGCATAGGTGCACTTGGAGTATGTTTATCCTCCTTGCCATCAGTTTTGCTTCCCTTCCCTCTTTTTTGTTTAAATTGTTTGAGCTGTAAACAATAAACAACGTTGTTTACTACTTGAACACATCAAAATGTGCAACAAAAAACAGTTTTAATAAAAACAAAAAAAATGCATGAGACTACACATGGAACTTGGTGTGTAGGTTAGTCAGCATGCCTATTACCAGGTGGTTTCCCTGCCACAACATTCACTATTGCCGCATGATTTTGGTGGGAAATTCAAATTCCAGAAGGGAGATACTGTTAGGCGTTTTCTAGCTTGAGGCTAAAATGGTAAACTTGCCAAACATTCTGTTGCCTTTGCACTAATTGATTGCCAACATATCAAATCATTTCCAAAACATTTTAGGCTACATACCACTGAACTAAGCCTGGGCTGCAGGAGACACTATTTCTGCAAAAGTTTCACTTTTTTAGGACAATAAAAGCAGCTAACACTGGCATTAACTCTTTGGCATCTGCTAGGATTCGGGGATTTTCGGAAAAAACGCCTAAACGCACGTGGCTTTGCGTGGGAATTTCTCCGGTCTGTCATGCTCTACAGACCCGGTAAAAGTCTCAAAAGAGACGACAAGTCTTCTAGTTTTCACTCGAAAAAAATTTTTTGCTTGGGGGTGCAGGTTTTTGTGAGTGACAGAGGAGGACTTTTTGGCCACCTTTGCCCACTTTGCCTGGCCCTGGGCGCCAACCATCAGGTGGTAGTATTTCGCTGAAGTTTTTGCTGGAAACTAGGCTACAATCCGAGTCTTTTGATACTTTGGATGACCTGCTGGGGTTTCTGGTTCAAAAGTTGTGATGTAAGTTAGTAAAAATACTTGACTAATTAGCTAATTAGATAATTAATTAATTTGTTTATTTTAGATCATAACTTTTGAACCAGAAACGCTAGAAAGTCGA
>JGI24159J19872_10012228_pt1 | contig 11205 bp, 6 predicted proteins | sample Ectturendosymbi4_FD_19872 | JGI IMG/M metagenome (IMG submission 19872)
CGATCCACTCATCTGTGTACATAGGCATGCGGTTTCACCTGTACATATTCTTCACCATGTTCTGCGTTCATTCGTTTTTTTTTGTTTTTTTCATTATGCTTATTTGATGTCCAACTGTTGTTTCTCAACACTTATCAAAAAATGATAAACGAGGTTGGTTGACTAGATGATCGCCACGGTCTTTCGCCAATTGTATATGACACAGCGCCCCTCTGTTTACACTGATCAACTATTGTGCCANTGTGTTTTCATTTGCTCTAATGTTCGCTAATGGTTGGCTTAATGCATGCGATGGNTTTTATGATGCTTCTGCTTGTTGGCTGAGTCATATGAAACAATAAACCATTGACAGTTGACCCAGGGAAATTCTGCAGCAGGTGTACTTTTGCACAGTGCGTTATTCCAACGCAGTTGCTGCAGTAGTCTCCCGCTACCATTTACGCCAGCATCACCATGTCAACCGATCACAGAAACTCATTCTTTGGAATTTATGTCAGATTCAGGTATACAACATAATCTAGATTTTCAGAAAAACAGCCTTAAAAACGCTGATGCTAGACGTCGTTGAGCGAAACAAACATATCTCTGGTCGGGATTTACCAAAAACATAATTTTTGTTGGTAACTTATTTCCTGCTAAAGATTCACAAATTGTTGAATGAAAACATTGCAAACAATGTACGAACTTGACTTCGATGAAATCTTTCTTTGTAAAAACTAGCGGTGCTACCTTTATGAAATCAGATTTATTAGCAGAAGCCGCAATAAATAAATACATTAATGCAGTATTTATTTAGTCGATAATTATGTCAGAGACAAAATTCGAATACAACAATGCATGTAAAAAATAAACAAACAATTGTTACAGAAAGAATGTCATTGTTTACAATCATTGACGCTGACTTTTAGTCCCATGAAAGCTAAAGCTCATTCGAGTACAAAATAATTTTTCTGCATATTTGAATTTAATATATTTTCTTCGACTTGTCAATTTTCGCTTGGATATGCAACGTACTTGCATTATTGAAAACGTTGATCAAGGATGTCAGTGGAAATGCTACTATCGATGTAATGCAAAATTGAAGGTACGTTGTTTTTGTGCAGAATTACAATTTGCGAAAGATTTAAATAGCTAAATTTTAACTGTTTTGTTTCCTTCAAGTAGGTTTCTTGAACCTTTTATTCTTAAGGGTGTTATTCACAGTCTTACAAAAATAATACACTTTATATTTGATTGAACTTTCACTGCAGCAAAATGCAGGAACCTATTGCAAAACCTATACCTGATCAGACCTACGTATATTAAAGAATAGGCATTACAATGAAACCCTGCAGAAAACTCACTTTTTCTGGAAAAGAAGACTGTTTTCTCCCCCTTGTCGTCCGTATCACCGTCGCATATAACCCGAAATTAATTATAATAATGATAACAGCAGGAATGATTGACAAATACAGGACCCAATCGTTTCTCATCCAACATCTGGTAAATAAAGATTACGTAAGAAGCCTGCATGCCAAACTGTGAAACATTTCAAAAATACGCAACGTTTATGACATTGTATATCAGAGGTCTACAAACTACGGCCCACGGGCCAAATCCCCTCCGCGAAGCCATATCATCGGCCACAAAGACATTTTGTCAAAAATAAAAAATACTGTGTTCACGAAAAATGTGTTGATTTGACAGAATATAACATATCCCGAAGCAGTCACGTTACGTAAGATGTCCAGGCCACGAACTGCTGTTTAATAGCTTATGTGGCCCTCTGACAAATACGATTGGAGTCACCTGGTCTATACACTACATGAATTCCCATACATGCAAAAAGAACTTGAAAACTCATCATTGACATTAGCATCATTAGTGCAACATATTGACAAAAATTTGTGCACCGGTTCTTATACTACGCTTTTCGTCGCCTTCGCCTCCAGCCAAATATTGAAAAATAACAAAAATTCTTTCTCTGTATTCTTTGACGATATTCGGTTAGCAATATTTTGAAACGGGTATACATGTTTCACTGATAAGAAGCCAGTCACTTTCTTGTTAAAAAAAAAGAATCGACTTCTCATTAGTCACAATCACAACTGGTGTTTGAAACATATTGTAATCCAACAACTTGCACAGAACAAAAGTCGTAAGTAAAGCATTTTTTTAAATTTCTTCATGATGAAACGTATGTGAATATTTAAAGTTATGTTAATATTTCTGTCGTGATGAATTCATTGCCAGGGTGCACATTACAGACGCCGACGTATTTACTTCAGTGTGATAGATTTTGTGTATTTGCAGAACGAGAAAAAATTGAGGTGAGCGATTGGTGTGGTATAAATGCTGCTGAGAAAAATTAAAATCAAACTTACTTGTGACCCTACACAACTTGGGAGGCGAGTGGGGACAGCGTGGAGTGCTCGTACTCAGAGAGACTTGAAAGCACGCGTAAATGTCAATCGTGCCATAAACTAGTAATTGGAAACTGGAACAACACTTTATTCAGAGAAGAGGACGAAATGATCGTGGAAGTAAATCAATATTCCCTGGATGTTGTTGGGAAAAATGTTGGCATCTCTATCTCTTCAATTACTGTAAGTGTACTGGTCCTAACACTGCAGAGCTGCACAATAGATGGACACTCTTCTACTCCGGGGATGAGCCAGCAACATTTGCACAGGCTGGAGTGGAGATATTTATAAGACAGCAGCTGGCAAGTTGTGCAGATGAATAGTTTCTTATGAGTCTTATAAAAAGTGTGTGCATATTGAGGCATGTTGAAGTTGTTAGACCGCTATCTGTGCTTGATACAGGTATACGGCCCAAGTTCAAGTACACTGTACTAGGCCCGTAGCCAGGTTTTGAGGTTTGTAGGGGCAAAACACATTTTTAGGGGACCACGATTTTTGTTTTATTATATTTTTAAAACAAATTTTTCTGGGAACAAAAAAATTTGGAGGGGCGCAAAAGAAATTTGGGGGCACTGCTCCCGAATGCCCCCCATGGCTACGGGCCTGCACTGTACCCGGAATTCGTGGAAAGATGTAGTGATGCCCTACAAAGGGTTTAAACTAACGAAACCACGATCCATTTGAGAGACTTCAATGTACACGTTGAGAATTATGTCGGGGTATGGAAGGGTGTGAAAGGCCGACATGGTGATGCTGACCTAAACGATGACGGAAGGCTATATTGCGTTGCTGTAGTTATGCTGTAACAACGCACTGTGCATCATCAACACTGTTTTCCAACACAGAGATTTGCACAAGTATACATAGTACAGAAATTCGTTGGGTCAACCGTCACTCATTGATTTCAGCGTGGTTTCGGTTGCCTTGTTCAGATCAGTGTTGGACATTCGTGTAAAAAGGTGTGCAAAACTGTCAACCGACCATGGCATGGTGGCATGCAACTTACTTATGATAAAGAATAAGAGGTACTGACGAATAAAGTGCGAGGACCTGTTGGACAAAGATGTAAGAAAGTCTTTTGCAGACAGCTTTTTGTCTTCATTGCACAGCGGACGCAGATGAGGAGCGTCAGCTGTTAAAATCAGCTGCACCTCCATCTGCTGCTCAACTATGTAGATAGAAACGACTCTGTGGAGAATTATGACAAACAGTAACACCATAGTGGACCAGGAGGTGAAAGATGGTATTTGAGCAAAGAAAGTGTCCACAAGGCGTGGCTTTAGAAGAAAGCCGCATATTCTTTACATTCGGGGTACGCTGAAGCGTGGAAGTCATCAGTGCTGGAGAGTTTCGAGAAGCCTTGGGAATATAGCCTACAAGACGTGTACACATGTTTAGTTAGTCGCCCTTTAGAAAGCATACGATCGTCTTATTTGTGGAAAGCTTTGACGAGTGTTGCGGAAATACGATGTTGACGGCCACATCTAATTGGCTCTCAATACCTTGTGTTCATGCTGAGAACATTGTGTTCGTGTCAGAGGAGTTAAATCGCAACCGTTTCAGATTCGCTTTTATCTTTTATTCTGATGTCATCACAGAACTCTTTGTTTCGCATAACGAGCAATATGAACAGAAAAATGCCGCTAAAAACAGAAGTAACATGTCGTTCTTTCCTGTTTTGTTTCAGATTTTTATGTTTAATAATTTTGCAGTCTTATTTTATTTTTCTTTGCGCTCATTCCACGTTATCCACGTGACCACTTCGTTGGAAATCCTGAAGTTCACCACTGATATTTACAACTTGAAAAAAGTGAAAAGCAAGTATGCTCTCGCAAAATATAGAAATATAAAGTTNNGCAGTACTGAAAGTTTAAAAATGTTTTTAACTCAAAAAAGATACTTGATCAAATTTCAGATTATTTGTGTGTTGCTATACATGTATGCTGCAGATTCCTTGCAGTTTTTTTCACGTTATCCGTTTTCATGGTATGACCACTGTGGCAAACTACAGTAGAGAACAAATTTCGGACTTCTTTACACGCAACGGTGACAGATATGACTACAAAAATAAATGATTAGACGCGCAACCAAAAAGGCACGGGGTTTTATTGTCAAAAAAGTGAGAAAATCCACGCTATGAAATAAAGATACACGCGTTAGCAATGGTTTTTTCTTAAAAAGAGCACGGCCATGATTGAAAGTTTAAAATCAAAGAAACGATCAATAAACTCTCAATGTTTGCAATTGATGCCTATGCAATTTTTCCGGTGTCCTAAAATTTAGTTCGCTTTTTCCACCTTGTCAGTTTTGAAGCTCTGTTGTTGAGTTTCAGGTTACTACTTTTCTTCCTAATGCATTTTTTTTGGTTTAAATACATTTCGTCCACCGCCATCGTCCGAAAATTCAATACTGAATTAAAGGCAAAGCCTTGTTGAAACGCCTACAATGAACTTTTCAAATCATTTTTTTTTCTTTCACTACTGTTTGTAGTTCGATTTTTGGTAATGCTTCACATTTCCAATAATGCGTCATATTTCCAATACGATACAAACTACCATGCGTTGCAGCGGTGCACATGTTGTTTGTTCGTTATGCCTGTTACTAGCCATCAGGTCATTGTGTTTCTGCTCAGGAATTTGTGTTCGTATCGGCGGAGAAAAACTACAACCTTTTATTGTGGGTGCAGGACTCCAACAAGGGTGGGTGCTGTAACCACTGCTCTACATAGTCTGTATGAATTTGATAGACACTTACAGCCTAGTCGACGAAGGTGACATTGTTTGAAGCTGCAGGATCAACTGTTGCCATTTTGCGGACAATTTGGTACTGCTTGTATCTTCCGAGCAAGGTCTGCAACATCCACTTGGTCATTTGCACCTGTGTGCGACCATCAGTGGATGGAAATCAGCACGAGACATTCAGAGGTATTGTGTCTCTTCACAAACCCACGGCAGTGCGCGCTGCAAGAAAGCCGCAATACAGTACAGCAGGTTGAAAAGTTTGAGTACCTTGGGGTGGTATTCACCAGTGACGGATGGCGGAGCAAAAGCTTGATGCAGGAATTGGCAAAGCAAACACAGGTCTGTGTGAGGTTTATTGTTCAGTGATCACAAAACGGGAGCTTTCAAATAACGCAAAACTGACCGTTTTTAATGGGTCGTTGTTCCGATCCTCAACTGTGTCCATGAAAGTCAGGTAATGTGCGACAGAATACTATCCCCAGTGAAAAGGTGCAGAGAAGATATTTTTGCGAAGAATTCACGGCGTAAGACTTTACGACAAAGTGTGCGCGTCTGTGAAATTCGCAAAGGCCCGAATGTCGATCCACTTTTCTTCCAAATCGAGAGATCCCGGCTACGTTGGTTGGGCCATGCGTCCACAATGTCCCGGAAACGTTGGCGAGGCACATGCGTCAAGCTGAACCCACAGGAAAGCGACTCAAAGGTCTTCCAAGGACCATGTGAAGTAATTTCATCTCCAAACTTGTTTAGTACTGCCTTGGTGTGGAGACGGCAAAACTATCAGAGTTTGCTCTAAACCGTGAGGTATTTCGAGTCCCTTGAGGCTGTAGCTCCCGCGACCTCATCAGAGAAATTAAAGGTGTGAAGATGAATAAAGATGCATCGTTGTATAAGTAATGCTTTACGACAATAGAAACTGCGTATATACCAATCATATCCTTGGGTAACTATGATGTGGCGCAACGAAACAAACAAGGTACATTCTGTTTCTTTTGTAGAGTACTTTTGTAATGAATGTGCGTTTCAGAATATCTTAAAATCTGCCAATGTGTTGTGCAGTCATGCTATATGATAAATACGTTTAAATAAATGAATGGAAAAGCACGTTTTTACATAAGTCAAGGTTGCGACTTTTAAAGAACAAGGAACAATTTTCATTTTTTGAAGGCAGGACAGCTTGAAACCTGTGAAGTCCAGTTAGTGATAAAGGAAGTTGATGTAATTCATTTCAAACTAAAACCAAACAAATTTTGGAATTAATTGTTTTGATAAATAAAAGATAATCCTGATCAAGAAAAGTCTTTGCTTTACATGACTGGTAGTTCGAGGCCACCTTTGAGGTGAAGCACTGTGAAAGTGAAAAAGCGAAAAAACATCTTGATAAACGTTTCAACCAAATGTACAACATTTGACATATTATACAGTGTAATCATAGGTTGATGCACAACTTTATTTATCAGATACAGCGACGAATTTCAAATTTTCAAAACACGCAGATGTTTCTATGACAAGATTTATCACTTACGTTTCATCAAATCTTTTATAAATCGTCCAATCACAAATGGCCACGACCACAACAAATATTGATGGAAATGCCCAACCGAATAAAATAGAACCAATAAAGAAAGGCTCGTTTTCCAGTTTCTAATAAAAATAAACTTGCTGAAAAAAATTTACTAATGCTAATTCAATATGAAAAAAATGTGGGAATTTTCTGGCTAACAACGGATAGGTAGTTGTTAGGTAATAGAAATCAACTTACTGAGGATGCAACCAACAGGTTATTTTCTTTTGATTTACAAACTGTCCACTTGTTATGTGGGTACACAGCGGTGGTTCGATTGACTTCGCGAAGATACGTATCTCGCTACGTTAAAAGAGAATAACTTCAACGTCTCTTTTGCAAAGCGTACGTAACAGTAAAAATAGAAAGAAAAAATTACTTTGCACTGCCCATTGAACAGATTGATTGGGTTACAACGCTAGAGAGCAGTACTCGCTTCACAGCAAGTTAGGACGCCGTGAGTAAACACCAAAAATTTCTTGCCAGCTCAGCAGTCTTTTCAACAGAAAGCTACATCCTTATGGGCATGTTTTCAAGCTATTTAACGAACGTAGTTTTGCTAAAATGTGATCAATACTGGAACTCTTTCAATGAATAACGCAACGATACAAGAACATGCTACCTTGCAATTTACATACAACTAACTTTGGGCCAGCCTACTGGTTAAAACTCCCAATGTGTTGAATAGAAGGCTACTTTTAATAACGCCTAAATTGCCGACTTTCACCACATACACTTACATTGTACGTCTGCTATTGGGCTACACAGTTTAGTGTAAGCAATAGTGATATCACTGATTAGCCGTTAATCAGCCATTACTTTGCTACGTACAGCAATAGGCCAACATCCTGAGTACACAGGTTTAACTGAACACATTTTGGGGCGATTATTAGCAACCTAACAAACGCGATATTCAATATCTCAAAACTCGAAGGGTATTTTTGGATTCAGCGACCGGATTTACCCGACAAACGGTCAAGTTTTCAAGTCTTTCGAAAAATATGTTTTAGTTAGCCTGTGCATCGTTTGCATGAAACCATATGAGAAGATTCAAGTTTTTTTGTATAAGCTTTAAAGAGGAAAATTGCTGAAAAAGTAGGGGCTCAAAGTCGAGATAATTTAGGTTTTGATCCTTTGTCCGAGTAGCAGAAATGATCAGGCAACGGCCTGGTGAGATTGAACGAAGCCACAGCGATCCTTCAAGAAATAGAAGATTAACATTTAATTTTTATTTTCAAAAAAACAGTTTCGCCAAACTGGGAGAAATCAATTCATTAGATATACAAACCATTCGGTACCTTATTAATTGACACTTTTGTCGAAATAGCCTCAACCATCATCCAAGCCAAAGAACTCAAAAGTGAAAAGTGAGCCAAAATGCCAACTAACTGGCACGCATTGCTGCAGTAAACCAATTGAACTTCGCTCAGCAGCAATATTATATTGAACAGCAACAGAGAGAATGACAAGTTGATGATCAGAAAATAGGTACGCACTTCAATGTGTAACTTGCTTTTTCTCCTGAAAGCCGAGACATAATGGCTGTGATTTGATGAAAGGTATATAGAAATCAGGTCAACAACGGTAATATTCATAGTAAAAAACTCACCAACACCAGAGCACGTAGATAATAGTCGCTAAACAAAATGCTGCAGAAATGGCACATCCAACTATTGCAGGAATGCATTGCGTTCTGCACTTCTTTCCTTCTGCTGAATTCTGCTTGAAAATAGATAACTTTACAATCATACGTAATACATAGAAACAAACCACAAACACATCCATTGTTATAAAAGTGGCATTCAAAAATATTTGCGGTTCTTTGCCAAAGTCTACTGTCCATGTTTTAAGATGCGCTAATATTGACAGAAAATCAGTGTTGTAATTTTTAAAATAGGATTTTTCAAACTTACAATAACAGTTGCCACATGACCCAATCGATGGCATCGACACAGTACCGAGTTGTCACTTCTAACCATTGTGTGACAACCTTCTGTTGACCAGAAGTTCCCAGTCATATTCCACGTTGAACAAAATGTGTTACATTCACTTGGTGCGCGGTTTCCTATAGGCAAAAGAGCCTGTAAAATACAATGCAGCTTTAAGTGGTGAATGCGACTGATCAGTCAATTGAGCCAATGGCCGGAAGACTTAAGAAACAAGGAAAGAAAACTTAACACTTTTCTGCCTCTGGTTTCACGATTCGTCTTCTTTCGTTGTGACAGCATAACTTGTTGCATTAAAATCAACATAATTGCGCGCTGTCATTCCTGTGTGCGTTTTCTGCATATATTTTGTAAAACGATCAGAGCACCATTAAATTAATACTTCATGTTTACGATTATAGCGTTCATGTGGGGTTGAAACACGTACTGCATGTTCAATACAATAATTTCGAAGCTTTGTATATATAATACATTTGCAATTGATTGTTGACGTTTTCCTGCATCAAATCATACTGATGCATTTTACCGATAAAATGTCGATGTTACGAAATTACGAACACGCAGGCACATTATTATTTTTGCCCTGGCAATTGGCAATTTTTATATGTTCGTGTTCTATGATCTAAAACTATTTCACATCTTCCCATCAAGCATTCATCTCCTTGGGATGCTTGACATTTCAAGAGTGAGGAAAACATTTACATTTCAAAGAAGTTCGTAATGTTTCTCGCGTTGCGCACGTGAGCTTTGCCTACATCAGATTTTCTTTTACTTGTGCTCAACCCCTTCCACAGGCATGCTTTTCACCCTGACTTTTGTTTTTTTGGGGGCTGTTGTCATTTGTTTCTAACTTCTGTGTAACATTTAAATTATTGTATCTTGTCAAATAATTTTCTTCTTCACCTGAAACGTCTTCAGTTTGGCGTTGATTTATGCAAATAATAGGACTTGCTGCGTAGTTGACGTACAAAGTCTTTCGCCAAAAATTTGTGTCACAGATGTAATTCCTCAGACCTCGATTTTTTACTCATTTTTATTTTTTCTTAATGTGCAATTAACGTGTCTTCCATTTATTGTTTTGCCCTTTTAATTGCATTTCTGTTACTTGGTGGTGTGAATCACAAAAACACATCGAAACCTAAGTCACATTACAGAAAGGAGTACCTGTGCTTCGTAGCGTACACGCAGTGATCCTCTAAAATCTTGCAAAACAATTAAAGCAAAAATTTAGCAGTTCTTATGCCTTCTGGGCTATCAATGAAACGTCTGCTATGACCCAGCAGGCTTGGCATAAAACAACTTACTGAAACGAATCAAATGAACGCACTCTATGCAAAGCTGTCTGTAACATTTTGTAGTACACATCTATACAGGATTTTTCGAGATATACAGCAGTCTTCAGATGTTACCTAAAAACTGTCATTGCATACGAGCTAGCTCTTCTACGATAACATATGTTTAAATTGCGTGCTATCTATATTTTTTACGTAAAAATAAAGTAAAAATAAATAATTATTGGAACGCAATGCAGAATTGATTCAAGCATTTTCGCAATTATACTACAGTAACTGATTTTTTTCAAAAGTTTTAGCAACACATGCATAATGCCTAATTAGAAACAAGGAAATGCAAAAAGAATTATGGTTATGATGTTGTGGCTTTGCGTAGTGCATTTATTCATATCTAAAAAAAATTTGTATAACTGCCAGGCTGTTATGAACATACCTTGAACTCTGTTTTGACTGGTTCAAATAGGATTTCGTCTTTTAAGTTAGTCACAACAAAAGCAGAGACAATCAAGGGTGAATTAACCACGTAATCAACCGATGTTTTACTCCCGTAGCTTTTAGAAGATTGGGAAAGACACCGAAAAAGTTTTGAGTTAAAAAAACTGAGGAATCCAATCCTTCGGCCTGAAAATAAGCAGATTATACTGCATGGCAGTTAATGTAAACAGATGATATATTTCGCCACAAAGTTTTTATCACTGGCAACCTGTCACCAAGGCATCTCAAACCAAATATTTTTCCATCGCGACACATGTTACTGCAACTCGGAAAATCGTTTGATAGCATATACGTCTACGCCATCTCTCACTTGACAAAAGCATGCCTTCAATGATGCCTCGGAGCAGACAATCTTTCACCACATGATTTTTTTCATTGGCTATTTTTACGTGGCCAACCCAAAAGCAAATTATTTGAGATCATTAATTGCTTGCAATGAGAGATTAGCCTATTCCTTGTGCAGTTCTCGGGTACCCTTTAACGACCACAAAAACCAATAAATTGGCTCTAGGTTTTTTGGTTATAACTCGCCAGCCGCTATAGCTAGAGAGGTGTTCAAACCCTCCATGGATTCAGCAAGTCTAGTCGTTTCGAGTCAAAAAAAAATTTTCAGTTTTGGGTTTGGCGTTCTCTTGGGGTGTCGTCAAAAGTGGGGGTGTTTTCGTATTTTTATAGCCTACTTTGCACGACCCTGGACGCCCATCTAATGGGCCCACGTTTTGGCCCAAATATTTTTATGAAACTAGGCTATCTCACGAGTCTTTA
>JGI24159J19872_10012230_pt1 | contig 11204 bp, 5 predicted proteins | sample Ectturendosymbi4_FD_19872 | JGI IMG/M metagenome (IMG submission 19872)
ATCCCATATCATTATTATTGTGAACTGCAGACAATTGAGTTTGAATTGGACTTGAACTATCCACAACTACGTTTGCGGTGCTCACATCAGTCTGCAACGTGAACCTCACTTCTCAAAATTTAGTCTGACTCTGAAATGTTTTTTACACTATGTCTATCAGGAATGCTTTTTTTCATATACTACTTATATCCACTTTCCAGCACTTTCTACAAATAAGTCATTATTTCAGAATAATCAACGGTAAGAACATCAGTAGCGGTGAAAAAAACACGAAAGCTAGACACTCACAAACTCTTGCAAGCAATGATAAGTAGACCTGTAAGGTGACAACGACTATCGAACAACTTACTACAGTTAGAAGAACATCACGCAGGCTTAAAAAAATGCAGAGATTAATTATGAAAACTCGCCAGAGCAAATACAGCTTTGCACTTCCTCACTCAGAAGTCAGAACTAAACCTTATGTATATTTCCACTCTACAAGCCTGCATACATAACAAGCCACGCAGTGTGTAAAAAGAAAACTGCATAAGCGTAGTTCGATTAAGCCAGTGTGGTCCAACTACAGGCCCGCGGGCCACATGTGGCCCGCGGATAGAACTTTTAAGGCCCGAGAGCTTTCTCAGTGTTTTTTCTTGAGTATATGTTACACTAGGTAATTTTAGTTAGAACAAGCATAGCATCTTTTTAAGTAAAATGTAGCCTACAATATTAACGGTGTTAGACTACTAGACTGTAGAGAGANTCTGGAAATTGGTCAGCAAAGATAGGCTTCCCAAACTGAAAGATTTCGCACAAAAAATGCACTCGATGTTTGGAGCATACTTTCTGCCATNAAGCAAGCNAAATATAAAAATAGAAATCGAATTGCAAGCGAATCACTGTACAGCAGTCTCAGCCTTGCGACAACTAACATAGGCTATTGGGTTTGATAATATGAACGATAAGTGTCAGAAATCTCTACCACAGGCATCCCACTGATAAAGATTTGTAATAAATTGCTGTTTGCTGATGTGCAATAATTTCAATGTGGATCTGTTGTTTTACCGATCATTTTGTTAGAAGTGGCCCGCAAGTTTTTGCAAAATGAGTTGGACCACGCTGGATTAAGCTATTCACTCACCCACATTGGTCACAGTCAGTCTCACACTAAAAATGGGTATTTCACACTTGTGAATGCATTGCTATATATTCACTCAGGTTTCTTTTCACACAGTATGAAACTACGTAGCTTACCGCTATCAGCAGTCACTGTCTCGCTGCATTATCTTAGATATCTGCGTTCAACAGCAAGCAGCAACATGCGACAAAACGCCTACTATCCTAACTTGAAGTGAACCATGGCATTGTTACGCAATAAAAACTAACAATAGAAGAATCCGCTCCCAAGTTCGGCCACGCCGTGGACCAGACATAAGTGAACTGCAAGTTCCCTACTGCATGACACCAGTACCGTGAAACTGGCTCTTGTGCAGTGTAAGTGTCTTACTGGCAACTGAACTGTCATTGTAAGAATTAAATCAATTAATCGAAATTGAGCAGCTGACTTTACGTTTTCTAGAAAATTTTGTCTCTAGGTCCAATTTCCAGGGGGGGAAATGCCCGTTTTGCTCCCCCTGCGGACGGCCATGTCTGGCAGGAATGGATTTTGAATACAGGTCTCGTTTTAGTATTTACCTGTTGCTCATTGCTGCCTGTTCATCCGGCCGTTTTCGAAGCGTTCTTAAAAATTGTTCCCTGAGTGACTACGAATGGATAATTTGCGTAATAAAAGTTGACTGACCTGATTGTATGATTCGGTGTTTTCTTGCTCTCTTGAAATCGAAATACTAAACGCGATGTCTGTAGCACAAAGAAAAATTTTGATGATTAGCAAAGCTTCCGGTTTAACTATTGGCAAGTATATGCTTCCGTGACGGAAGATGAAACTTTTCAAACTGAGCAAAATTCAGAAAAGTTCCCAGTTTAATACTACAATCCACGTAGATCATAACAAGCTGTAGTTTCCAAAGTATACTTGCATTATAAAGGGTCTAATCCAGTGGTTCCCAAACTTTTTCGAGCCGTTACCCAAATCGAGGTAGCGATTAGGTCTTATTACCCACAATATTTCGCGATGATCACTCATAATATAGAACAAAATGGTGGTTTTGGTTCCGCATTACCTACCGAAGAATTGAATATTACCCTTGGGGGTAATTTACCCCCAGTTTGAGAACCACTGGTCTAACTGTTACTTCAAAAAGGTGGCCACACCTCAGCCTAAGGCATACTCTACATTGTTAAGCACACGGATCGAAGCGGTGTCGTCTGAAAATTTCGTAAATCAAACTCCCACGTTCTGATTAACATTCTTTGTTGTTAAAATACCCAGTAACGAAACATGTGTTACCAGCGCGAAGGAGTACAAATATTTCTCGTCATAACTTCAAGCACTCCCTTTTATAACATACCCAAGTTTGGAAATCCTTGCAAAGATACTGTAATGATTCTGAGTGACCAAACCAGAACCGTCGCCAAGAAGTCGTCAGTAGGGGGACTTTACGTTTGTGCGGGGGGGATTTACGTTCGTGCAGGGGGGATTGACATTCAATTTTGACAAAAATTCTACTAACTTATAGTGTTTCCTATTTCAATTTGGGGGGCTTAACCCACTAAAACCCCCGTGGCGACGCGACTGGACCAAACACGAATCTAGTGCAGATACAGCAAGTGCATTTCATTCAGGCAAACCTGAATTTCATAACTGCTGTTTTTTCTTTTGCAGTTTAACCCACTGAAAGCTTTGCCCCAGGAGCCCCTGACCTGGTCGTAACCTCCATACTATGCTTGGGAACCCGAGTGTAGTGATATCTTGAAACTAATAAAAACATCTACAAGTTAAAAAACAAGAGCGAAACAACATAACCAATCATTAAAGGCAACGATGAAATGGCGACATTTAACCTCTTAACTTCATGTAAAAAGTGAGTCGTTCTAGGTTCAAGTTCCAGAAGTATGAATCTTGTATTTTTTGCAGGGTTAAGAAAAATTTAAAACAAAACAGTAGTTTGCCATCAATGTTATTCTGAAGCTGTAATTGCGATTTCGCAGAAGCTTCAGCAATTAAACATATTTTTAATAAAGCCTGTGGACGTCTTCAGCAGCAAACTTAAAATTTACAGAGAAGGCTACGAAACCAAGCAGCATATTTTTTAATCGCCAAACTTGCTTACACGTGGTATGGTTAAATTAATCCACTCTGATGATCATAAGCAACTACCTGGTTGCTTTAGTAGTCGATTTACTGAATTGAGGTCAGCTCGTTGTGACCAAACATGGCTTGTCACAGATACATACAGAAATTACGTGCCTAATTTTATTTCTAGCTAAACGTTGTCATGACCTATCATTCAGTGGGTTTAAATTTGTATAATCTTTAAAAATTACAAGTTTGTACAATTTGCCTTCAAAACACATTGCAAAAAAAATTTTGTTCATGAACCTATTCATTTACACAAGCATGCATAGTTAATAATACTGATCCAGCTAACGAGTTGCCCTTTTAGGTTTACATTTATGACTTCTTTTGCTGCTGCCACCCACTTCCGCCACTTCAACATCATTGCATGTACGCAAAGTTAGGCTCGACCTTTTATTCTCTTGTGTACCTCTCCAACTTTGTGCACTGCATTTCGCTACTTGCAGTTTTCATAAACCTCTCAGTCCCTCATGCCAATAGCAATGTAGCAGCAAGTGGTGTTCCTTCGCCAATATCTTATTTTAGTGCAAAAAGCGGCAATAGGTCTAACTGCCGTGATGACCAGTTTGTCATTCATCAAGCCCCTCGCCCTGCGTCTCATTCAAAAACAATTCTCCTAATGACCTAATTCAAGCATTCATGTTACAAATTAAAGTTTACAAAATGTCAAATTCAAGATTATCAAAATAAGGACAAGTTGTCACTTGTCAGTGTGTAGGAAACTTCTTCTACAGCGAAAACTTAAGCTGGGCCGCACAAAACTTTCGATTGGGCCACGGGTTGGACATAGCTGTGCATGACAAACTTCGGCTCTAGCAGGCCAAAACACAGCTTTGTCAGATATGCTTTCCTTCAGGTTCAAGCGTGAATCTGACTGCCGCATAAATTGATGTCAAGTTGCTCATTCGAGTAAGTAAAATACAGGTTACTTACTGGTACCATCTTCAGGAGGCGATGTGTCTCTTTCTTCGATGGCAATGGCCGAAGAAAGTTGGTTGGGAAAAGAAAGACCGATTCCGCTGTCTTGTGACTTAGAGCTGGGTGAAGGTGAGGCAGGTTGCAAACTACCGTCTTCCAATTTTGCAGAACTGGAAACAACTTTTGAACTGTTACAGCCCATGTTTTGCTACACTTGGAAGTCGCAATAACTGTTTTTTGTCTTCCTTTCTTCTAAACAGTGTGCTCTCACCGTTTGGTTTCATCGCTTATTCAGCAGCTGTGAAATTCAATATCTTCCATTGTTGAATCAACGAAAAGCGGTTTGGCAAAGCGTGTCGAACACCTTGTTTTGCTAAGGTATTGTTTGTGCTGAATGTTTTACTGACGTCATAAATTTCGCTTCGGTTAGCGTTAACTGAAATTAGCAACTTCGGTTTTCACCTTTTAAACAAAATCCTAGAGTCTTCCTTCTGTTTGGTTTGTCTAAAAACATTTGGGAGACATGCGTTATCTGCTACGTTTTAATGAAAAACGGAGCATACAGAGGCAACTCTACTGGGCGGCCATGGGGGCCATCCTGGATATATCTCAGCAGTGAACGTCTTGAGTATTTGTTTTACTTCTACCAGGGCTGCCACCAGTGCCGGATTAAGGTAGCGCGGGGCCTTAAAGTTTAAACAGCATCTCAACACCTGCTAAAATGGGTGTGGGCAAGGCATCCGTGTTAGTAGCTTTTCTCTTAGCATGCTCTATTCAGTTCGCATCGTGACATGACAGCCCGAGTGTATCCTACTGACAGCCAGTGTTGCCAAATGGTTGTGACCTAAATCTGCTAAATTGTGTCACAAAAAAACTGCTAGATTCTGCTAAGAGTCTTGTCACAAATTTTCAGCTAAATCTGCTAAAAGCCTTGAAGTTACGTTAAAAAATCTGTTATTTTTGACATGATTAAAAGAAACCTATAAAGTTACACAATATATGAGTTTATCGTCTTGCACTCGCTCTCAGTAAGCATGGGCTGAAAGGGCCGGTCTTGACCAACACACTTTTTGACTCAAATTTTTCTTTCAGTCAATATTTTGAGCAATGCAGCTGCAGCTTACCTTGTTTTTTCACACAGTTCTTGACGATCTATTTCAAATGATTTCATGTTTTTATACAGTAGGAGATGAGCAAGGCTCAGCGATAAACAATCTGGACATAGCTTCAGCCCTACAATTTTCAAAGTCTGGTCTTTGTAACATAGAACTTCGTGTTACATTAGGGAGCATGCAAAAAGTTCTTTAGTCTCATCTGCGTGCTTTTGCTACCAGTTAAGCCTTTTAAGCTCACAATGTTTCGCTTTGGTTGCATTATCGCAAACTCCACAAAAGGCTTTTCGTGAATCAACAGGATAGGTAGTTGGCACTGAGCGAACTTTTAAGATCTGAATCTTGCAACCACATATGTCGAAACTTTTGGCAGCTTTGGTTTAACAGGAAGTTTTCTTACCAGACATTACTACTCACAAGCGTAACTGAACCACTTGGAAATATCGCGCAGTGGGATAAAAACCTGTTTTGCCAATGTTGTCTGATAACCTAACGCGCTCACTAAGCACACAAGCAAATCATTTAAGCTTCACCAAGCATCTAATTACTTGTTATTACGATACAGTTTTCTGCTCGAAGAAGCTTCGTTGCTGCATCATGATAAAAATTCCAAGCAATTGCAGGCAGCTTGTTGTGCTTTGTCCTGGTGTTACCCAATTTTAAAAACGTCATGAAGAAGAGAAGTATATTTTTTGATGAAGGTGTAAAAGTTTTCATATTGAAAAACTGTTGAAACAGATTTTGGTCAAGAATTTGTTATCTGCTAAACCTGCCAAACGGTTGGCAAACTCCTGCTAGAATATGGGCTAACTGCTAGATTGAAAATTTTACAGCTAACAGTGAGAAAATCTTGCTAGGTCTAGCAGCAAATCAACTAAAATCGCAACACTGTTGACCGCAATCTTATGCATTTTGTTACTTAACTATACAAAAAGAATCAAACAAGAATATCTGGACACAGACAGCTTTCAATTGGAAACCTTCGCTTACTACGGCAAATTTGGCAAATACTGACTTCTTAGACTGAAAAAGATCTATGTAATGTAATAAATAGGATTTATTACAGAAGACCGCGGGGCCCCCAAAATCGCGGGACCCGTAGCAATTGCTACATTTGCTACTATTGTTAATCCGGGACTGGCTGCCACTGATAATTAAACTTAATCGAGCTAATAAAGCGTTGAATATTGATATTGATAATGTATAGGCTACACTAACACACTGTACAGTTACGCACATCGTCACGCAAAGAAATGTAATTACCAACTGAAGACTCGGCAAACTGTGCCCAGACAAGCGTTGCACGAGTACGGACATAACGGAACGTATTTCACACAGTTATGTTCATGGTGCATTTGATATGGAAAGTTACAATTTTTTAGAAGAAATTCCTGATTAGCCTATTCTTCTTGGCAGCAATAGGAATAAGTGAAATTTATACTTATATCAGGTTTTTTTCATTGGTGTTTTAGGAACCCGATTCGGGTCCCTAGAATTTCAAATCGGGTCCCTGGAATCAGAAAAAATTATGATTGGGTCCCTAGAATCAGAGAAAATCGGGTCCCTAGAATCAGAGAAATCGGGTCCCTACAGGTCCATACCGGGTACCTAACATTTTCCTTTAAAAAAACCCTGCTTATAATGAATGCATAAAATCAAAAAATTCCAATATATTGTGCGATTACAAAGGTATTTCCCAACATAAGTTCGGTCTGAAATCCCAAGATCTTGGGGAAAATCTCAACAGGTGGTTGGCAGCCCTGCCTTCTACCTTCATGCAAATAGGAGTTACTCAGGTGTGCTTGGGTACATAGGCGTATCCAGGGGGGCAAAAGGGGTATGTCCCCAATTTTTAGAATATATAGCCATTTTGTGCTTTGAGAGGCGTTTTTTCAAACAATATAGTGTTATTCGCCTAAAATCAAACATTTTCCCCCCTCCCAATTTTTGGCCCCCCAAATTTTTGGTCTGGCTACGCCACTGCTTGGGTAACTGTGAGTCAACTTCTATAACAGCAAATTTTCAGTGAAGTATTGTCGTACTGTCAGGGGCGTACCGAGGTTAGATGGCACACGAGGCAAGAAACACGTTTGGCGCCCCCATATTCGAACCTACGGTCTTTTGGGAGCAAATTTACTGTACTGAAGAAAGTACTTTCGACATCGTTGAGTCTTTTTGATACCCCGCAGGAATTCCGCGCCCGGGGCATTGTGCCTTTGCCTCTCGCCACGCTCCTGCGTGTAGTACTCAACTCGTTCAATACCCAGTGCCTCAACAAGCTAGTTTGAACCCCATTTTCACGTGATCGAGGAAAGATTGTTTATATTTTATCAAGTGGCACTGATTAAAAGATTTTTGCTATTGTTGAGTGCATATCAATGGGCGCGCAGTGGTGGGCATGTTGAATGTTGCAGGAGTTGTGTTTTCAGTTAGCAAATTAATTGTTAGCACAGTTAATTTTTCAGTTACCTGGGCCCGTCAGCTAGAGCAGTACAAATATTGGCACCATTTCACCGCGTCCTCGCGGATGGTTTATTCCTGGTCCACATTCGCATTTGCGAACAGGCTGATTAAATTACACGGTGATTCTCGTTGTCATGTAGCCTATGTGGCAGCTGATCAGTGTAAACCCCAAAAAGCTTTTTCATTTTGCAAAAGATGAATTTTTTAAAATTTTGAGTGTAAAATTGTTTTTTGTTTTTGAAGAAAACAAAAGATGTTTTTTCAACAAAAAATTTTTATTGTAGAAAAAATATGCTGTGTTAGGAAAAACGTTTCGCTCAGGTTAATGCAGAAATTTATTTACTAGCTGCATCTTGTAAAGATATTCATTGGAAAGTTGAAAAATAATTATCTAAACTTCTGCAAGAAAAGCATACAAATCTAGCAAAAACAACGGAGTGCATTTTATCGCTTTGTGAACATCCAGCTGGGATGCGAAAATCTGACTTGAGTGAGCAAAACTTTGAAAAGCTTTAAACAGACTGTGCAGTGAATGCAATATTTTATCTTGAACTGCATGAAAATGCACAAAGAGGCCTCGGCGGTTACATGAATTTTTCGTGGTGGAAACAACTGGAGAAGGATCCTCTGACTTGCGTCCGGTTCGAACAAGCATCTTCTATTATTCAATCCTAGACTGTTCTTTGAGCGAAGTAAACAGTCATTTTTCTAAAGAATCAATTGGCGTATTCACAGGGATTTAACCCCTCTGTCCGGTGTCAAGCGAAATTTCTGACATGTTATTGTTTCTCAGTTATTCTACTTCTCAGAATAAAGAAATAAAGTTTGGCAATTACTTCTTTGGTGTTTGTTGTGTAAATTGATACATTTTGGGTAGATGTCATTTACCCACAAGGTATAGTACGGGAATATCCTCAACTATTGAAAATTTTCGGACTTAGTTGTTGACCTCAGTTATTTTTCTTTTTCTCACCCTAACCCTACACACTTACCTAAACATGAATTCCTAAGCCCTAATAATCAGATTTCTCAGCGTATTTGGTATGTGGAATATATCACCGGGAAGACGAATATTGATATCAGAGCAATGACATAATAACACGGTCTATATAGCGATAAGCCCGCCTATCGATATGCCATCTAGCGCCGCTTACCAGCCGTTTTGAAGCGTGACGGACTAGCCGTTTCTAATCATGTGTTATATCTCATTGATGAGAGGGTTCGAGATTTTGTAAAAATGACTCTGACTAGGCATACTATATTTTTGTGATTGATAACTGGGACGCTTCAGAACAACGAGCCTTATCAGATAAATGTGGTACATATCTTTCTTTCAGTGTGTAGCTATTTTGGATTGGTGTAGTTAAAACACCAACAAAAACTAATATAATGCATTTTACTAAGAATCAAAACAATGTTCAAGCATTTGTAAAGTTACACATCCGCCCAATCATACTTTTCTGTACACCATATTTTCATCATGAAGTCTTTACTCGATTTTGTTTTCTCATAAAAATCACAGGAGAAAAAGTCAGCCCCCAAGCACAATGAAACAAGAACGACTACAGTACTGTTATCTTTTCACTTGTTATTCTCCTCAGATAAAACCACACAAGCTACATCGAAAACACTTCATACCATCTTATTCACACAATTAAATTATCTGTTGTAGCAATATTGTGAATTTGCAAGATAATCCTGGCCTACTTAGGAATAGCCTGAAGTAAACTGCATTTCTGCTGGCTTGGATTAACCTGCATTGCTGTTGTTGCCACAGGCGCTCGCAATCACTTTTTTGACTCCTGCTCCGCCTCATGTTCCAAAAAAGTGGCTCCAGCTCTTACTTCGGATCTCATTGAAAATTTACACTCCGACTCCTGTTTGGACTGCAAAAACTTGACAGCAATGTATATTTTGCCTCATGAGGCAAAATAGAGTGCTGAGGCTATTTTGCCGTTACCCATTTGAACAAGTTATGCCATGGTTTCAGCGCTGGCAAGCAGTTAGTGACTTCTTGTCTACTTTGCATTACTGTAAGCGGGTTAGGGTTAGGTAAACTCAAACCCTAACCCGTTATCTCTTTGTGTGATATTGTCTTGTCATATGACCATTACAACCATGATCAATTTCAGGCAAAATAACCCCAGCACAGCTTTTGCCTCATGAAGAAAATAGATAATACCAATCTTGAAACCTAGAAATAGAATCATATGTTCTTGTCACCTAAACCAAATCTCGTTCAACTCTTTCAGTTCTAATGTGAACAAATCTTGTTTAACTCTAGACCTACCTCAAAACAAGAACAAGTTACAACTACTGTTATCTTTTCACTTGGGCTATTTGCCTCCACAAATAAACTAAAGTCATATAGGCTACAATGAAAACACTTCATAACACTTTATTCACATATTTAATTACTTGTAAACTCGCAAGGTAATATAATCGCATGTTTAGAAAGAGCCTGACGTAAAATGAATTTTGGTTGCCTTGTTTGATAGTGATGCTGCGCTGTTGTTGTCGCATTGTAATGATACACAAACTTTTGTCTTGTACATCTCCATAAAAAGAATAAACTGTGAAGAGCACTTAAAACATGACACAGCCAGTGGCGTACACATAAAATTTTCATGGGGGGGGTTTCATTGGCAAATGGTGGTCATTTGTATTTGGTGTGAGCTGTTTGTGACGTTACAATTTGACGTCATTTTCATGTTTTCAAGCGAAGTTTTTTGACACACTAGGTATATTTTTCTACACACACTCCCCTTTTTTGTAAAAAATCAAGCCCTATACACTCGCCTTATAATAACGTTTTTGTAAAATATCAAGCTCAAGGGGGGGGGGGTTAACCCCAACCCTCCCTTGCGTACACCCTTGGACACAGCACAGAGTTAAAATTTCCAACAACTGACGTATCCACAAAATCAAGACAACCTTTTCATTTGATACAGCAATTGAGCATTAGCTCTATGTCAGTCAGAACAGAGCCCCCCAGTGTGCCACCCTCTTTCATCCTGACCAGCCTGCACTGAATTTTCACTGTCCCAATTTAAAGCAAGAGAATAGAGCCAATGTGTTTGTCTAACAATTAGCCTGTCTGTGAAAAACTTTCAATTTGATAACAGCTATAATCAGGATCCTGTAAAAATTGAAAATTTCACTGCTGATCCGGTGTCAAGCGAAATTTCTGACAAATCATTATTTGTCAGTTATTTTGCGTCTTAGAGTAAACGCATGGAGTTTGGCGATTACTTATTTGATGTGTGTTGTGTAAATTAAAACTTTTTGTTTTGATGTACGATATCCACAACAAGCTACAGTACGGAAATAACTATATCCACTGAAAAATATTGGGCTTAGTTAGAAATAAAATATTTTAGTTTTTTCTTTTTGTAAACGTAAGATCAACCCTAACCCGACAGACTTACCTATACCTAAGCACCAAACCCTAAGCCCCAATCATCAGTTTT
>JGI24159J19872_10012231_pt1 | contig 11204 bp, 7 predicted proteins | sample Ectturendosymbi4_FD_19872 | JGI IMG/M metagenome (IMG submission 19872)
AAAATTCAGAATGGTTTTCTGCAATTTCTGTTATTATTTTTGACGTCAACATTGTTGCTAAACATGTAAATGCGAAAAGAATGAATATTATGGCTATGTGTATGCTTTTAAACTGAACTCAAGCAAACAGTTTTGAACTTGTGGTACGTCAATGCTATGGGTGTCCGCAGGGGCGAATCCAGGAGGGGAGATTGCTTCCCCTAAAACCTACAAATTAACCTTATTTACCATGATTGTGTGGAAATCGGAAAACAGCATTCGCAATACAATGCCATTTTGTCATTCATTGTTTTGTCACAGAAGTGTTGCAAAGTATACTTCATCTCTGTTAAAGTAGTGAACCCGTAATGAGACTTGATTGACAAATATTACTGAAATCTCCACCTAACGTTATTGGCAGGATCTGCCCCTGGGTCAAAACGAGCATTTGCCCCTCTCTGGAAATTGGTACTAAGAACTAAAACTCTCTAGAAAATTTGACGTCAGAAGCTCAATTCTGATTAATTGATTCATTTCGTACAATAACAGTTTATTTGCCGGTACGACAGTCACACGGCACCACCAAAAATGTGTGTGCTCCTACACCTATGGTTGGAGATATAAACGCAACCGGCCTGCCGTTCTATTTGAGGGTGACAGCTACGACAAAATCAGATCAATCACATTCAACAGTGAAAAGTTCTCACTCATCTACACAGTCAAGATTCTAGACCATGGCTTCTCAAACTTTTTCGTTCTACGACCCATTTTAAAAAGTTTTTTTATGCGACTCCTCAGGCCTGTTGCTAGGGGAGAAAAACTTTATCTTTTCCCAGTAAAAATGTGTTGGACATGGTTTATAACTACTGGATATGGTTTAAAAAATTTGTGCCCCTCTCAGAAAACTATTTACCCCTCTAGTGTCCCCAGCTGGTTACGGCCTGGACCTGTTGATGGATAGCCTAGTTGTTAATGATACGTGTAAACGCCTCATTACAAAGCTAAGGAGGCGTTTGGTCTAAGGCTAAATCATACAAATGCACACAAATACTCGAAAGTAACCGTACAGTAATAAAACTACCACGTAATAGAAATTTTAAGGTGAAAAACATTAACAAAACACAATTCAGTTTATAGAAGTAATCAAGCGCAACTAAAGGGATGGAAGCACTTGATGATTTTTACACAGATCATCCATTCGTATATTCATACATGACAACGCAGGACTAAAGACATTCTCAACATTTTTCAAAAAGGATCGGTTTTTGGACTTGATGATTATCAATTGTGAGAATGCAGCTTCAAAGAAATGTGTTGTGCAAAATGCTAAGATTTTATGAATCGTTAAATCAGAAATAACTGGGCATTCATTTCTTTTTCTTATCCAAAAATAACATAAACTCTGTTATGAAAATTCCAGTTGCAAACGTTTTTCGTTTCATAATTCCACAAACTCATCCTAGACATGGCGGGTGTGTTGCCTCCTGAAATATCAATTGCGTATGGTTTGTGAATCCAACTGTTTATGAATCAAAGTCCAAAGTACTTCTGAAACTGTGTATAAAACTTTAACTTTAGTCTAAAACTAATCACTGTACTCTCAAAGCAGTTAGCCTAGCCCCTAAACTCGACCTAGAGGCCTAAACACAAGGATGCGTTCGTGTCGGAATGAACGCAAAAGGTCTATATTGGTCAGTAAAATAAAACAACCAGGGTGTAATAAGTGACAACGCATAACGTGTTGTGCTTGGTTGAGTATTATCATTTGACAGCTCAGGAAGACATCCTAGAAAACAACTGACATCATGAAGCACGGTTGTGCCTCTCAAAAAACAGTAGAAATATGTCCACTGAAGGCCTACTTTTAATTTTCGTGATGAAAAGTTTACAAAAACTTTTATATCTGATTTGCGAAACCAAATTGTTTCGCGACCCCAAAATTACATTTCACGACTCCAAATGGGGTCGCGACCCATAGTTTGAAAAGTCCTGTTATAGACAAGGTATGGGTAATTCTGACCGCAGTTCACGCAGTAAGGGGAAGGAAACGCTGCTAACGGTGAGAGGTTTCACTTCACCAGAATAGTTTTTGATCCATCGAGTGTAATATGCGAACATACCTAAGCATCGTTTGAGTTCTCGGTGACTTGAGGCACAGTAAGACTCAAATGACGTAATCGTTCCATATCAGTTTTGACTAAGGCGTGTGAATGCCGTTCAATTTAAAATAGCAACTTGCAGCACAGCAACGATCGACATTGCTTCAATAAAAATAGAGTAAGTTTAATTGTGTCCGCGTCCAGATGCCTTTAAAAATTTTTATCGTCGTCAGCTTTACTAGCACCCCCGATGGTTTTATCATCGCGAACAACGCAATTAAGTTGTATGTCTTTTTGAGAAATTATCCCATGAATTATTTTTCTAAAAAATCTTCGGCGAATGCTCTGCGAGTTAGAACCTTTAATAAATGCGTCCCGTAGTTCTTCACGGGGCTGTACGGAACTCACCGCCAGGAACCAACAACCTTGCGAAAGTATTTCAAGGCTTAGAGAAATTGTTGAAGACTTTCTGCAGTTCGTTGTTTTCCAGTCGCAAGTACAGAAGGTGCCTCGCGAAAAGGTATTGTTTATTTTACGTGAACACGCTTCAGTATAACTAAGGCTTCATCGTACGTCTTGCAGTCTTCAATGTAAGACTAAAACACATGAGGCAAAACATCAACAAGCAGTCCTTTTTTTCACCTCAACACTAGGGTTTGTCGTGGCTTGGCCTGCCTCTACCATTCGCAGGAATGTTTCGAAAGTGGCAAGCCAGTAGTTAAACGCTGCAGCAGCCTCTGGATCCGGCGATGTTTCCAGGTCTTTCGGTTTTTCAAAACGATCCATAGTTGTAGTGAATTAAATTGATCTGGCCCAGAGCATCAAATCTCTTTGAGTAACTCAGGCTTTAACACACTATAACCTTAGGCAAGGGTAGTAACGCAGCAATCTGAAAGAAAGAAAAGCGAAACAATGTAATAAACACTCGACTTGACAGATCGTTATCTGGCATAGCGTTTGGCGCTTATAGCGCCACGATTGAGTGTTTGCTAGGTTTGCTATCATTTGACTCTTGTAAAAAATACTGAAAGGAAGAAAACTAACGCTTGCAATAAGATAATCGCATTCAACATCAAATTTGCAGAATGAATATCAAACATCAAAATATCTCTGAAAACACCACATCTGATCTTATGACATCGAAGGTGGTATCTCCGAGTGTGGGTGCTGAAACCGAAACTGTTGCAATCCAGTGCTACTAGACATTAAATTGTGTTACAGGAAATTGAAGCAACAAAGTTTCTACAACATTTTAAGAAGCGTAAACCTCGAAACAAAAAAAACGCAAAAAGCCCATTGCAAGCAACCCGCACGTCTTCAGAAAAACCGCAAGTGAAAAAAACACGCCTGGGTTTTGTGATAATACCTTAGGAATGGCAACACTGGCGTTTTTCGACATTTCAACTGTCGAGTCAAGGAAGTCAAAGTTGATTCACGGGAGTGTGACAGCATAATCTTTCTTTATTGTTATCAATGAGGAAGTTTATGACTGCGTGATTTGTACAGAATTCTCAATTCTACTTGTTGACCAAACCGTGGGTATGGATTGTGGTTGTAAAGCAATTTATTCAACGATAAGTACCAGTGAGTGGCATTATTTCATTTATTGCTTCTGGGTAGGATCTAAAAACTGTTTTTTCATTGAGGCACTAAACATTTTTAAGGGGATTGCAACCACGGAGCCCCTTCGTGGTTGATGTTCCTATATTGTTGTTATTGAGTGATTACGCTTGTATGATTAAATCATTTGTCATAAAACACAAAAATGCACCTTCAACGTTTATATCTTATCCCAAATGCTGCGGTTTGAAACCTTTTTCTGCTTGTGGCCCATTCAACTCGAAAAGACATTGGTGGTGACCTGGTTTTAACTCAGCACAGCTGCTGTGAAATAATAATTGTAATGCTATGCCATAGCAATTCTCGTAAATACAGCGTCAGCTAGCATGGCTAAGTAGGATTTATGTAACAAACGTAACGTTCAGGCCGATTTTTTTGCTATTTGCACATCTTATTTCATCATAATGGCATCAGTGTGGAAGTCTCATGATTTTTCATTCTGATGTATGCGATATCGATCGCCCACAGGAACAAATGTCATGGCCTACCACTGCTGCATGACCAACCGGTTGAAAGCCACAGGTTTAAGAGTGGTTCACTTGTCATATTTACAGAAACTGTTTCAACACACAGAAAGTAAACTACTGCTTGAACTCAAATCTGATGTAATTTTGCAAAATTAATGAATTACAAAACAAATTTACACAAATATGTGTCATTTCTAACAAGCGAACCATTGTTTTGCAGACATCAAGGGAGGTATGGCAACAGTTTATAAACATTCTGACTGCAACACACCAGCTGCTTGGCACAGCGAAACTGTTAATCTACCAAAGTGTACTTCCACAACGTCAACATTCTCGTTTAGAAGTAAGTGGGATGCTGCGTAACTATGTTTGGTAACGGATGTGGTTTTTATGCTGCTTCAGTATAATTGAAATTGACCATCAAGTTATGATTTTTCAGAACCTAATGCATGTGTTCCTAATCCTTGTCAAAACGGAGCAACTTGTCATAGTATTCTAGTCAATGAATACCGTTGTGAATGCACTTCTAGTGATTATGGCGCCAACTGCGACATTAGTAAGTATCTTAAGTGGCATACGAAAGCATATAGCAAAAAAAATTTGTGGCATTAAACGTTTGAAACGTATAAGAATGTGATCAAGATGAAACGTGCCATGGGCTTCGACAAGCGGTAAGTAATAAATACAGGTGTTTCAGAAATGAAAATGCAGAACTCTACTTAGCAATCACATGTCACTTGCTGGTCACAATCAAAATGGCCAATGTATTGGTTAGAACGGGAATAATGAGATTTTAATAGTTTTGCATGTTCTTTTGGTGTGAAGTTCAGTTTCATTCATGTTCGCTTTTTACACTCCTTTCGGAATGTCACGAGTGGTCTGCGGCGCCCATTTCCGCGTGCTTTCGCCGTGGGCCACGGGACCACGTTCATGTTGAATAATGCACTGGCGGTGAGTCGATGGCAGCCCCGCACGTGGACCTTGGAGCCACTCAACGACCGCAAGTAACCTTGGGCTTGGACCCATCCAACCCAATTAACGGCAAGCACGATGCTGGACAGGCCGCAAGTACCGTTTTTCAAGTCTTCGGTGTGACCCGACCGGGTCAGATCGAACTCACCTTACCAGATTTGGTGGCACGTGCTCACGAAACTGTGTCACTTAGTCACTATTGTATAAAGTTGCTCCACAGAATAAAATGAGGTGCATCTCACCTAAGGAGATCTCAGAAATGACAAGCGGCTGTAATCGCAATTGGAAAAACATTTTGACCAATGGAGGGCACTGCAAGTTTGTGTAATTCGATGGGACACATAAGTTCATTGAAAGAGTTTCTTAGCAGTTAAGGGCAGGTAAATGTTAAAACGTTTTTAGAAGTTGAAAAAACGTTACTTTATTCTGTGAAGCATTCAGTATAGCAAAAACAAAAAGTATAAGCTATTGACGCTGCATGAAATGAACAAACGCTGAATGGCACGTATGCACATTATCTGAGACAACGGTTCCTGCTCTGCTTTAAAAGAATAGATTGCCGGCTTATTGACTTTTCATATATTCCCTAAAACTTAAAAGATGTTCAATATTCAAAGGCGTTGCTACTGCAGTCGTTACAATAACATAGAGTGGATACATTTCACGCCACATTGCATTCGACTGCAGAAAAAATGTATGCATTCATTCACTTTAGGTAAGTCTAGACAACTAAGTTTTTATTGAACCATGGAAAAAATTCGATATTTTGGTCTTCGCTGCTATTCAGGGCCGTCGCCAGCGGAGAGAACAGTGGTGCCCGGCCCCCCATTTGAAATCGGTGCTCCCCCATTTCACGTTTGGCTCACCAGTTGCTGCATACGTCCAATCCTGTATTTTTAAAGTGTGCCCCCCCTCCTTGTTTTTGGCTCCTCCTTGTTTTTGGCCCCCCTGCTGCTAAATCCTGGCGACGGGGTTGCTGATATTTTTAATTAATTTCTGACGCACTCCAAAACAATGTGCCATGGATAAAGATTGTGATAGTGACAGTATTGTCGTAAAAGTATAAGATTTCAAGTCGTTCTGTAAGCCTCAGGTTGCTCTTATTTGAGACTACTTGGCTTTCGGTAACTTGTAGCAACTATCTTGTCATCCATTCTTCGTAAGGTACAGTAGTACATCATCAGGTGTTTGCCTCTCACAGACAGACACTTTTGAGTTCAAAGTCACTGTTTCTACTACACAGGCCTGTTTGAAAGATTGGGTCAAATCCCAAATGGTTGCTTTTTCGCAGCCCTGAATGTTGACTGGCAGCTGTGTGTTTTTATTAAAATACCTTTGACTTTGCTCTGAAAGTTGCTTAAGACGGTGCAACTTGGCACGTATGTGGTTTATGTTAAAATACCAAAAATTTGACTAGACTTGGTCACAGTTTCACTTGAATTAAAATAAAGTAGCGTGTGTGGCAGAACATCTGCCAATATGGATGATTGCTTTGAAAAAACTCCTATGCGAGCTCTGGCAATGGTTAGGGTCACTGGGCTTCTTAGTCATCAGAAGACTATATTTCGTATCTCAAAGAGAGTCCTAAAGACAGGCGTGGTCAACACGCTGACACCAAATTGAGCAGCATGAGCTGCCTGCGTTGAGCAATACTTCCCATCTACGTTCGAAGAGACTAATAATCAACAGCTGGAACTCTGTGAGTTGAGCTAATCCGGGAAAGAGAAAAACTGGGAATAAGGATGGTTAAATTATTTTCCAGTTTTTCAAAAGTTTTCAACAATGCTCAACGCATTTTTCCAGGGGGGGGGAAAAAATTTTGGTTACGGGTCTGTTCACCAGTTACAGCTATATTTGTAGTTCATTTTACTAGCCATTAATTGCTAGTGATATTTCCAGCATTTCTACAATAGAACACACTCATAATGAAAATCACGGCAAATGAAAACTATATCAACGACATATTGCAGACCTTTCGATAACTCCTGTTATAATCATCAGTTCATTGCAAATTGAACTGCAGTGATCTTCCTGCAAGTTCTTATGATCAGTCAGGAGAAAATCGCTGTGAAAAATGAAAAACGCGAAGGGCTGTTTTGGTAGTGACGTTGTGGCGCGAAAATTGCTACTTCATTTCACTAGGACTTGGCTACTAAGCAATTAGATTTGATTAGACTAAGTATATTCATATTCAGAGGTTGTGGATAAGTTACTATTTATCCAGAGATTATTCTGACATACTGAATAAACTATCTACACTTTTGAACAAACTGAGTGCCTTGTTCGCAAAGCAGAACTTTTTTTTCTTTATTAGCCATAACAAGAAATGGTGTTGAAATATATTTCCCAATCCGATCAATTCTATCTTTATGGAAAATATAATAAATACAAAAATCGAGCTTTTTTAAACAGCAGATGCTCTGTGGGGAACTGGTGGATACAGAGCATCGAATGGATATATCTACAAAATTACAAGCACCTCACAAACGTTTCAAGAATCGCGCACAGCTTGCAGAAGACTGGCTGGTCAAATGGCCTATGTAGGAATGAGGAATTCTGCGGTGTACAGGTGAAGTTGCTTTGAATTAAAAACAGTGTGTGAGAAATGTTCTTGTGTATACGAAAATATATAATAAATATTTTCAGAGAACTAATGCAGCATTTTTTGAGTGGATGGGATCACGCGTGGATTGACCTTTCCGACCTCAAAACAGAAGGAAAATTTCGCTGGGGCGATGGTGTTCTCGTTTCAGGTGGTTGGATTAATTGGGGGAAAAATGAACCTAATAATCTCTTTGGTGCAGAGGACTGCGTCGAAATATATCGACCAAATGCCACCACATGGAACGACAACTCATGCAGCATGCAATTTCCAGCTTTGTGTGAAAAACGTATCTAGTAAACCGAAAAACAATCGGAAAAGTGAGGTTATGGTCGGTATACAGTGACGAATATACGGGTCACTCACGCATATTTGCTTCCTGTGGAGAAGGTAGCAACGAGTTTTCAAGATTCAAGAAAAAATAACAGCGTAAGAACAAATGTAGGAACCGATGTAGGATTCTTAGTTTGGTTGCGGTGCCAAATGTAGTCGGTCAATTACAAGCAGTGGCGGCTCGTGACTGTGATTCGTGAGGGTGCTGTAAATCCTCCCAACAGAGATTTTACAGTATAAAGACTAAAAAGCATCCGGTTTTCCACGGCGGCGCACTGTTATGAGCTATATGATATTTCTCTTCTTAAGTTCCAATTGTGATACTTCCTTGTGTTGCTATGTTGCAGTGACATGCTATGGGATGAATGACTGGTGTGCCACTGGTATCTTTAAAGTTATAAGCACATACTAACCCGACTTACGTAACAACATTCAGCTCGTTATTTGCTGATCCACTGCAGTCTGCCCTTACCTCACACGCGTAACATTCCCTTCACAGTCATTTAATGAAAAATACCGTTTGTTCTGCACCACGGTGGAGGTCTTATAAAACGTGACAATTTGCCAACTGCAATTATCCCAGACGCATTGACTCCATATATTGAGAACAGAAACACCCATATAGGTGATCATATCACACGTCCGTACTAGAGAACGGAGTGCATTATCACTTAGGGTTAGGACAAGCAATTGCTGTTCCTGGTAATACTCAGTTATTTGACGTCACTCACTAATACAGCCATGTCCAACCGAAATTGCTTACTGAGCCAAAAATTTTGTCGCTATCTTAACCAGGGCCGCACATTGAATGACATACTAATGAGGGCCGCATATTCAATAACTTTCTTTGATCTTAGCAAACAAAATTTTGTTTAAGCTAATGTAGCCCACTGAACAGGGCCGTCGCAAGCCATTCTAGCGACCTAAGCAAGATCAATTTTCAGCGCCCCTTCACAGTTTGTGACGTCATATCATGGCAGGACCTTTTTGCAAAATTGCCCACCGACTGTATTTAGTTAACGTAACCAGATACATTCTCTTTTCACATTTTAAAATTGCCGGTGGACATAGGCAAAGTCCTTTCCAGCACTACCCCGAAAAAGATCCTTTAAAGGACGATTTTTTCATCAAATTAATTTATTAGATGCATGCTGAGTTTATTTGAACACCAAATTCATCGAAATATTATCTACATTAGTATCAGCCGTTACAGCATTCACATCAACATAATTTCTAGCATAGGCCTCTGAAAACAATTTTACAGTCTGATGCCGTGACATTGGACGACGTTCCACATGCGCAACAAACCTATGACGTTCGCGAAGGTCACAATGTTGGTTAAGGTGCGTGCCAGCTGGTATATGTTTATTGCATAAATTACGGTGGTCCCTTCTATAATCGAAATCTCACTGGTTAGCTAAACCAGTGGTCCACAATGTGTGGGTTGCGGCGCTAAATTTGGGCCGCGAGACTTTTCACTCTGGGGAATGGCGCAGCCAGACCAAAATACCGCCTATCAAAGCACAAAGTGATTATACATGCTAAAAGTGTGGGGAAACATGGCCCTCTGGCTACGTCTGCCAGTCTGGGTCGCGAAATACTGTAATTTAAGTTTACGCTACAAATTTTCCATTCTCATTAGACAGAAGAAATGCAATTATCTACTGTTTTGTGCGCTAATTTCCTAAAATTTGGTGCAATAAAATTTCTACTGTCACTAGTAGTCTTAAACAGGGATGTAGTGCTAACAAAAAAGGTGTGGGAACGCATCCAAAAAATAGCCATTTCAAAACAGCTTCAACTCATTTTGAAGCAAAACGTGCAAAAGGTGTCAAAACGCCGTTCCCACGCGTTCCCGCCCCACTACATCCGTCGTCTTAAAATTGACATTTAATTATAAAGTATTTTCCACACAATTACATGCTCACGAAATGTTTGGGTCGCGATAATTTTACAACTATTTTTTAGGGTTGTGCCAAACGTGTTTGCGAACCCCTGAGCTAGGCTACTAACGCTCAAAATACTGACATTTCGGCAATATTTCGTAATCTGGCTACACAGGATGGTCGAAACATGATTTAATGAAGGCTTCGACAAAAGCTTACTCCGATAAAACTAGGAAAAATCAAGAAAGGAAAAATCACGAAATGAAAAGCACGGAAACGGCAACCTTAAAAATACACAGACCCTTTGCCGGTTCTAGGACAACTGCCACATTGACAACAACCACCGGACAACTGCCACCCAGGACAACTGCCATCAGTGCCGCAACAGCCCGATTCTGCCCCGGAAAAAGTGTTTACAGGGGACCCCCTAATGGTGATTTATAAAAAAGGTTTTGACGTTATTCTACATCTCGACGCCGAATTGCCTTCAAAACAAAATATCCTAATTGCAGACACAATTTTGGAACCAAAAAAGAGATGAATTATACTTCACAACAATACACCAGTGACAAATTACTGGATGGCAAAATGGCTTCATGTCGAGAATACTATTTTTTTTAATGTACAAAGTCATGGTGAAAAAAGTTACCTTCACAGCTTTTAGGGGGGGATATGTTGAGTTCGTCTTGGCTCCTCAACATGAAACGCCTTATGACTCTGAAATCATAAAGAAAGAAGACTTCGATTACTGAAGAAAAATAATTGAAGAAAGCTACTTAGAAGTTTACCGACGAATTCACGACAGGCCAAACGAAGTCGAAAACTGAACAACGACTAAACACATTAACACTTTAAAATATTGTAATGTGTATCTATTTGATGTATTGTGAATCTGTACGTTGCACACTTATTGTGAATCATCTTTGGGAGAGAGTAACCTAAGATTGCATAAGAAAATTATTATACTAAAGAATAACTTCAAATTGTAAATAGAATTAATAATGAAGACAGATAAAAATATTGTTGTAAATACCGATTCGGAATTCACGATTAAAACGCGTGACCACTAGAGTTGCGAGCGCACCGCGCGATATGCCGTCACGTGACCACGACGCGACCTGTTGTGTTTTCCTCGCGACCAAAAACGCTTCACTAAAATCAGTCTTGCTCACGGTCATCCCGGAGAAGCATCTAACCTACAGGTAGTCTGATAGGTTAGATCTAGACTACAAAGAAACAGTTGGCG
>JGI24159J19872_10012235_pt1 | contig 11200 bp, 8 predicted proteins | sample Ectturendosymbi4_FD_19872 | JGI IMG/M metagenome (IMG submission 19872)
TTGAAATGCCTGCAAAGCCTAATAACCCTTGTGAAATGCCAGAGCAAAGCCTATTAACCCCATAAATCACCTTTACATGTCTCAGGTCAAGAACCAGTGTAGCACAGGGATGCTGGGTTTTAAAATAAAAATGCTATATCGTTTGACCGTTTTGACGCAACAGCGATCAACGATGCAGCCACATGATATTGGCAGAACCGTCGCCAGAAAGTTTTCAATAGGGGGGGCTTTCCGTTTGTGCGGGGTGTGCTTGACATTCTAAAAATTGAAAAAAACTCCAATTGATTTACAGTGTTTCACGTTTCAATTTGGGGGGCTAGGAGCTTTGTTTGGGGGGCTAAGCCCACCAAAGTCCTCCCATGGCGACGGGTCTGGATATTGGGCAGATATATGTCAAAGCCAAAAGAGAAAAAAATGGATTTAAAAAACTATGCCTGCTGTCATCACACCTCATCGACCAAACGCGTCATAAGGCCACTGCTCGGATTGGCGCTGTGTGGATTTCCGAAAACATGTTTGTTCAATTCATCCGAGTATTCCGCTACTTGTCTGCTCGAGTACAGTGAGCTGCCGGTGAAGTCCATGTATGTGTTTCCTGTAACAGAATAATACGCCAGTGGGGAAGAAAGGTCCTGTTTCAGCATCAAACATTTCCAAAGAAGTAGGCCGTAGACGATAAAAACAGGATATGAAAAAATGACACGAGCGCTGGTCATAAAAACACGTGTATTTGTGTATTTCTTGACAATGTTTCAAAGCTGTTAACTGCAAAAATTGTCATCTTTCCCCAACTACCACGAACAAGAGCAAAGTGGCCTGGGGTCCCTTTGTCGGCGGAAATGTCATTAGTCAAAGTGGTGGTCGTTATTGTTTGTGCATCTGAGGGTTAAAAGAAAACGCTTTCAGGCATTCTTTGTGGGGATTCCGTGAAGAAACACTCGTCTCGTCTAAAACATACGATCGCGTTTGTGCCGTTTGTGCATTCGTCATATGGTTTCGATTCTGAGCGGCCAGTCAAGAAATCGGGGAGTGAGCTGCAATATGTCTGCATGTTGAAGACGTTTTGGTGCATCTTAGCCTACATTAAAGATAACAACAATTATTGCTTCTAACAAACACCCATAGTGAATTGACCGCTACAAAAAACACCACATAATCAACAACCACAGCATTTCTCTGGAAATGACTTAAATCGAGAAGATTTGCTTTTCAAACACTCTATCATTTACACCCACTGTTGCATGACGCACATCTAATCGCCTTGCACGTCAGATTAATGGCTATAATGAAAAAAAGATTGGAAAAACAACAAAAGGACGACCTTTATTTCATCGTTTCAAGATGCTTAGCGCAATCCATGAGGGTGTGTTCACCTTTCAACCTGCAAATTAAGCGACACCGAAAACGCATCTGGAGAAAGTGACAATTTTACTTTTATTTTCAATCCCACGGCTAATTTTCAAAGACTTCATTCATCACATCAATACGTTTTTTTGCTGAACACTGCACCACGATTTTACACTTCGACTTTGTGGTTAAAATTTACTGGAGCCCCAGATAAGACTTCCGTTTAACTATTTGTACTGACCCTGAGTGATTACTGATTGTTTCCTGCAGCAAACACTGCAGCCAGCCGCTAAAACGAAAGGTTAAGAGATTCCACTGTAGCGTCTTCGACTGATTAGAACAACGAGCTAGTATATAAAGTGATTTCAAAAAATTCGCAACAGGTATGAGTAAAAAATCAAGGTGTCCATAGCAGCAATTTTAAGTTACAGTACAATACGTGTGTTGCTGCATTTGCGGAAAGCTACTGGGAATATCAATTATAAACTTTTCACTCATTTATAATACGGGATCCGCTTACGCCTTGCAATGCTTTATGCTGGATAAGTAAGGGCCCCAGCATTTGACATCTCCCATTTTTAAGTCACATTGCTTGAAAACTTCAATGATTTAAAGCTGCATGTCTTAAATATTTCAAAGCTTGCAACGACTCAACCAATACATTTGCCCTGGTATGTTTTCCATTTGTGAGGGAAAGCTGGAGAGATGAAACGGTTTGCAACGAAAAAAACAGGCCACAAAACATCGCTGTATACATAAGCGGTACCTACATACATTAATGTATTATCAAGCATTGAGAAATTGCACTGCTCAACTTTGATATCGTCAGACTGCCCTGACGTCTCATGTTTCCCACTAAACCCTTGTCTAGTAGAATTTTATCACAATCACAAATAAACGACCGGTTGTCAAGTATATTTTTCGCAGAGACTTTTGAAATTGCGTTGCTATAAAAAAAAACGGGATGTCTAATCGTCTCCATCGCTTCAACGTGTTTGATGCTTTTTCGCATTGAACGCAACTTCCTAACACCCTCTTGTGGTCCAGGTCATGGGCGTCGGAAGGAGTAGGGGGGCTTTGGCCTCCCTGGAGTTTGGAATTTTACATTTTTTTAGAATTCACGAACCAGTTTCGAACATTAAAGCACGGAAACAACACAGCTGAAAGAAAACAGCACAGCTGCCTTTTGCAAAACCGATGCTCCGCTATCCAAGATACCGATGAAATCCAAGAAATTAGCCCAGGTGTTTACCAAAAAAAATTTTAATGAACCTTTCTCGTTCGCTTCGGAACCGATTGAAGAAGCATTTTCGATGCAGCAATGCATCTTGTGGACCGGCGCACATAGAACGTCCACAATTGTCGCACATTTTTATGAAAGCATGGACAAGCATCGTAAAACTCTTAGAACAAGCAAAACATGTAGGTCCATCATGTTTTTCAGTAACAAACACTTACGTAGCTTATTTTATGTGGTTAGCAATTCCTTTTAACTTTTTTCTACTAGTCTATAGATTTTCAAAACTGAATGAATTTGTCACCTTCCAAGCGCAGAAATTCTTTCTCACGAATCTGCTCCAGGTTGTCCGGATAACCGACAATTTCGTTGTTGTCATGGTGATTCATAGCGTTGGACATGGCAGACGTTTCCTAAAAAATCACACTGTTTTGATCGATTACGACAATGAAGGAGTGTCGAAGTCAAAACGACAAGAAAATATACCATTATTGAAAGATGCTGCGATTGTCTTTTTCAGTTCTTTGCGTCAGTTTCAATCTCAGAAATATTTTTGAATACTGTAGTTATTATGTACGAGAAGCTGCAAGAAAAAAAGCGTCACTGCAAGAACACAAGCATCATTTATCTGCATCTATAAATTTTTGCACATTTGATCAAAACTCGTGGATAAACTTGCCAGTCCAATGTAGTAGAACGAAAGGTCTTATATAGATCCTTGCACGGTCGCAAAAATAACATAAGGCTAATGCTGCTGGATAAACTGAAAAATCCAATAAAAGGATAAAAACTTTATGTACTGCAAATCTGCTATTTTCCTAAACCTTCGTAGTAAATCATGTCTCTTAAGTCAACCTTGCTACTGACGACATTTAGTCTTCAAAACAATTTTTAATACTTGCAATGCTCTCAGTGACGATGAGCATAGCAATTTGTTCTGAGATGTGTCAGAGACGCTGACGTCATTTTGTTGACGTCATTCGTAGCGCACGTTTGGGATCCAGTTTCCTATTTTCGAAACATTTTACCTCGGGCGCATAGCCTGAGGTGGCCAAAGGCACTATCATTCCGCCGGAGTTTTGCGAACACAATCGCTGTTTCCAAGAAAGTGACACATTTTATAAACTAACAAAAACTACCAAGAACCCAAATATTACTTCGAAAAATATATGACTTAAAGCGTACAAGCATATGTGATTCACAAGCTGTGATTCCGAAATGGCAGCAACCTGGTTAGAACAGAAATACGTCATGGTGAAGTCTCAATGTGAGCGGCGTCATCTGTGGCACCAAAAAATCTTCTGCCTTTGGTGGCTAACCACTGCACCTCAGGGATGCTAAGAGAATCGACGAGCAAAGGCTCAAGACCATTGTCCATGAATGACATTAATGTCTTTTCGGAAATAATTTTCTATAAATCAGTGTCGTGTCAAGGCGTGGCTTCATCCAAGCAAGATTTTTGTACTGCTCTGCAAAGTCAACTTAAAATGCACCAGGAAAAACAATAACACCAAAGAAATTGTTTTGATGTTCAGAAAACTGCAGTTACTGCTTCTGCCAAATTGGCACCACAATGGCATTAATGCAACTCATGAGTTGTTAAACTTGTGTTTGTTTTGCGTAAGATTAGTTAGCGCTCTGTTCCGTACTGTTTATTGACCAAGCTTTACACTATACACAATATAAAAGTATATTAAACACCATGAGTGCTTTCATGAAAAGAAATTAACTCGCATGCAAAAATGTCGAGGAAGGTCTACATCAGGGGTCTCAAACTCAAATTGCAACAAGGGCCAAATAAGGACTTGTAAAGTAACCCGAGGGCCGCGTTATGACGTTGACGCAACAGTGGCGGTACTTGAACCTTACTAGAAACAGATTTCACATCTTATTTCTTGCGAAAGGTATCATGAGTTATAGGCAAATCATTTATACCCGTCTCTTCTCTACGTTCTTTTAAAAGGAACTTTTTCACTCGCTAGCCGAGCACTTTTAAACACCGGTGAAGCAACCAAATAACGCAACTGTTAATTATTTGAAAATTTCCAAAACGCATCGCGGGCCTCACAAAACGCCCTCGCGGGCCACATGCGGCCCGCGTGTTTGAGACCCCTGGTGCACTTGCCGTTTTCTTAAACGTAAGTAAGCCATTATGTTGGCATGAATTGCTTGGGATGGGCATTGCGTTTTTGGTCAAAGGCTTCCCGATTTTTATGATTAAAATCATACTTTCATAACATTCGTATTTATTTCAGAAGTTCTTAAAATACGATGGAGCTCATCGTTTTTCAGACAGTATTAATAAACCATAGTTAGAATCAAGTAGGGTTCACTCAAGATCAAGGCACTCCTTGAGCATTTCCGTTGCGTCACATCCTGCCCAACTTAACCGTGCTAACTTGTCGGCAAACTGTTTTGATTGACTGACTTAATACCACTTTGGATCGTATAAACTGCACATTTTGCAGAACGATCAAGTTTTATGAAAACTAAAAATTGCGTACGTTCAACTCCATTTTTAAATTATTCATGGTAGAGTCAGTCAAGCAAATCTTTTTACTGAGTAAGCTTTTGTCAAGTCTCAGCCGCTTGCCGCCTGTCATTAGTACTGTACAAAAGATGTGCTTTTTATACATGACACACCGGCATTAGTCTTCGCATGGTAGATCTGGCCTACGACCTCTGCATCTTCACCTAGTCCTAGAGGTACATATAATAAAATTTATGATATTGCCATTAGGTATTTTCTGCTTTGTGGAAGGTCGCCGAAACAGACAAAACCCTAATCACTGATTGTGACCTCTCCCGAAAATGCAAATTATCCGATTTTGTGAAAAGCAACTGCAACCAAGCAGGTTTGTTAAGAACCCTTGAACATTAAATAATAATACATATCACATACTTCAGTCTAGTTCACCATTTTCCAACCAGTGGGCCGCGAAACATTTCAAAATGTTGCAATTCTCTGATATTTAGTTAAAACGTTTCTTGAAAATTAGTCGATTTTCTATTGATTGCAGCAGATCGGGAAATGAGAACCAGAAATCCGCCCATTGTTGCGTTAAAACTGGGGCAATGCGTTGTTTCGCGTTAACAATGAAGGTGAGATCACACAAAACTGTCGTTTCTCGAAGTGCGCCCCACAAAAAAAATTGTCAGTAAAAGTGGGACGCAAGCTCAAAAATGTCGCGAAGCACTGGCCCTGGGTCTACGGACCCAAAAGGAAACTTGGATGAGTTTTAAGGGCTTCGTAAAGTAATTTCAAAACTTGAATTTATCAGATTTTTCTGAGAATTTTGGCCACTAGTCAGTGCAACAGAGTGGGAACTAAACTGAAATTTCGACTGTCATGGCCGAATAACCGCAAAACTTATTTTCCATTCGGTAAGCAATTCACGGAGTTGCTGTATATTTTGATTGTAAACAATATAGCCACAAATATCGAAAACATACTATTTTATTCAATGTTTCAGCTTTGTCGTAAACCCCCATCCAGCAGAAAAATTAATTAAATACATCAGTGACTCAGAAGAGTAAGAAAATGCATTTTCATTGAAGGCATTCGTGCTATATTACGTCATACAGACGTAAGGGAATGAGACGAACCATCGATTTTGAGATCTGGTTGGTGTTCCTGTATTAAAAGAGACTGAAATAGAAGCTTCTTTTGAATTAACTTTAAGCAACCAGATACTTTGGGAAGCATCGCCGGTCAAACCAAACTTCTGCTTGACTATCTTCTAACATAGAAAGACCAACCAGATCTCGATTAGATGGTTCGAAACAAGAATAACGTCTTGTCATCATTCGTTAAATGCTTTCGACAAACAAAGAGATACTTTCCCACAGAGGCGAATTTTCATTTTCGGGGCCCTAGGCTTTTTTAAATTGGGGGCCTTTCTGGAAGGCAGATGTGGCCGTAGTCCCATTTTCAAACTCCAACTCCGCTCCTGTTCCAAAATTTTCGAATCCGGATACGGGTCCGTGTCTGAAAATATTTCAAATTTGAGAATCCGACTCCTACTCATACTCTGGCAACCAATGATGCAACCGAAATTCACCAATGTTTATACTTAAGTGCCTTATGGCAGACTCCTGATACTGCTAAAAATGAAGTGTCTCCGGATGCGGTTTTTCACAAATTTCTGACTTCGGCTCCTGCGGCGAATCCGAAAGAAAAACGCAAGATCCTGCCGGAGTCGACTCCGGATCCGTGGCCCCCTTTAGTATAGGCCTAGACCAGCTACTGTATGTCCAACCGAAATTGCTTACTGAGTCAAAAATTATGCAACTGCTGTATCTTTACCAGCGCCGCAAATTGAATGACATATTAATGAGGGCCGCACATGGAATGCCTTAGTTTGATCTTAGCAAAGTAAACTTAGTTTAAACTGATTCTATCTGAATAAGAGCTGATGATACCTACTTTGTAGGCGAAATGTATACTCTGTGAGATCTTAGTGTCTGGTTCTGTGCTGAGAAAGGATTTCTTTATCCATAGACAGTGTAGTTTAAACTAATGTACTGAAAGTGTTCGAATCCTAACCGTAATGTTAAAAAATGTTTGGCTCCTCTAAACACTCAATAAGTGTGATTTCATGGAGTAGTTTATTGCCAATATAAGGGTAGAAATCAGAAAACTAGCAAAAACTTTTGCAACAAAGCGTCAGTGGACATATGGAAATCCCTCTGCGCGCAGCAGACGTGATAAAGTGGCAGTGAGGACCACCTGCATCAAAAATATCAAATTAAGATTATCAAAATACGAACTGGTTGTCAGTATGTCGGCTACTTATACTGCAGCGAAAACTTATTGGGCCGCACAAAACCTTCGACTGGACCGCATGATGAGGGCCGCGGGTTGGGCATAGCTGGTATAGACCTTTCTGGCACACGAAAAAACTGGGTTATTGGTTTCGTCATTTCAATAACAGCTCGAAGTGCATCTACTTTGACAGTGGCGTTCTTTCGCTTGCTAGAACCACTCTCACAAGTACGTTTCGACATTCTCAAGTTAATGCAAGTAAGCCTACTGTAGATCCACCGTTGCCCTGATTACTTTGAAAGAAAGAAAACAAAAAGCTCACTTTGCTAACTGAGCTAATAAGCTCAAGCTACAAATTGCCCTTACTAATACATCAATATATGTGTCTAGTTCAACGGTAGTTAAAACCTTTTTCTATGCATAGACCTGCAGAAAGGAATGGCCGAAGATTAATACAAAACAATTGAAATCAAAGAACATCCCAGCTTAACACGGACGGTATTACAAACAGTTAGTATTTTGCTCCTTGGAATATCTGCAGCCTTGGCTACAGTGCAGGCTAGTCTTGCCTTTATCCTATCCCGTATCTTACCAATAAAAAGCAACAAGAGAGAAACCTGGGCTGTACGAAAAAACGGAGGCTCTAGGCTTACGCCTTTCTAGCCTAATGGTAAATCCGCGCCTGCTTCCTACAAACAGCAGCGATACTGTTGTCTGGCTGTACTAATAGCAAACCTGAACTAAAACTGAAAGAAACACAGTCGCAATTTCGGCCGAACTCTTAGTTAACTGGTCAGCGTGCGCCTCATTTGGTACTTCACATGTACCATGCTTGTCAGCACCAAGAGCTGTGTTTACACCATATGCTGTCGAGCAGGGCTTCCTCGTGTCTTCACATATTCTAGTCAGGCTAAACTCAAGCAGCTGGGCATGAAAAATTGCAGGTTCAATTGGCAGCTTCTCACTTTCAAACAATCGTGCCAGAGACCTGACGATTGGTTACCAATGTCACAGCAAAGACAGCTGTCCTAACATACGCCACCACTTCTCTCATCGACATTTCTGGTTTGTCAATCGATACGTGCTGCTTTATAGCCTTACTAGGTGATTTCCCCAAGAGGCAGGTCGACATTTTTGTTTTTGCCATAGATCACGTGATACTAGCGAAAGCTTGAGACGCAAAACTAAATTGCAATAGCGGTCAACTCGCGGATGCATCCACAAAATAATTGTCTTATTTTGCACAACATGCCTACTCTTCCTCGTCACCCTCCATATAAGTTGAATGTTGCGAACAGATCGACCGTTAACAAGACCGCCACGTCAAACGAACATGTTGACTGAGTTTTTCTGTGACACAGGTGGCTGCGGCCAACACCAGCGGTTAAAAAATTTAGGGACTGTTTTTCGTTAACAAAAATTTACCCAACCTGTGATGAGTCAAGGGCTTTTGCTACAGTGTCATTCCAATGAAGAGCAAGGAGTGAAACAAACCAAAAAAAAACTTTCTTTGAGTGCTACCCAGCTACTTGTTTATCCCAAAGCGGTCTGCCAAGCGAGTAAAAATTACTTTTTCAACAGGAGACGGTTTACAGAGCCATTTCGAACAATCATCAAGCACACATTTAATAAAAACAGGAAAACAGCCAAAGCTAATAATAAAAAAATGATGGATTATGAAACTACGATTGAGGTGTGTCTGTGTGAACAGCAAACAAACACAAGGCAGAAAACACACATCAACAAACACAATATGCAAAACAGAAATATACAGCAAACCTGCTTCACTGCAACTAGCGGTTCGGTAATGTTGATTGCGGAAAACAAACTACAAAGTTCTACAGCTGTGTTTTCAATCATTTTGCATTTATTGATTTATTGATGGATTGTTTCGTTACAGATGAAGAGAGCATGCCTATGTACACTCAAGTAAAGACACGTGGCCTTCAGCGGTTATAATTTACTTGCCTCACTGCTACGTGATGCGGTGCACATGCTCTAGACGTCACGTATTGAAAACACCCGGCGACAGCCAGCACGTGACCAGCGCTACGCGTCATGACAAGCAGTGCAGCGTGACGCGTGCCACAGCAACAGAGCAGCACGTCACGTTTTCAAGAAAACTGCGACAAACATGGGCGACTGCGTTAGGCAAGGCTTTTCTCTTCACTGACCCGCATTCGTCTGTTTATAACGCAAAAGGGGAAAAGTCAGACCCGTTGCCAGAAACTCGTCAATAGGGGGGCTTACGTTTGTGCGGGGAGGCTTTACGTTTGTGCAGAGGGGGCTTGGCATTTAAATTTGACAAAAACTCTACTGATTAATTACGTTTCAAATTTTAATTTGGGGCTCTTAGAGCTTTGTTTGGGGGGGCTGATCCCACCAAAACCCCCTGTAACGACGGGACTGGCTAAAGTAACTCCTGCTCTCCGCAGGTAAAAGATGTTTTCACGCAGCCACGCTATATCACACAAAGAAAAGTTTCCGCAAACTACTATCTTTCCATGAAGCAGCCCACTTGGCAAGGATTTGTGTTGGCCGGTAATATAAGAACTTATGCAGTGTCTGTGATAAACCGCACTTCGGGCAATTGCTGATCCAGAGACCAAGCGGCAGCCGCAGGAAAAATGGGAATATTTTTTTATCGGGTAAGTTTTGAAAAAAGCCATTCAAAAAGTGAAATGCACTAACGAATAGCAGAAATATGGTAAATATATGAATTCACGACTAAAAATCCTGTATTTTTATAACAAATGTGTTCTTCTGGAATTGTTGGTATCGTATTCGTAACTGTTTGAATGTAACGTTGAACGTATGTCCAGGAAGCATATTTTCCTTTCACGGAAAACGAATATCTTTTCAGATGGCTGCGATCCTCCTGTCCCTACCTGAAGGCGCCGACGATAAGAATATCATTCGGACTGTGAGATTCGGCGAAACCATGGTGTACATAATCAAGTGACTACTGTTATGGCGCCAACCTTACTTGTGGGGGCATGCGGTCGTACCCAGTGGCGTGCAGAGGGGGCGGGGGCGAACGGGGCGCCGGCCCCGGGCATCCGAGGCCAGGGGGGCATCCACAGAGTGAAAGTACAAAACTTGAAATGCTGTAACTTGATGATTTTTCCTATTATTTTACGAAACTTGTTTTGTTGTCAATACTAACTTTTACGTATTCAAATGCCAGTAATTCTCAGCTTTTTCATTGCCAGGGACTTATACTTTAGGTGTGCGGCGCACGCCCAATCAAACTGGTAGTGACGTGATATATTCCAGATCGTGTGATCAAGGGGAAATCGCAAAAAGGATTGAAAGATAATCAGGGTTGAAAAAACCCGGGTTAAAAAAAAAACAATTCACATGTTGTTGTTGTTTTTTTTAATCCGTTTTTTGGGGTTATTTGAAAAGAAACAGGTTTTTGTTCTTTTTTTAGAAAAAAACACAAAAATACTTCTGAATTGTTTATATTGCATCAGGAAATATCACCATTTTCAGAATTACACAATAATAACTTGTTATACCTATTATGGCATTCAAATCTGAGGGTAAAGAAATGTACCCCATCTTTGTTTTCGCATAGTGTTGTTGGTAAATTCACTGCAAAGTCGTAAGGTTTCGCAAGCATGCACACTGCAGACAGAGAAAAGCCACTCCCACCAAGGACGTACGTAAGGGGGGGTTGGGGTTAAAACCCCCTTTGAGCTTGATATTTTACGAAATCTTTATTACCTGCGCAAAGGAGATCAACTATTTTCGCATACTTTTTGCTTGTTAATTTGTCGACTTAATGCAAATACCATGGAATAAATTTGCATGCAAATTTCAAGGAACATTGTAAATGGTCCAAAAAG
>JGI24159J19872_10012238_pt1 | contig 11198 bp, 8 predicted proteins | sample Ectturendosymbi4_FD_19872 | JGI IMG/M metagenome (IMG submission 19872)
GATGAAGACAGTTGTATCAACCGTCGAAACGTTGGCAAGTTTTTAACGTGTTTTTATGTTTTTAGCGCCAGTAGAGCCTGATTAAATTTGTTTGGCGTTCATGTTAGTTTCCCCCCCAGAGTGCATTGTTTGTCAAGATGCGTTTATTCTGCAGACCTCAAACCCCATCACTTGCGCTGCGTGCAAGTTCATCGTGCACGAAGCCGACAAGTTGCTGGAAGGGAACAAGACTGCGGCAAGTTTAATAATGTTTACCTTCTATTGTCTGAATTAAATTCTCCAGCTTCAGAGCCCTCCTGCTCTGCGCTTGGTTCGGCTCGCGATTTCCATTGCATGCGTCATAGGTTTAGTTCTTTCTATGTGGCTCCAGCTTTGAAACGTTTTGCAGCGACTTTTCTATCTTCTTAGCGTACACGTGTGACGATTGCTNTTGTTTGAATGAAAACTCCGTCGAAAATCCCCNCCAGCCGAGCTCAGCAACAGCACTAGCGAGCTGACGGGAATGGATAGCAAGCTGCCGTTTGTGCACTAGACTAAGTTGAACTGGTGTGCCAGTGGTACCCAACCAGTGTTATGCTTGCGACGTCCTTGTTAGATCATCAGAAGCTCACAAAGCCTTTGCCAGCAAATCGGGAGTTGTTGACAACCTTGCAAGANCTTTTTTATGGTACTTAGCGNATTCCTCCATTCTGAAGGCGCCCCAGTGGGNGAGCGATGTTTTATATTTATTTCATGTTTAATGTCTGTGGTAACTTGCACTGTTTCGCTAATATGGTGCTGTTTCTTCCAGGATTTTATCGTTTCTGAGCTCGGCAAGCTTTGTGATTTGTATTCGGAAGACATACGCAATGAATGCCAGCGTCTGGTTAATACCTACGGCAAGGAAATCATCGATCTGTTGATAAACGAAGTCGAGTCTGGCGTGATTTGCGACCAACTCATGCTCTGCGTTTCCTCCCCCAAACTAACCAAGGTAACTTAATGCCAAGCTCGATATACAGTGTCGTCAAGAAGCAGTAACTTAATTCGGTGAAATTGTCTTCATTGCTACGATACTTGATGAAACAAGCAGAAGCTTGATACGGGTTGCGAGTTGGGACTACATTTCAACTCACCTATCAAAATTGATTCTTTGGCAACTCAGAAATGTTTCCCACCGAAGTTTACTTAAACTTGCCAAAATGCCTGCGCAAAATTTGGACAACTTGAAAACTAATCAATCTTGCAAGTTAAATATGACATCAACTGACACAATACAATGAGTTTTTGTCACAGTTAGCCTGGTGCAGATGTGCTGGCGAGTGCAGCAACCTATTAAATAGGCCATAATCCGTTTCAGCTACGTACGCTATTCATAGTTGTCGAACAACAGACTCCAGTTTTCTTGGGCGTAACTCCATGCAGGAAGCGCCGCGGAAGAAAAGTTAATCGTGAGCTGTTGTGTAAGAAAGCGTTTAATGACGTGCGTGTCACGTCACCACTCAAAAGTAAGTTTCGCTGCGCGAAGCAATTCTCTCGCGCTCAGCGCATCCGGCGGACAATTTCACGCCGTCTCCCCCTTTTTCAGGTGTCAGACGACACTGCCTGCGAGCTTTGCGAAGCGGTTACGCAGAAACTCGACCAGCTGCTTACCCAAAAGAGCACTGAGGTAAAGCTTTGCCAATTTGTGGCTTGTGGAAGTTTTCCGAGAAGAAATGGCATGTCCTGTGGGTGTTGGTTGTACATTTTTGTCTGGTACTCAGTTTTTGAGTGTGTATTACAGGATGACATCATCAAGGCCGTTGAGAAAGTGTGCTCTTTGCTGCAAGGCAATGACCAGAGCGAATGCAAGACGCTCGTTGACTCGTTTGGACCACAAATCATCAAGCTCTTGGTGCAGCAACTGAGCCCTCAGATGATTTGCCCTAAGCTAAACTTATGTCCGAAAAATCCAACCCTTAAGGTAAACATTTTGTCTGGAAAGTAAAGTGGCCACTTCAGCAACAGCAAGCTGCTCCGCCGAAAAACGTGCAATCGTTTTTCCTTAATTCTCAAGTAAAAACATCACTTTGTTTTGTCTACAGTTTCTTTGCATTGGTGTCGCTCTTAGTTTAGAGTTCGAAGATCTTGTAGCGAGTAATCTGTGTTCACGGATTGCCTGCTGCAATTCCTGTGCTTGTTTCAGCCAGTGGCTTGAAGTGAAACGCTAGAACTGTTGTCATACTTGAAGTGTTAGATTGGGGTGTTTACGACGATCTTGGCAGTTGAAAAAAAGGGGACAGTGCAGTTTCAACATTTCTCTATTTTTTTCAAATGTTTGCTGTGAATATTCGCTGAGATATTGCTGCGAAAGTTCAAATTGAATATCTTTGATCACCTGTGTATTTACGCGCAGGTAAAAGTGTCAACAACTTGCGAAATTTGCGAAGAACTGGCTACGGCGTTGGATCGGTTGATCACGGAAAACAGCACGGAGGTTAACTGCCTGTTTTTTTTTAACTCGTGTTCTTTAATGAAAAAATTCCTTCATGCTCTGTTGTCTGTTTCATCAGCAAGAAATCATTGATGCCGTCAAACAAGTGTGCACTATACTGCCCTCTAGTATTAAAGGCGAGTGCGACAGTTTGATTGACATGTACGGCCCGACCATCGTCAACATGCTGGTTCATGATGTGAAGCCCAAGGAACTCTGCACCACGCTCACACTCTGCTCCAAAGTAAGGGATGTTTCATATTGCTCAGCTTCGCGTTTTACGTTGAGATATGTGGTTGTTAGCTTTTCAGGTATGCTACAATTTGGATATTTGCTTCGGTGTGATCAATGATCGTTAGCCCCCTATTGTTTTGTTTTTTTGTTAGCAAACTTGCGTAAAAGCATTAGTCAGTTGCCAGCAAATCTGTAAACCTCATCCAGCCCGCCTTCAAAAACTACTTTAAATCGCATTTGATGGTTGCGATAACGCAGCCTACGTCTGACTTAAACCATTCATGCGATAAGTATGAAGCAAACGATACAAAAACTTTTGTCCAGCGTCCGTGGAAATATTCGGCCGACCGATTGGGGACTGGATGTTGTTTTGATGTTTACTGCTTAGTTTATTACGTGTTGCATTGAGAACGCTCGTGCATTTATCTTATTCTGGTCTATTCTTACTCCTTACGCGTGCGCTGTTGTCCGAAGTCTGGCTGTTTGTCGTTGTTATTTTGTTGTTATACCTTACATTTCGTCTGTTTCTATTCGTGAAGAATGCTTTACTTTTACACCACAAAATATCTGAGGACAACGTAGTTTTTACGCTGCATGTTTTGCCCTCACATTGCAGCGCATGTGGAATTAACGGCGCGACCTTTTCNACCAAGTCGTTTTTAGCCGCCGCAATACGCTTCCTTGTGTTGCGGCTATTTTTGGTTTCGTACCGTTCGGTTGCTGAAGGTGACTAAGCCGGAAATGCAGGAAATGCACCGGCCGTGNCTTAGCCTTAGCCGGAAATGCACCGGCTAGCAGATGACTGCGATGACCATGCGTCCGAANCTCGCGCTCCATGCCCTGTCTTTATTTACAGTCGCTGCAGCAAGTGTCTGATGCTTGCGAACTTTGTACTCTGGTCGCGCAGGAGTTGGATCATTTGCTCGATGCACAAAGCACTGAGGTTTGTTCACTTAAAACTGTATGTCGTGCTTCGTTACCGCTTAATATTTTCACGTGATTCAAAGATTCGATGCAATCGGGAGATCTCTTGATCTGTCAGGATTGCATTCCTTCAAGCCCGTAGCCAGATTTTAAGGTTTGGTGGAACAAGATGCATTTTAGGGGCAAGATTTTTGTTTTTATTATTTGCTTGAAACAAATTTTCTTGGGCACAACACAATTTGGGGGGAACTGCTCCCGAATGCCCCCTGTGGCTTAATGATATGCTGCTTTATATTTTCGGCTAAAAACCACTTGTACCTGGGTTTTGTGAATTCTTTTTGTGATGCTTGTAGGAGGAAATTATCCAAGCCGTTGAAAAGGTTTGCAGCCTCCTGGGGAGCGAGTATGAGAGCGAGTGCAAGACACTAATCGAGCAGTACGGTGACACGATCATCCAGCTTCTCGCCAACGCCGTCACACCTGAGAAACTCTGCCATGTTCTCTCGCTTTGCTCCGGACAAGAGGCGTGGAAACGTCATGTGCGTTCTATGTTCTATGACGTGTTGCCGTTGCGTGATGGCGAACTTCTTAAGAAACGGCATACGAAACGTAAAATGTCCAAAAAGACTGAAAATATAGCGTTGACGGAAAGAAAAATTGACATCGTTTGAGATTTTGGTAAACGCTATTAGAAATTCGCCACAATGCAGACGAGACTGAAGTGTCCAAACGAAGAAAAATATTCTCCTGTTGCATTTTCTCGAATCGCGTTGCTGAGCGCGCCTCGTTTCTTTCTTAGTTTGCAAAGCAACAACTTCTTGTAAGTAGGAATCTTTGTGAAAAAGCGCATCCAGTCCATCGTTTGCATGAATTGTTGGTCTGGTTAACAGGATGTGAATGACAGTCACAACTAACAGCTGCTACCAACGGCTTCATTCTGCGAGTTATGAGTCATACAGTAGTATATCATTAAATCGTCTGGACAAGCTGCTTTTGTAGAGACCTTATGCAAACCTTATCCAAGAAAGCTTGGTCGTAACTCCGATCGTTTTTTTTCAGATGCTGAAGTCATCGACAGGATGTGAGATATGCGAAGCGGTCATGCGTGAACTCGACACTATCCTGGGATCGAAGAGAACTGAGGTAAATGGATGGGATGCGACTTCGCCTTTAACTCGGAGTGCTCTGTTCAGTGTTTCTTACTATCCTTTTGAGACAAAACTTGATATCCAAAACGCCTGCACCAGGCCCGAAACTTGTCACGACAAGCCTCGATTTCATCCTTCTACCTGAATCAAGCATATGAAAAATTATTTTCCAAATATGAAAGGACGCGCTACTAGGTTTTACTGTGGATAGGTAGTTGTTTGTGTGCATATATTTACTTGTCTTTTGTTCGACTGTCACAGACACACATCATTTGCTTGCGTATGGCTTCGAACACTGTTTTGACGAGAATGTTGCAGGGAAATAAAAATCCTGGTAGTTGTCTGTTGTGGAAAAAACATGAAATCGCCGGCCGTGTCCTGAATCGAGTTTGCCGGGGTCTGAATGCGTGTGAAGATTCGTTGCGTCGCAAAGAAGCAGAGAAGTGCAAAGCGTTGAAAGATCTCTTGCTTTTGCATGACGAAAAATAAATATTGTCTCTCGTGCGCCAAACTCGTTTTTCTTCATTTGCTACAGGATGAAATCGCGCGAGCTCTTGACATGGTTTGCAGTCTCCTTCCTACTAAGTACGAGACCGAGTGCAAGACCCTCATTAGCGAGTACGAGCCGATGATCGTCAAGCTTCTTATAAACTTGGTCAACCCCAACCAGGTTTGCTCTCTGCTNCGCCTCTGCCCCAAAAAAGTTCCCAAGGTAAGAAGATNAAGTGACAAAGTCTTACTTGATGTTCTGCGAAAACTGCATTTGCGNGGAAGAGTCGAAAATATAAAGTTGTCATCGTTGTACATAAACATCTTGGTGCGTTGATTAAGCTTGATTGTCAAAATCTAGAGATGACTAAATAAAACCAGTTCTGCGTCCTCCTCGTTACACGCCATCCTTGCTTATGAATGTTTTGTGCACTCTTGCTCAACTTTCACTCCCACAAATCTTACAAACTATTCCGTTTCAAATTCACAAAATGGGCATTTTAACCCATTCCGGACTGTGAATGTCTCAACTCATCCCTAATTGCCTTCCCCCACCTGCCGAGATTGACCAAGTTATTGAATTAATGTTTGTCTAACTATGTTGCCCAACAAACCGGCGTTTTTATGTTGCTATAACTTCTTAACACATAGCATTGGCTGAAACTTTGATCATTTTACAATTCAAACATAGTTTCAGAAGCGATTCGAATCAGATTTGCGCAGAAGAGCACCGTGAGACCAGAGATACTCTAACTGGTCAACAGTATTTCTCGTTCTACCTCATTGTGATGCTCAGATTTCTCAAAACACACCCTGCGCCCAACACCAACAACGCCTAACCTAATTTCACTTCCATAACGCCAAAACTTCCTTTTTGTAAGTAACTAGTATTGTAACTAGTACCCAAACATATCCCTCGTTATCTCGCTGGCAACTGCAGCTAATCACAAACGGTGACATACGCAGGCAGAGAATATTTGGTGAAGTGTGAATCATTTTGATTGACTCATCGAGAAAGTTTTCTGCTTTCATTGTTGCTTGAATGTAAACGCTTGCACGTAGTTGTGAATTTAAAGTTAAGCGTCTTACTTAATTTCTGCCATATTTTCATTGTTAATGCACAGGGTGGTCTACAAAATTTCTCTGAATTACGATGCATATATCTGAGAAACTATACGAATTCTAAGCGTATGAAAGAAAACAGGCTTAATGTTTAATAGAATAAGATTTATCGTAAAAATTATATCAAGGAATTCAATGGTAAGTGGATTTTATAAAGATTTTCACAAGTTTCCAGTATCCTCACAGCCTGTGATGCTGCACACATCAAATCGGTTGTATACCTCCTGCCAAACTTTCTCGGCTGCATCTTCCCATACTAATGGTCGTTCGGATCGTTTCTGTCTACGCAAATGACCTCACCCTTCAAACGTTTTGTGCCATTTTCAAATCTGTACTGCAGCTGCTGCTTTACAGCATTATCTTCAATTTGAAAAGTCTTAGCAGATGTTTCTGTATTTTATTTTGGTTATCCTGAATAGTACAGCAAATATACCGGCAATTTATCTTGATTCCGTTCAGCGAACAGTTAGCCCGTAACTGTGATTGGGCACAGTTGGCCTGTTTGTGAACGTTAGCTTGAAATGTCCATTGTTTTTATAGCCTTTCGCACAGGCAGTTTTATTTCTTCTTGCTTAGAGTCAGCCAACCATCTCGATGCATTAGTCTCCACCACAATACGTTTATGCTTAATGCAGGTATTTTAAAGGTGTTTTAGGGACCCGGCGGGTCCCAAGAATTGAAAATCGGGTCCCTAGAATCAGAGAAAATAATCATCGGGTACCTAGAAACAGAAAATTGGGTCCCTAGAATCAGAGAAATCGGGTCCCTACATGTCCATACCGGGTACCTAACATTTTCCTTAAAAAAAACCTGCTTAATAGGTAATTTGAATAAGAGTTCAGCAATTCGGTTAGTATGGGTCGGTAGCCTAAAAACCGAATAGGCTCAATGTCAGGAATGATCAGGACCCCTACCTCAGTCGGGATTGCATGTTGTCGTGGTCTGGGATATCTCATAAGAAACAGCGCCGAGGTATAGGGTTTGTTCGTCTTGCATTATTGTTTCCATGTGACTCGTCTTCAGGACTCTTTCTCAGTAGTCAATTTTCAGTACTTTCAAGGCGGTTGCATTGATAGCAGGCAGCACCATTACTGAACCTAGCCTAAACCTGTACACAGGCTTTGTTGCTTTATGCTGAGCGTAGTCCGCGATATTTCGTTTTTCTGTTTGGAAAATTTTTATTTCAAGTTATGTCAAGTTGACCGTTAATTAAAAGTCAATTTCTAAATAGGCGTAACTGCACTACACAAAGGAGCAGTGCCTGGCTGTAAAACAAAGCAAGTTAACCTGAACATTCTGTAACACTCCTTTTCTTCTGAATCAGTTACAAAGAAATCTACATTTCAATATTTCGTGATGTAAGAAAAACACAAACACTTCCACCCAATTTAAGGTTATGATGTGGTTTGACCATACTTCTAAAGGTCTAGTAGAACTCAAACGCTGTGCAGAATTTTAACTTCAAAACGTGCTTCGACTTGACAATTAGCGTTTACAGTTAAATGCTCTGAAAATCAATGCGTCAACAATTCGTTGACCGCGTACATGATGTATTGCTTCACGCTATTTGACGATCTAACCTCGGGGCATGCGGTTTCACTCACGTAGGGCTCTTGTGATTCTGACGCCCTGCTCGGTCGCTTGTCTGATGTCCAGTGCTGACACGGACTGCTTTCACGTCTGGCAAACAACAGATGCATCTTGTCTGATGTCATGCGATTTTGAAAGATTGTTTAATGTTGTTAAAATTTTGACAATAGTCGTCGTAACATTAGCAGGATTTTTCCATTTTTCGTTTTAACAGTCCATTTTTCGTTTTGATGATGTGTCACCTGGCATTGGTCAACCCAAATCCTAAAAATGTATTTCGAATCTCTTGCCCAAACTAGCATTGGAGTAACGAGATACCGAAAGAGTTCAATTTTGAAATGCCTTTGTCGGTACAAAATATCAGTACCGGCGAAAATAATTGCATCAATACATTTCTGTTGAAAGGTATGGAACGCTAACCATCAGTGTAAAGGCTTTTTGCATTTTTCTTGATAAATACGTTGCGTAAGTTGTAATTTGATGTTTTGACAGGTTCCTTCTCAATCTGGGGAGTTCTGTGAGCTGTGTGACTTGGTGGCGGCAGAACTTGACAACATGCTAGAACAGAATGCAACGCAAGTGAGTGATGTTCTCTCGTGTACNATAAGAATNGCGCCTGGCCAGTGGACAAAATGGACCGCACCTTGTACTTATTTTTGCACGTTTGAAAAGTAACTGAATTCTTTAATTTTTTNCGAAATTCGGGTGGTTTTCACACACTTGCAATTTTAAAATGTCAATTCCACTGATGCCAGCTTTGCTAAACAAGGACTGCTGTGTGAGCAAATGTTTCTTTCGCATCACGATAACATAAACAGGTCGCATGTTGTGGAAATTCGGTGTCGCATGTTGTTGAATGCATAGCAGATATTATAGCTATGCTGCAAATATGGTAACGCGTTACCATGACACAGCGCCATTAATCCGGCGCACCGCATAGCCATGAAATGTTATGAGGCAGTTTGAAATGATTATTTGGGAGACTACATTATGCGCGGTAACTGTCCCACGTCTTCGTCACAGACACAAATAATCGCCGCTCTGGACAAAGTGTGCAACAACATCCTTCCGTCTACTTTTAAAAGTCAATGCATCGACTTCCTCAATTCCAACGGTGCCGCCATTCTCGATCTTCTGGCAAATGAACTGTCGCCAAAGAAAATCTGCGCGGCCTTAGGTGTCTGCCCACCTTCAAAAGTACGTGCTAACGGAGACTGGTTTTTGCAGCTCGGGCTGCAGTTGTTAAAACGAATGTTCGGTTGTTCTTATCGCTCAGAGAAGGGAAGCAAGATTCTCACGTGGTTGTTGATCGTGAAACTGTGATGTTACGAAATTTGAGGGATTCTCTCATGGTTAATATTTTTTACATTACTAACAGATTCTTAGCCGGCATGGTGGCATAGTACTGAAACGCGAATAGTATTGGTTAAGGTTAGTGCCTGCCAAAAGTTACGAATAAATTCCAGTCCATCGGGTGTGAAACAAAATAAAACGTGGGATGTCTCGAACCTGCCGTTGTACTCGCTTGTAGTGAAGATAATTTTTGGTACAGTCGTATTCTTGAAAGAAGCATGCTATTAAATTGGTGCGGGCTGTTCATGGTGAGGTCATAATCCACTGATCGTCGCGACCGTAAAACACTCGCCTGGGTTTTGCATCATTCAAACACGTCGTATTCATGCTTCGTGCTTGCAGGAAACACCAACGGTGCCAAAGGCCTTCACTTGAGGCCTGGAGCTTTGGGAAGGTTTGATTGATGCTTTTCACATCGCGAACGCATCCCTGCTAATCTGCGGTCCTGTAACTATTTTGAGAAAACATTACAGCAAACAGACCTGCTTGACTTACCAACTCGGAGCTGGCAGCACGCATTGAGGTCGAACCTCTTTAATCATACATGAACGCGGCAACCCTACTGTATTTACAACAATGTCTCAAAACAATGTACGGAATAAAACACAGACGATGAAAAAAGCACAAAACACTGGGGAAATCGGTAGAAACTGTTGAAAACCGTCACCAAAAATATGCCTTCTCCAGCCCTTAACAGGACTAACTTAACACAACCGCCTATAAACACTAGTTTCGACCGCTTTTCCGCCACATCTAGTTCTCTAACCAGGAAGTACAAAACGGCCACAAGTGGGCCTACGATATAAAGCGAGCTAAGGCCGCGCTCAGGTTCGTAACAATGCTATTGCGCGCGAAGGGACGTCGAATGTGAAATCTGTATTCTTTCGTGCATCAACGCTTTACAGGTTCGTGAAAAAGATTGTAAGCCTACATGCGTACTTGGCGATTCAGCCGTACAAGCTATGTCGTTATCATTGACAATCCCTACTCGTTCTGTCATCTCTCGTGCTAGTACAAATTCTTTGTAATTACGACAGCAATGAAGCAATGCTCTCCAAGGATGGGCTTGTTAAAGTCGCATGTAGTTAACTTCTTGCACCAATTTTTATTTACACTTAAGTTTGATGACACTTATCTTTTACTGTTTGTTTGCTGATGAGTTGTCTTTTTTCGAAGACATTAAGCGCCAACGGAGAACTGTGTGACCTTTGCAAAATGGTAATCACGTTCCTCGATCAAGAGCTGGGCGCCAACGCTACCAGGAGGGACGTTGAAAGAGCACTTGACACTCTTTGCGACAAACTGCCTGCAGAATTTAAACAATCGGTGAGCGGTGTTCGTTTTTCGACGTAACCCTTCAGAAAGAGTTTTGTTTATTTGTTTCCAACTTTTTGTTGGTGCTGTTAATTTTCTTGTCTCGTACCTAAGAAAACCAAAGTGATTTGTGGGATATGGCGGTCAGCTATCGTTACTGCCTGCTGTTCATCATTATGATGTATTATGTAAGGCGTGTGAAGACGCTGCGGGGTCAGGAGCTCTTCTCAATTGTCTGCATGTGGACACATGCATTTCAAAGACGAGGCAGGCGGCAACTCACTGAAAACCAAGCAGCTGTACAGCAAATACCAGAAAAGCTAATAGGAAAACGTAGCTGTGCTTGCTCGCATTTCATTTCGCACGCTCTCAGCCAGGACTAATGGTAGTTATAAAATTGAGACCGATTTTTTTCGAAATTTCAACGTCGGACATCATAATCGAGAATAAGCTATTATGACAAGCAATTTCTGGCGTATTTACCTCCGTTTCTATGTCGCTGTTTTTCTTACCACGTGCTTTCCTTGTTTCTTTGTTCTTTCATTGCCTGTTGTTGACGATGAAATATTTTT
>JGI24159J19872_10012239_pt1 | contig 11198 bp, 6 predicted proteins | sample Ectturendosymbi4_FD_19872 | JGI IMG/M metagenome (IMG submission 19872)
CTTAAAGTTTCAAAGAGGATCTCGTCAAGTCTGACCATTCCAACTGTCCTCACCAGGCGCAGCTCACTGCCTCTCAGCACCTTCAGGTGCACAAAGAGAATACTCTCACAGAAAGAGCGCGTTGAAAGCGAAGTGCTCACTTGGAGATGAGCACCGTTTTGTAAAGAGAATAACGCTGTCATAGAAAAAGTGCATCGAAAGGAACTGCTCGTTTCGCCCCCCCTGGTTACGGGACTGTACATCGGAAACAGAGTGTAGCGAGTGCGCACTGGGCCTCAAACTTAGCCTCGCTACAGAGAATCAGTTTATACCGTTTGCGCAACGCCAAACCGCAGACAGTAATCACGCAACGCACTTGGAGTTCCAAATAAACTTGTCGTGCACACGTGAAGAGCGAATTACCAGAAAACGTCAATAGTAAAGTTGCCTTGGTTTTTCCGGCAGATCACGACTACATCCTTCCCACAGCTAGGGTTGCCAGATGCGTTTTGTAAAAATACCAGCCGATTTGACAACAGCAGGAGCGGATCCAGCCAGTAAGTTTAGGGGGGGTGGCGATTTCAGTAATATTTGGCAGTCAAGTCTCATTACGGGTTCACTACACAGATCAAGTATACTTCACAACACTGCTGTGACCAAACAGTGGACGGCCAAATAGCCTTATATCGCGAATGCTGTTTTCCGAATTGTAAAAATCATGGTGAAAAAAGTGACTTTTCTAGGTTTTAGGGGGGGTCGCCCCAATCGCCTCCCCTGGTCAACAGTGCCAGATTTAAGCTGTGTCGTAATTCGTAAGTGGCACAGGGAAAATAGAGAGGTAATCAGTATTGTTAAGCCACACTTTAATAAGCTTGCCTGTATTTTGGCTGGCTCATTATATTTCGGTGTGTGTGACGTGATATAATCACACCAAAGGATTGCGTCAAAGCAAATAAACTTCGCTGAAGGAAATGTCCTGACAAGATTCACTACTAGAGTCGTTATATTTTAAAGAAATTCTGCGTTAGTTCTTTCTGAAGTTAAGGCAAATTATTTATTTTCGAAATACCGGATTCAAGCACTGATTTTCAAAATACCGTCCTTTTACCGGCCTCTACTAAATTAGCAATAAAATACCGGCCAACCCTACCCACAGCAGAGACGCAATGCAGTCGTCTAAGACGATCGCAGTCAATTCACAGCGTAGTATGCCCTAAAGAACTATATCGCTGCGACAGCAATAAAACAGTTTTTTATTCAAGTTCTATATCAGATGCAGCCAACATCTCACCACCCCACCACGCTACTGGTCTAACTCTAAGACTGAGACCAGAAGGTTTAACAGCAAAATTTCACCATCATTTGTGACGTAATAAGCGTGAAGGCAAACAAGCGCGAAAAATTCTTACCAGAGTTTAGTAACACACACCGTACAACTGCTTATAAAATTTGAAGAAATCATAAGCAATGCTCAAAATAACTTGATTTTTGTTTTCAAGTTGGTTCTTTATCTCAGATTCAAGGCACATATCCTCAAAATTCGCTCAAAATTGGCAAACTTTGTTCTATAACCTTTGCCAGAGGATTATTACAGTTCCTCAGCACTTCGTTGTGTATCATTTGATACAATCAACGGGGCATATTGGTAGTAAGCGCCTGTTACTAAACAGCTGTACTATAAGCGAAAGCAAACCTTTGAAAAACGGCGTCAAGAATAACACCAAGTACGATGAAAGCTTCTTATTAACAAATCTTGCTTGCAATGGATTTACATTATCAATGTAAGAACGTAGTTTACAGAGAAATATAAATTGTTTTAGGACTCACATTTAGTCAAAAGCTGCTGAAAAGTTCCCTAAACTGTTAATTGAGCGAACGCAGCATCACCGTAAGCAAGCTAGACATGCAATTCATTAATTTTCGGAAAAAGCACTACGGAAACCCACAGCAAACGCGGGAGCTGAAGCTGACCACCGAATTAGTTGAATCCTACCAATGACTAGTATGTTATATTTTAGAATACTGAATAAAAATGAAGAGGCCTTTGAAAAGCAAAACAACCAAAAGATTGATACAACAAAACATTTCGAATGGTAAACCATTAAACGCCCTTGTTTCATTGTAAAAATTACTTAACCACATACTTTCGACAACAATGACTGCTTAGCAGCAATTATATCACAGTTTTAAAATTAACACCCAGTGGGTAGACCTTGAACAACACTGCAGTTGCAATCAACTTTAGAAGCTGTACGAGCTGGTTAGTAATACGGCCAGGTTGAAAAGACCGATCAATATTTCCGGACTAAGTACAATTTGAAAGATTCGCGATTGCGTTTCTTTACAAAAAAAATTATATATCGCCAAAAAGCACGTTCCTTTTAATTCCTGTACATCTCAATAAACAGCCGCGAAATTTCAAGCATTTTCGTTCGCTTTTCGAGTCAACTTGCTACGGTGCCTAAAAAGGATTGTTATTTTCTTCAGAATTCATGATAAAGTGATGAAACTAGTAAAAGTGCATCGATTGCAGCTACGAAGATGGCATTTCCTGTGAAATCATTCTTTTACCTTCCTCTTGCGAGCTTCTTACTTTTAGGAGTAGGATTTTTCGTGTGGTAAGTTTGATCTGCTTTATCTGCAATTCGTTCAACAGAAAAACGTTTGTGGTTTCCTTAAATAAAAGCTTGTGATTTGGTAAGACTAGCACTGAGTCAATAAATCGACTGAAATTTCGCAAGTATGTGTTAGTTTGCTGCCCGTAAAACTAAGCGTTAAGGAAACAAAACAAAAACGTGCATAGCTGAACACGCTCATGGAAATCAGTTCGGAGGAATAGCTTCACCGCACCGAATGGTTTATCTTAACTAACTGCCATTACGCTTTACTTTTGTTCTTTGCGTTGTAACCAATCTTTTGCTGTTCCTTGCCACCGCGTATAGCTTGTTAAATCTGAAATGTTTGCAATCTGGACTTTGTGTTTCTGTTTTTGTAACAAGTCTCTTATTTTTGTTTCTCGCTAATACAGACTTACGTACCATTTTTGATGGTTGGTTGAAGAAATTCTAAACCTGCTTTTAAATTAGCATCTTGGTTTTTTCCACTTCACGGAAACATAAAAATGTTTTTAGGCAAGCGATTTTTTGTTTTCCCCTCAATGTGTGAAACGTCTTCCAATACGAGGTTGTAGCTTACAACGTGTTGTGCAGTAGTGAAACAGACGATAACGTATTTTATGATCCTTTGTCTTCTTATTTGTCAAATAATCTTTTACCTTATTGCCAAACTGTGAGGCTTGAATTGAGAAGGATTATTTTTTGACGTTACCATATGCAGATTGGTTGTTCACACAATCATCTAAATAAATCGCCATTTTTGCTTTGATACAATGGATGTTACCATACCTAGCCTATCTCTGACTTATTTTCGATTGCAATTCTCTTAGAAAAATTGTGCTTTTTCGATTCTAAATAACCGTGACCGGCTGTTCTGCAGTTATGGAATTGGTCGCTCACAAGGAAGATATGTTCAAGGAGGTTGGCCTTTCGTAAGCGACTTGGGTTTGCATCAACCAGAGAGCTTTATTTTTACTTTGATTGTAGTGTGGGCAGCAGCCTTGATGTTACTGACAATGTTTAGCTATCACAAGTAAGTGGTGCACGAACGAAAGACGATAGTAACCTTTGTTTTCTTCTTTTGAAGTTGTTCTGTTGTCAGTTTGGAAGTGACGTACTGAACAGTCACAAACTTGATAATGCAAACTCATATATTTATCTGTAGTTTGGTAGGGAGGGATCTGCTTCTGAAAACTCTGTTGTGGGTCTTGTGTCAAGTTTTGAGCAAAGGCTCAGTTACGCTGTTCCAAAATTTACAATTGTCATGGCAATGGCATCCACCAAAGGGTCGTTTTGTAAGGAAAATTAGGTTAAAGGTAAGAGGCAATAGCAACAAGACCAAGGGCAGACTCTAGCGCAATTATCCACTGCCAGGAATTTTAATAATTTTGAACAACTATCATGAATGACCTGGCTTTGAGGCAAGCACTTCAAGTTCTGAAACATCTCGAAAAATATAAAAAATGTACTACGACAACAAATTTGATACAGAACTAGGCAATCAATTAATGCAGCTTGTTGTTCAGTGCATGCAATCCTGGTTAAAATGCGGTATATAATAGATCGCAAAAAGTGACAGTTTTTTTACAAAGATTCCTTGTCTTTCTTTTTCACCTAATCAAAGCGATGAGACAGTTTACTCTTAGTATTTTGATTTAGTTTTTGAAATCGTTTGATGTTGCCAAATACGACCTTTGCACTTGTTAAGACCCGTAGCTTAAAACTGATAATCAGGGTTTTTGTATTTCAGTAATAATTGAAACAATTTGCAATATAATGACATCATTTGTACATACGCAATTTCTGTATAGTTTTTATGATTTTGAAAGTCACTCAAAGCTCTTTATTTGTGTTTGACTGTACCAAAATCATAGCACACGTACATCAGACAGTTCTAGCCTACTGAGTGTGTGTATATGGGCTAACAAAGCAGTCTCTGTCATGTGGAAAAAGCACTTTGCGGCATTTCTGAACTCATCAAAAAACTGTGAAATTGGAAATTTTGTGAAAGAAAATATAAACTCACATGGTAATTTTGAAGGGATTGATGAGTTGAGGTGCAACAGCTTTAAGATTAAATCTCTGCTGCGCAAACTACCACTAGATCTTGCAGCTGGCGAGATGGCATTTTTGCAATCACTTGAGTAGTCTATTCAATGTGTGTTTTAATGCATGGAAAAATTCCACAGGAATGCATGCAAACTGTCATTGTACCTATTTGTAAAAACAAGAATGGGGACATAAGTGGTGCTTGGAACTATAGACCTGTTTCTCCTGCAACTAACATCTCCAAGTTGTTTGAACATTACATTTTGTCCTGCATCTCACCATTTTTGGCCACAACAGACAGCCAGTTTGGCTTCAAGCCAAAACATGGCACTGACATGAGTATTTTTTTACTTATACAGAGTGTGTCGTGTTATGTTAGCAAAGATACCCCAGTGTTTTCAGCTGTCTTAGATGCATCTAAAGCATTTGACAGAACTAACCACACACTGCTGTTTGCTAAACTAATTGAGCGCGATATACCTATGTGCATGGTAAGACTCTTGTTGAGTTCGTACAGGCAATAGACCATGCAAGTAAAATGGGGCACCAATTTTTCATCCCCCTTTACTGTAACCAATGGAGAAAGGCAAGGAGCAGTTCTGAGCCCATACTTACTTGCTGTTTACCTGGATGAACTTTCAGACCAGCTGGGCTCATGCAGCCAGGGTGGGATGCACTGTGGGAAATATGGTTGTGAATCATTTAATGTTTGCTGATGATATATGCGTGTTCACTGTTCAGCCCCAGTATTAGCAGGCTGCAATGTCTTCTGAATATTTGTTCTGACTATGCTGCTGAACACGAAATTGCTTTTAACTGCAACAAAACATTTGGTGTTCTTTTTTGCCAAAAAATTATAAACAACCTGCTCCATCAAATGTTTTTCTGAATGGTGTACGAGTACAATTCTTTGAAAAAGTGAAATATCTTGGTGTGTGGATAAATGCCTGATCACTGAAGGATGATGATGATATTGATGATATTCAGAGACAAGTGAAATCACTGTACTCTACAGCAAACAAACCCAGAGGCACTTTCCATCAGTGCTCTCCTGCGGTTGAAAACACTCTGTTTCGTGCCCATTGCATGCCAATGTATGCTTGCCAATTGTGGAGCAAATACACAAGATTAGTATGAAGCGTTTACGTTCTGCGTATAACAATGCCTACCGCATAATGCATTACATACTATCGATGTTTTATACGATGTGCATCTTCATCTAACTTTTTTATCCGATCCCTTCAAACGTCTGATGCTTTTTGCAAATCTTCATTTTTCCTCAATTATTCAATGCTCCTGTATGATGGCAACCAACTGCAATAGTTGTTGGTGCAACTGCTTTAAATTTCAGGAAAATTAATTGGCTATCGATCCCATGACAAATGCGTTGCAAGCATTTGAAACATTGATCGGAACAGTTTGCATGACTCCGAGCGCCAATGTTCACCACCAATTGACTTATCTTTCACTTTTTCTTTTTCTCTGCTAGCTGTTTGCCTCAAAGTTTTATGTTAGAATGCCTTCTTTTCTCTCACACTACTAGATCCCTGCATTGTGATGGGGAAATGACGCTACAGTTGGGTGCTGATTAAATGTTTTGCTCCTCTCAATGTTGGTCGTGTGCGAACACCGATTCTGTAATGCGCTACTGTATGGTTAACCATTTTTTGTGCTTTTGTGTTGCATGATTGCGTCTGTGATATGGACCACGAGTCTGTAATAAAAACTGTTATTATTGTATTATTTATTACAAACAAAAGAAAGTGACCATATCTTGCAGATATGTGCTACGTAAGACTGGACCATCAAAACTTTCAACAGCAGCATGGATTTCAGGCACAATTGCATGCGCAGGATTTACTTTTGTAGCAGCACTTCCCGTAAGTACTCCGTCAATGACGTATGTGGACAGGCCTGCTTACATCTTGAGATTGGTGCTTGTCAACCTTTTTTGTAGTGGTGTACCCTATTTTGCTTTTCGAAAATGTGAAAACCCCAATCATGCATTAGATTTACTGAACGTATCAACACTCTTGATCAAATTTTTTTCGATTCAAATTTGTGTTTGTGTCTGAAATGTAATATCTACAACTACAATACACAAAGTATTTGCATTACACAATGTAAGTGAACAAAGAACATATCTCATTAAATGTGCCGGTTTCTGCTGACTTTCATCACGAGGTTTTAAACTTGTTTCAAGTGCCCTCTCATAAGAATATCAACATCTTTTATACAGTATATCTTTTACGAATTTTTCAACAAGGGCAGAAAATCCTTGCTCGCAAAAATCCGAACAAAAATGGAAATCTCTTTTTGACTGAGATTTTGATATTCGAAAATGTTGAGAAGCGATAAACAAAAATCAGTGTAGTTTGTAAAAGTTCAAAATTCTACTTTTTGCAGCCAATCTAAACGCTTCACCCAACGGTTTAATTTGTTTTCTGGACCTGAGCAAGCCAAAAATCAGTTTAGAAAAAATGGGCGGTCTCGCGAAATGAAAGTTAAGACACACTTTCACCTATTTAAAATAAACAAACTCTGTCGTCTCAGAACTTGTCTGAAGCCATTTTTACATTTAAGACCAACCGCAAAAGAGCATGCGTGGGTGCACTCTGTTTGTTTACAAGTCGTAAGCGAGCTACATAGGCATGTAACACAGAGCTGAAGCCGTTGAATCGCCAGTGCACGAAGCAACAAGTTATACTTTGCAGTGGAACGTTGCGATGGTTCCTCATTTGTTCGGAGCACTGGTGACGTTCACGGGAGGGATGACGTACAGCTGGCTTTTGGTTGTCACGTCATGGAAAATGGCTCCTGCGGTTCATGGCCTGGCGATAGTGTATGCGCGTCTTGCGGCAGCAATAGTGGAAACTTTGTCTATGTTATTTTGTATCCTTTGAAGTTTGTTAAATTTGCGAAAACTAAATTAAAATCTGAACATTTGTTTTAGTTCGATAGATCTGCAGTTTTTATATTAACGAAGAGGGCAGTGTTTTTCTGCTTCGTGGTAATTTCATTCGAACTTAGCTTGAAAAACATCGGAAACAAGTCATCGTGGGTTTCATTATAACCCTTTCGGTGAGCATATTGTTTCTAGCTCTATTTATAATCCTAGAATTATGTTTAAACGGTTATGCTCAGCGGAAAATTGTAAATTCAGCAAAAGCACGTTTTTGAAACGTAAAGCGGTTTGAATGTTAATTTAAGCAGGAAAAATGATCAAGCTATTGTAGGACGATGAAAAATTTGTTTTTCAAATATTAGGGATGAACGGTGATATTAAGAGACCAACGAGTCTATTGATTTAAGGCAGTAGATAGGAAGCAATTTTTAATTAACACAATTTAATTTGTTTTGGTGGATTGCCTTATCCATCTCACGTACTTTATAATGCGAAGATATGTAACCGTGAGCAATAGATGAAGTGCGTGTGTATACACGTGCGCCTGCGTGTGTACTGTGTATGCACGTTTGTTGTTGCTGTGTTGCTAATTTGCTAACCTCTAGCTTCTACATTTTCATTTTGCCTCGTTTTATAAACAGCGTACGTTTTGCCCCTCTTAGTTTTGTACAAAAGCATGCTGCTAATCATTTTATGCAATACAAAATAGATTAATTTAGCAAACACACACAATAAGCTCAAAAATTATGCAGAAGACGTAAAATGTCTAATCAAGAAGCATGTTTTCTTGACAAATATTGGCTTGGACAACAGCATTAAATTTATTATTCTTGCCTTTTCAGTGCATGCAAATGTGTTATTACAACATGTATGTCGTATATACTGGCGATTTCTTTATGGAAAGTCATGAATGCAGATGACTGTTTATAAAAATCATTTTTTGTATTAACATGCCTTTGCCAAAATTTAAAGCATAGTTCAAAACCTTTCACGTCGCTAGTGTAGTTTTCTAAATTGTGTTTGTTTTTGGTCAAAACAATTATTCAGAAAACGCTGTACAGCAAGCATGTCAAAATGTTTTTAATTTCAAGCACCACCTCATAAAGTATGCACAAATTTCCAATCGCGCAAGTGTACAATCAGTAACGTAACTGACGGGGGGGCAAGGGAGCAAGCCACATCCCCTGGCAAGCTAAATGCAAAAACTGGGCTTCCTTTAGTTGACATTTTCATATTTAGTATTCTTTCATTTGTTTTTTTGCGTTTTTCGAGGTGTTTTCTTTTTTTGTGTAGTATGGACATTCACGACATCCAGAGATTCACTATCACTTCTTAACCTTTTTCTGAGTTTTGGTTAGTGGACCCCCTTCAGCTAAGCTTTGCCCCCCTGGCTGAAACCTCTAATTACGTCACTGTGTAGAATTAAACATCAGTCAAATTTTTAACTTCGGCTGCGCGCTCTCGGAAAGAACTAAAACCAGCAGCAAACGCAGTAGGTTTTTGCGCATACTTGTGCTTTTCCAGCTTATTATTGTCATATCCGTATTCATGAGATGCCGACTATTCAGCATGCAACTGAAAAATCCAACAAAATTCTAAAGCTTTTGATTCGCGCTTGGCACGCTCAGTGCACTTGTATATTTTCTTGCCACTGTTGTTTGCACGCATTAGGCATTAGTCACCGAAGCTTTAACTGAAAATTTTTTACTTCAATACTTAATTGCGTCTCTGTATCTTTAAAACATTTTTGTTGTATTTTTACCTTAATCCTGAATGAAATTTTGATTGCTTTCTACATTGACTTGGAATATTTTTTGTGAGAAATTAAAACACATTGTTTGTTCATTTTGTAAATCGCATATTTTCCACGCCTGTTTTAATTTACAGGTTAACAGCAAGTACCGCGAATATGCGACCATATCTGAGTGGATTATGATTTATGCAATGCTTCTTTTAGTGCTAACACTGGCGTACGACCTAAAAAATGTGGTCGGATCAAATGGGTCCGTGGTGCTTGCAGAAGATCTCGAAGGCCAGCGCAACAACATGCAGGCCAGCAGCATGGAAATAACAACGATGTCAGAAACCTGACTTTGCAGTAAATCACATCTTGATTTTTGGAGCAGATTACTTTTCAAATCAAGATACTATATCATCACGGCCCTTCCTGTCGTTGACGACGATAGGCTGTGAACCGCGTGTGCTGTGTGCTGGTAAAGTTTTGGAATATGCCTCTGCAAGGGTATCACGTCCAACTCAGGTCCGCAACCAGGGGGGGGCAACCGGGCAATTGCCCCGTTTGGAAAATTTTGTTCCAGTCAATTTCACTAGTGAAAAAAGCGTGTGGGTCCCTAGGCAAAAATGAAACCTTCATGAGATCTAAGTGCGAGTTGTGTCATAGCAAGTGGTATTCTTTGAATGAATTTACTGGGGCAAACTACTATTAAATAATTGTTGCAGCTGTATCAATGTAAATGCTGGGACAAGGAGAATCCTTAGCTTATCCATCCATGAAAACGTTTTTTATTGTGTACTTCACCGGAAAGGTTTCTCAGCTGTCTTGAAAAGTAATGCATTTCTTTTAGTAATAGAAATTATTTATCGCACTACACCACCCGACCACCCGTTATGGAAAAAATTAAAACAGCTCGGTAAGCATATGTTTTTTCTCTTCTTCGGCGCAATACAAAACAAGACGAGTTAGCTCTTGTAGACTGAAAACGGTTACCTGTAAGAAAATGGTCCTTCAGAGCTTTTTGCTCTTGTAGTGCATTAACGTTTCTTCATGTGTGAGAAAATTAACTGAAAATGCAATGAAGAGAGCAACTGTTATTAACACATTTAAATAGTTTCACAGCGTAACGTGAACGTGACGGTTAGTTTATAATCCTGGAAGGCGTGACAACGCGTGGTTGCGCGCTTTGAAGTAGTGAGATTGTTTGTCTTCGTCCTTATTCTTTGAACACTACAATCACATTTTACTTTGTGACTGAGTGCTCGCTCGGACGTTATAGTGTTTGTTCGTTTGAGGGCGTGTCATGCCACAACATATTCATACTTTACCTGGCTTTGACCAGTGTTGGACTCAGTGTCCTACTCTGGATGTAGTGTTGTGCGAAGTGTTACGGGTTAGCGAACAATAGAGTTAAGAAAGTGTCCGCAACCCTGTGGTTCTGCCTCCAACGCCGTTGTAAAACGTTCTGTTGTGTCTGTTTTTATCAATCTGCGTTGTGCAGACAGTGTGTGCTTGTACTGTGGACTTCGTGTCTGATTGCAAAATCAAATTAAATTACATTTATCCACGGCCTACTTGAGATATCTTAAGTAGGCCATGATTTATCACCTTTCAGGGTCCAGTACTTGAGAAAGACAACTTGGTATTCTATGCATCATCGCTAAGTTGTTTCTTTTTTGTTAAGTTAAAAGCAGTTGCATCAGTCTTTGTGCATCAAAACCTGAGTGATTTGTCTGAGCCTTAAAGGCTTTTCGAATTTGCACAAAATTGCAATTTTTACCTCTTGTGTTACCGCTGAATTCCCAGCAGCAAACGTTTCGACGTATTCAAAAAGCCTGAATCTGAACAAACAGTGCTTGCCATATAAACTACATATGCACTATGATTATTACCAAATAATCTTCCATGGATATCA
>JGI24159J19872_10012241_pt1 | contig 11198 bp, 8 predicted proteins | sample Ectturendosymbi4_FD_19872 | JGI IMG/M metagenome (IMG submission 19872)
AAACCGTACTATCGGGATCCGCCTCTTCCACCAACAATTTTGTTCCCTTCACTGTTCATGATGTTGTTAAAACTTGCGAATTTATGGAATTTTAATCAGATTAATTCTTGATTTTCACAGTTCACAATGGAAGTACAAAATACGACACAGTACAATTACAGCAAAACCAATGTGATCTTTAATGTTGTATTTTGTTTGAAAGTTTCTGAAGTTCAGATGGTAAGTTGGATGAATCGAGCAACATAACATCTTGCACGTGGTCATCAGTACGTTGAGCTCTCAACTTGCTCTTGGTGATTTTCATTGACTAAAAATATGTGCTGCCAAACGTCGATATCATCTTTTTGCCATGATTAATGAAGCAGGGATAGTGCAGCTTTGTCCAACGTGCGTCCCGCGGCCGCATGCGGCCCAGTCGAAGGTTTTGTGCCGCCCAGTTTAGGTTTTCGCTGTAGCAAAAGTATCCTATATTCTGACAACCTGTCCTCATTTTAACAATCTTGAATTTGACATTTTTGATGCAGGTCGTCTTCAGTACCGTTTTATCACGTGTGTTACTGTGGCAATTGGGATACCGTCGCTTTCAGTGCAATAGGTTAAGCTAAATTTAGTTTGTAAAGATCAAAGTAAGTCATTCAATGTGCGGCCCTGGTTAAGATAGACAAACGTTTTGGCTCGGTAAGCCATTTGGGTTCGACCTAGCCAGGGATGTAGTGTTAACAAAAAAGGTGTAGGAACGCATTAAAACATAGGTATTTTAAAACAGCTTCCAACTCAGCAAAACATGAAAAAAGGGCGCGTTCCCGCCCTACTACATCCCTAGACGTACCTGGGAGTGTTTTGGCATTCAATATGTTTTTTTAAAGCAAGTAGCGATACACCCTCGGCGTGAAATTTTGATTTTTACTTGTGATAGCACTGCAGCTAAACTAGTTCCATTTGACACTTCTGTTGTACAGTCTGCAGTTACTACAATTTGTAAAGAGGCTTCGGCCCGGATGATTTTGCTTGACGGGCCGGATCCGGCCCGATAGCCGTAGGTTGCCGACCCCTACCCTAAACTAAACAAAGCTTTACATTTCGTTTTACTCCAAGATTTACGTGCCGGACTTTTACCCATGCAGTCACTCTTATCGAACAGTACCAACACTGCTATCTTCGTAATAACACTACAATGCCCAGCCTTACTTATTAACAAACGCAATCGTTTTCGCGAACACACGTGCTGCAGCGCGGTTCTCGATTTGCCGTTCGACAGTGCTGCAACATTGGCCTGTCTTTGTCACAAGTTAATTCTTGAATGCCTTCTCCATCGCTTTAGCGGGTTCTTATCCACTGCTAGGCCGCACTAGATCTCAGGGAAGGTGCCGAGCAGCTATTCGATTGTCTTTTCATCCAGAATCTTTAGGCCAAACGCTCCATTGGGAGGTTGATGGATTGGACACTCAAGGATAACATGGTCAAGGGTCTGTTCCACTGCGCCACTCTGCACAAGCCGCAGAAGGGGTTTGACGGGAGCCTTGAAAGAAAAGGCAGTGGTGAAAATAGGAATGCAAAATGAAAAACGCATAATTGACGCAAGATTGTAGCAAATTCATAGGCAGTTTCTGCAGACAACTGGCCTAGTATTGGATAGATTTTGCAGAGGTGAGCGTCGCGTTAATCAGGAGTTGAAAAATTCAAAGGAACTGTTAAATGTAATTAAATCTCGTGCTGCAATTACTGGGAAAACTCGGCAATTTCCTAATTTGCTTTGAAACGGTAACTGCTCTGCTCAGGGCTTTCAAAGTGCATCGCAAAATAGCGCAAGTCTTTCTGATACAGTCAACCTTTTGCGCTGGGATATAATGTTAGCCTAGAGGAACGAAATGTCAAAGTGTATATGTCGCATTGAGTCCCGCGCCCGCCAAAATTTTGGCGCAGGTTTAAAACGCTATAACACGCAAGCCGATTGAGCTAGAAAGTTGTTCAAACCATCTTCGGATTTAGCAAGTCTTCTAGCAGAGATTGAAAAAAATTTTTTTGTTTTGGGTTTGGGGCTCTCTAGGGGTAGACGTCACAAGTAGGGGTGTCTTTTTCGTTTTATTGGCTACAAAAGGAAACCTGGATTGAGTAACGCTCAGTTTGTATATGGCCACAACTCACCGCCAGAATAGGCTAGAGAGCTGTTGAAGCCCCCTAAACATTCTTGAAAACGTGTAGTTTAGACTGCAAAAAAAATTATATCTTGAGATCTCGGGTTTTTGGTTGATGTTTACACAATGAGAGGCTGTTTATGCACATTTGTTTACATTTGGATGACGTCATCATCTCCTGTGAGCCGACCAATCGATCCGATTTTGTGGCTCAAAGTTTTTTTGGATTTTAGGCTACAACACGAGTCTTTGGAGGGTTTGATGGACTTTCTAGCATTTCTGGTTCAAAAGTTTTGGCAAAACAAGCAGAAATTAATTGGGGAATCCCCGCTAATTAGGGAATTCTTACAAGATTTGAGATCCTTTGGCCCTAACTTTGGCACCAGAAACGCCAGACAGTTTATTTACGTCTCTAAACATTCATATCACAGCCTAGAATCCACCTAAAGTTTGAGCCACAATTTCGGCTCATTTTCCTTGCGATGACGTCATAATAGAAAAAAACAAAAAATAGTAAAACGTACCCCAATCCTGACGACATCCACCGAAAACCGAAATCTCAAAAGAATTTTTTTCAGTGTAAAGTGCAAGATTTACGAGTCTTTCGAGGGTTGGAATATCTCGCTAGCATATTCTCGCGGCGAGTTATGGCCGACCGCGCAAGCCGCCAATGGGAGACTAATGCTTTTTCTGCAGTTTTGAATTTTTGTGCACAACGGGGTTTTCGGGCCATAATTCTGGTTCCAGACATGCTAGAAGGTCAATCAAGGTCTCTAAAGACGCGGATGATCGTCTAGTTTCCACAAAAAATTGTGTCATAAAAGTGGCTCATTGGGTTGGCGCCCAGGGCCAGTTAAAGTGGGTCAAAAATTCAAAAGCATGCCCTCTTTGTGACGTGACCAAGAGAAAACCCCACATCCAAATCAAATATTTTTTTTAATCGAAACAAGAACACTTGCTGAGTCCGTAGATGGTTTGAACAGCTCTCTAGCCCAATCGGCTGGCGAGTTATAGCGTTTTAAACCTGTGCCAAAATTGTGGCGGGCGCGGGATTTAAAGGGTTGGCCGCAGGCACTAATCAGCTAATTGTTTACTATTAGGCTCGTTTAAAGAACAACAGATAGAGAATACACGAGTTTCAATGTTTTCATTGGTACATTTTGTGGTGGTGGTGGTAGTGTTGGCTGAAAAAGTGAGACAATTTTTAATGAAAAAAAAAACACATTACAAGCAAAAAGGCTTGGATTGATTAAAGTCTATACAATGCAAATTATTAGAAATTGTGCTGTGGGTTTCATGGTTCTGTTAACAGTGTCGCATCATTTTTCAAAAACCTGACTAGTGGGATTGATCATGTTTTTTCTTCATAAACAGTCCAATTTCCAAACGTGTGGAACAGCATTAGACATTTGATTGAAATTCTAAATTCCTCAGTGGCCTTCAATGTTTTCTAGGGGAAACTGTTTTAGGCCAATTTAAATCTATCATATGATTATGAGATTGTTTTTCCCGATTGCCAGCAGAGCTGCCTGAAGTGGAATAACGTCATTGCAAATGTCTTTTATTCACATTGTTGTTTGTCAATTGTCGCTGTATCAATACATATGCTTCCCATTAAAATGTAATTGAACAAGCTTCGTCTGCAAACGCCATTGTCGTTNACCTATTTATTAGACTCATATCTTGAAACTTGAGTTGTCACTTCTNAGTGCAAGAAGAACCGTTCCACTTCTAAGCAAGCCGGCAATACGCCTNATCAGATATGTTTTTCTGATCTCGCCATGGTTACCCAAAATAGTGTCAAACACTAACGCCCAATATTCCGTAAAGGTGTACCGTATGCATCTTGCAATTTTAAGAGATTGTTTAGGACATCAACACATTCTTCCCATTTACTGTCCAGTTTGTGAAAAATGTGCCCCAGCATCTTTTTGTACCAACGTCAAACGTTTTGTGAATGAATGGTATAAGGCGCTTTCAAAACGTGGCGATTCCCCGAAAGATCGTGTAGTCAAGCCAATAAATATAGCCACTGTTTTGGTCAGCAAAAGGTAACCACTTTTGTGTGATGCCCAACGATTGTCACAAAAGCAGAGTAAAAGCACTCTCCACTACCCCCATTCGCCGCCCCGAAATCGTAAGGGGGGCAACTTGAGATGTCTGGTTGTGGATAACTGGTCGGGGAGTCTTTCGCAAATACTTCTAACGGGCCTCTTTGCCTGAAGACAACATGCGTACCATGGTCACGCGCGCGACGACCGATGTGCGATGGGTTTCATTTATGTTGCGCATTTAACGCTAGCAGCTGCCCAAATTACACTATTGGACAGACCAGCCGCGCCGTTTCCACAGCAAATTTTTTGTGAAATCAAGGGGCACCACGAGAGGGTCTTGCTGTGGACGTAATTGGGTCTTAAGAGGCCTTGTATTTTGTCCAATTCAAGGGCAGTCATGCAATCGTTACATCTGAGAAAAAGGGACTATCTAATGCCCTAACAAATTTCTTTATAGCACAGGGTCGCGATATTTTTGATACCTTTCAGCCAGAAACTTCACTATCGGCTTCTTTAAAATTACAAACCAAAGTCTTATGCTGACCTTACAGGAATTTCAAGCAAAGACCGCAACAGGAAAGAAGCAACTTCTTTTTCAAGTTCAAGAAACGAAGCAGTGCAACACATCATAGAATGTACACAATCTGACGAACCACGCATCCAAAAGCAAGAGTTGCCCGCCGAAGGACATCATCAGTGTTCTCGCTGCAGGACTGAGTTTGACACTGAAGAAAAGAAGTTGGCGCACGTGGAAAAGTGTGCTTGTGAAGCTGAAGCCAACGACGAGACTCAGGACGAAGCGTTTCAAAACTCAGGTCCTTCGAAGAAACACGAAGTGTCACATTCCAACAAACGTTGTGAATGTAAACAATGCGGTTTGTATTTTTTCGATCCTAATGCCCTCAGAAAACATGAACAAAGTCACGGAGTGAAGAAAGCGCTGCTATCTTGTCCGCATTGTTCAAAAAAGTTTGCATATAATTCTCACCTGTCACAGCATGTTAGAACACATACAGGAGAGAAGCCGTATCAATGTAACCAGTGCGATCGAAAATATGTTGATAAACGGTCTTTACAAGCTCACATGCTACTACACACTGGCGAACAACCATTTCCTTGCCCGCACTGTTCAAAAAGCTTCAGAAGTAAAGTTCTGTTGCAGAGTCACTTGGGAACACATATTTCTGAAAAAAATCACGAATGCGATCAGTGTGGTAAAAAATTTGCAACTGCAAAATACGTGAGAGTGCACAAACAAATGCACAAAAATGCAAAACCTCACACTTGTGAAACATGTGGCAAGAGCTTCAGGCGATATGATCATTTGAAACAACACAAACGGACGCACACTGGTGAACGACCATATCCATGCCCGCATTGCTCGAAACGTTTCAGTCATGCTGTGAATTTGAAAACACACATTCGCATCCACACAGGCGAAAAACCTTTCCATTGTTCTATTTGTGAAAAGTCGTTTGCTGAAAGCAAAACACTGAAGCTGCATACAAGAAGACACACAGGGGAGAAGCCTTACAAATGTCCGAAGTGCGACAAGTGTTTTGCTGCGAAAGTCGATATGAAAATACACTTGCAAACTCACTCTAAAGAGAGATCTCATATCTGCTCCCAATGTTCTAAAAGCTTTGGCAGCAAAACGAAGTTAAAGCTTCACATGCAAACACACACTGGCGTGAAACGTTGCCGATGCTCTGTTTGCGACAAAGTGCTGTTTAATCAGGAGACGTTACGTAATCACATGCGTCTTCATACTGGTGAAAAACCATATAAATGTTCTGTGTGCCATAAATCTTTTGCCAGATATCATTGCATGAGGAGACACATGGAAAAGCACGATAGCGACATTGAACTGAAATGCAATTTATGCTCAGAAGTCTTCCAATGCAAATTTCTCCTGAAGAAGCATCAACGAACACACGATGCCCACAAACAACATGTTTGCAAGCATTGTGGAAAACGATTTTATCGCCGTGACAATTACAAATTACATCTGCGAACACATACTGGTGAAAAACCGTTTTCATGTTCACATTGCTCCAATAGCTTTGCTTGTTCAAAAAGTTTGAAAATTCACATCCGCACACACACTGGTGAAAAGCCGTACGAATGCAAGGAATGCAGCAAGCGTTTTGCACAATCTTCCACACTTAGAACCCACATGCTGACCCACACTGGTGAGAAGCCGTATCAATGTCAGGAATGTCCGGAAAAATTTTCACAACTTGGACATCTTCAGGTACACAAAGCTAAACACACTGATGAAAAGCCGTTCGAATGCAAAGTTTGCTTTAAACGATTTTCGTTGTCTTTTGTTTTGAAGAAGCACATGCGCCTTCACGCTGGCAACAAACCATACAAATGTAAACAATGTCTGAAGACGTTTCCTAGTTACCATCTTTTGAAAGTCCACCAGCGATGTTATATTGGTCAAAAACCCTACAGATGTTCTCAGTGTCCTCGTAAGTTTGCAACGAAGAGTTATTTGAATATGCACATGAGAACCCACACCGGCGAGAAACCTTATCAGTGCAATCAATGTGATAAGCAGTGCAGCACATCTGATGCGTTGAAAGAACACATGTCATTGCACAACGGCTTGAAATCTTTTTAACGCAAGTACTGTCTGGAGAATTTTAGTAGAAGAAAACTTCCACAGAGGCAGTGACACACGTAAGCGAGAAGCTGCCAGAACGTTCCTGAAGTCTTTGGCGTAAGTTATTGGATGAACGTTTTCACATAACCAAGGATTTCTCACAGCAACTCTTACTGGACAAAACGTCTATTATATGACCCTGTTTGGGTGATGCATTGCTTTAGATTGTATACAACGTGTATACACGTAGTGGTTACTCTAGATCAGTGGTTTTCAACCTTTTTTGTACCGCGTCCCATAATATGAACCCATTATATCCAAAGACCCAATCTAAAACTCCATTAAAGCAAATATAACACAGCTGTGTACGTAAAATATCTATTCGTGACCCATCCAAAAATGGTTCATGACCCAGGTCCGCAACCAGAGGGGGGTAATTGTCCCCTCCGAAATTTTCATAAACGTATGTATTTGTTAAGTACAGCAACAAGTTACATCATTTTCCCCCCCCTCCGAAAATATCAGTTGGTTGCGACCCTGTCATGACCCCTCTGCGGTCGCAACCGCCAGGTTGGACACGACTGCTCTAGATACTCGATTTGAATTTTTGTGCTTCATTGACGGTGAATTTGGAGTTGTTGCCATGTACTTTCATTTGATGTTATTAATTACTCCATTGGTTTCGTGAGATATTTGTGGCCATCTGGTGCTGCGCATTATAAGGAATGGAAGATCGTACCAGATTATAATTAGGGGAGGTGGGATACAGTCGACACGTTTTTGCCTTTTCAACCGCTGCTACTTTATTTCATGCCCAAACAAGCTCAAAATTTATCACACAATAAAGCAACTCCATATCCACAATATCTTGTTTTCAGGTCGTTGTTTTCATGCCAAAACATGAAAACAACGACAGTCAGAAAAAATTTTGCAATCAATTTAAAAAGGGTACTTTTTCTGTCGAGTGTGCCCCATGCATGGGGTACACCTGACCGGTCAATAGAAAGTTGGGTTGCATGCATTGCATAATGTTCGCGTGATATCCCATGTAAAATAGGCACTTGCTGACTGCCTCTCCACTTTTTCCACATTCAAATTTCCCACTATAACTGCATGGCAAAACAAATTTCGTGATTACCAAACATTCAATGAAACCAATGCAGTGTGCTGAAATTCATGCTTTGCCATACAAATATAATGTGCCTCTAAGCACATAATAAACCTAAAAATGTTCATAGATTATAATTATTCTGTACTGCATTTCAATATAACCCCTCAAAATTTACCTGTTTAGCAATGTGTTGAGTGTGCCCCATGCATATCTAAAAAATAAAATGAAGTACCAACTCAACTTCAAAAGAATTTAAAATCTGGCATTATCAAATAATGTTGCACTGCCCTGACTAAAACGTCACAAAAACTCAGAACAGAAGATGTTGATTAACGTGGGCAAATGCAAATCTAAATACGATTTTATAAATTNCTTTTGGGTAGCAAAAACGCAACTTGCTCTGTAAATCACAACAACGGCTGCCTATCAAGGAAAAAATCACTTTAGTACNACGGCTGGTGTGAGACTAAATCACCATGGAAACTTTAAAGTTCAACGTTTTCAACTTTTTGAATAAATAAAAAAGATTGTGCCCCACCTTCCCTACTGTTTGATTTGAAATAGCTGTTGCCTAATTTTGCCTATACCTCTTTCCTGTGACGATAGTGCAACATGCCATCTGTGGATGTAGGGATACCATGTGAAACAAGAAATGTGGAAACACTGACAATCTAAAAGCATGTATTGAAAAACTAGTGAAACCCAAATAGCGGTATTTTATGTGTCAATGAGTTTCAAAGTATTTGTGTCAATGGCTTGTGTTGAAGCTTAGTGCAGCGCACCGCGAGGTTCAAATTTCCAAGTATGAACATTTTTAACGACCCCTGATTATTATGGATAACAAGCCAATAACAAAATTATCAACTGAAATTAATTACAACCAGCGAAGACAACGGGTTATCGTGTATAGGAAAAGATTATGAACGCCTGAGCCCTGCTTCAGTAAGGATAATGTCCTTGCTTTGTCAAATTGGTTCTTACCGATTTCAGTCCACTGACCATTGTCACTACAAAACTGCTGTTTTCTTTTCTTCAACAAATTGAGACGTTAACTTGTGGAAGGCAGTCAGTTGTGGAATATTGGTGACTGATGTTGCTATACAAAGCGTTACACCCCTCTGAAACAATTGACCAGCTTTTCTTGTGTGAATAGTTGTCTACATGGGAAAAAGCTTTGTGGCTTTTCATTGAGAACCATTGCTCTACGTAACCTCACATTTTACGACACTTTGTGTCATATCTCCCGACTGATGATCGTATTTCAGCTACTGAAAAGCTGAAAACGGTGTTTTGGTTAACTCCTCCTGCGAACCCGTTTGAGCTTTTCCATTTGCTACTGATAAGTTGCTTGTTAACACTTTTGGTTGTGTCATGATTCATTATGTCAACGCTCACGTGAAATCTGGTTAGGTATTAAAATTGTCCTTAAACCGAGCTAGTATTTCTTGTTGTGTTGCTTTGTTCTGCATATTTCATCAATGTTTGACATTTGCAAGATTATGTTTAGCAAAAGCGATATTTGCTGAATGCTTCTGAGGAAAAAACTAAATATGTTTTTCTGCATTTGTCCTCAAAAGTACTGTCTTGTGTCAATTTTACAAAATCATGAAAGCATTCGTTCGTTTTGAAACCGTTAAATAAACGTGGCGATTAGCATCAGAGAAACTGGCTGCTTTTTCACATGTTGCTGTCATATGGTTGTACCGCACAAGTTGAACATATGATGCTGCAAAGATTTATCAAGGAAAGGTTGCATGCTTAGTGTTCAATGCTTTTATGTCGTGCTAAAAAAGGAGTGTGGAAACGAACCCAAAAAACAGCCATTTGCAGTAAATACCCAATTATGCTAGAGTATTGCCCAAGAGATAGCTCGTCATTTATTCGTTTATGCGACGTCTGGAGCTACAAACAGAAAGTATGAGCGAAAACATACATCTTCAGGTCAGGTTGCTGTGTAAAAAGTGTGGTAACGCGTTTCCAACCCACTACCCACCTGGTGGCGTTGGGTAACTTGAGGCTTAACCTGTTCGAGTTTCCTGAAGTTGACCGACCGACAAATTTGCAGTTCTTGAAAGGCAACTGTTCGTGTGTGGACAATTATCACCGGAGATGCACATTTAAATCATTTTTGTGTAAAATTGCTGCCATCCTGCCGGTGCTTGGTGCTAGTCGTGTTTATGGTGTGTGGCAAGCTTGATCATTCGTTGATGTGGTAGTGTTTAGTATTTCAAATGCAAATGTCAGAAGTAGCCTGATTTTTATGTGATCTTGTTTGAACTCGTGTTAAAATCAAAGCCAGCCGTATGAACAGAAGAATAAATAAAGCTAGTAACAACAAAACCAATCCACAGGCGAATAAGCACATCAAACCTGAAGAACTTACAATGAAATGCAGACTGAATAGAAAGTCTGTGCTTTGTGCTTCTCAAAAAAAAAACTTCCCCAGATGAATTGGAAAAGGCTTGAAAATCAAGTATCAGGTATGCTGTACCTTACGAAATGTGAACTATTGGAGACAGTAAGAATCAATTCAAACACGAATAAACGATTTCAAGTTTCTATTCGAGGCAATTGAACCCATCAGCACTTTCCATTAAACAAACCAAAGCGCAAGCTTAGGCAAATAAAAACTGGAGGAAATGCCTTTCTCTAACGATTACTTTCACTGAAACCGAAAACTATGATATGGACCATGTGTTTGAAATAAAACATCATTGTTATTTAAAACCCCTGACGCCAGTTACGGAACAACGAAGCACATCGACGGAATCACGACGCGGTGACTCACCACAGCGCTTTTTTTGAACGTCCAAGCAGAATGGCAGTCCTGAAGCTGACATACGTATTCTATGGGGGTCTTTACAAGTAAACGTTAACTTTTGTGAAGGAACGAGTGAAGTAGGGTATTCGAGGAATCGCCCAGCCATCCTGTGCCTTCGTAGCTCTGCAACGATGAACTGCAGGCACAGCATGGCAGGACGATTCATCGAATACACTACTTCACTTGTCAAAGACACGGACAGGAAATCCCTGCCAACTGTACTTTTCGAGAAATGTTGAAGTTTTACTGAAGCAAGAAGAGAAATTCCGGGAAATCCGAAATTGCCAGCCGGCAACCCACGGCGAGGCTGGCCACGTGGGCACGCACAACTAAACAGAACTTTGTTTGACTCATTCAATACGGAAGTTGAAGTTGAGTTTATTTGGCGAAAGTTAAGAATTTCAAAGACGAGAAAGAAACCATAGCAATTGCAAAAACGCCAGGGCACCGAAAAAACCGCAAGGTT
>JGI24159J19872_10012243_pt1 | contig 11197 bp, 5 predicted proteins | sample Ectturendosymbi4_FD_19872 | JGI IMG/M metagenome (IMG submission 19872)
CTTCGCCTAGGACAAGGGTCGGCAACCCGCGGCACCGGAGCGGCATGTGGCTCTTTCATCTCTCTGATGCGACTCCCTGTGGCTTTTGAAAATAATGAGTGAGTATTTAATTAATATTATCTGGCCTAATTATTCCAGCCAATGTTACTAATTCAATAATTTAAATTCCAAAATGCGTGTGTTTGCTGTTTCTGCCTCACGCTGAAGACGGCCGATGATGCGTTTAGAAGCGCATTGTGACGTTCACACGTTTATGGCGTAATACTTCACAGTATTGGCACAGCGCATGTGTGCTGTGTGAAGTTGTTAGTTGAGAATTCAAGTGCTTCTTGCTGTTTGACATTATTGTCAACTGATTTAGTGAGTTCTACTTCTATTCGGAAACTTGTACATTTGCAATGTTATCGGGCCTTTCGTGAGAGGTGATCACCGTGTGGAAAAATGTTGCAATGAATGTCGCAGCACGCANNGTCACCACGCAGNNATGGTGANGGAAAACCAAATCAACTGTATTTTTTTGAAAGTGCGAAGGATAGTTTAGGAATGGTTATTTCAAGCAGCAGTCGCCCTTACGGTAGGACGTGATTNCGTTTCAGTGTTTTTCCCTNCTTCAACATTCGTGTTGCGCAGTTAGCAGCTCTCTCCTAACATTGCNTGTTTGTTTGTAAGGATTATTTGCGTTTGAGCAGCTCCGGTCACTTTGACCAACAATCATTTTNAAAATGTGGTGATTTACTATTTCAAATGTCCCAGCTGTAGTTAACGCTATCCAAATCCTNCAGCAGGGAGCAAGGTTGTGAGAGGTCTTATAAGCATTATCAGGAGGGCCAACAGAGAAAATCGGTCGTCGCTTTTTGGCCATCAATTGCTGAAAAAGGAAATTTGATGTGATTAATTTTGTCAGGAGTGCAGATAGAATTATTATGTCTGAATGAGTATTTAATATGCAGCGTTATTTCATTTTAAATGTCAAAAGGGTTTTCTGGCTCCCATTGTTTTCTTTACTGTGGGAAATGTGTCCAGATGGCTCTTTGGGTGGTAAAGGTTGCCGACCCCTGGTATAGAACATTGGATTTGAAGTTCAATCCAATGGACAGTTCCCATTCCGAGAGTAATTTCAAACGAACGATAAATTGTCCAACAACTCAGGCTGACATGAATGAGCCTAGTAAGCGGATGACTTACTGACGTTACAGTGGCGATTCTAGAATGACAAAAGTGAGGGCCAATGCGGGGTTAGGGAAAAAAGTAGCGGGGCCAACATAAATATCTCTCCTGCGTGGTGATTTTCCACTGCAATGAAGATTGATTTGCTATGATTAAACCCAACATAGGCTTGTAAATATCGTCGGAACTGTCGCCAGAAAGTCTTCAAATCGTTTAAAATTTTGCGGGCTGAAAGTTATCTACTGAAGCGTCGAACGGTTTTATTCAGTCAATCAGAATAAATCGCATGATTAGCCCGAGTGACGCTGATGATCTGGGTCGCCCCTGTACAGTAGCGTGCAGAGGGGAGCGAACGGGGCGCCGGCACCGGGCATCCAAGGCATGGGGACATCCAAAGAGTGAAATTACAAAAATTCAAATGCTGTAACTGGATGATTTTTACTAACGTAAGTCTGCTAACACGTGCTGAATGAATTTAATTTTTCGAAACTTGTTTTGATGTCAAAACTAATTTTTCCGTATTCAAATGCCAGTAATTCTCAGCTTCTTCATTACCAGGGTCTTTTACTCTAGGTGTGCGGCGCACGTCCAATCAAACTGATAGTGACGTGACTTGTTCTAGATCAGGGGTTCCCAACCTGGGGTACATGTACCCCCAGGGGTACATTTGCCTATCCGAAGGTACATTTAAGGTTATCAACAGATGAGCAAAATATATTTGCATATATTTTATTTCAAAATATATACACATGTCAGTGAATATTCTTTTCAAAAATCATTATTTGCTTATTGTTAAATATGTCTATGAATAATCATGATAAAATGTATTGTCATAGGAAATTCTAGGGGTGCCTGTGCATCTGTCAAAGTGCTGAAGGGGTACATGCTTGTCTGTTGAAATGCTGAAGGGGTACATGCTTATCTGTTGAAATGCTGAAGGGATACATGCTTATCTGTTGAAATGCTGAAGGGGTACATGCTTATCTGTTGAAATGCTGAAGGGATACATGCTTATCTGTTGAAATGCTGAAGGGGTACATGCTTATCTGCTGAAATGCTGAAGGGGTACATGCTCATCTTTCGGAATGCTGAAGGGTTACATGGTAAAAGAAAGGTTGGGAACCCCTGTTCTAGATCGTGCGATCAGGAGAAATCATAAAAAAAGTTTTTAAAGAGAGTCAGGGTTGGGAAAACACCGTTTTATGAAAAACATTCAGCTCTTCTGTTTTTTCAATCCGTTTTTTTGAAAAGAAACAGGTTTTTGTTCTTTCTTCAAAAAAACACAAAAACCCCATTCTGAATTGTTTTTATTGCATTATGCAACATCACCATTTTCAGAATCATACAATAATAAATTGTTATAGCTATTATGGCATTCTAATTTGAGGGGTAATAAATATAGCCCATCTTTGTTTTCGCAGTATTGTTGGTCAGTTCACTCTAAAGTGGCAAAGCTTAGCAACAATGCGCACAGCAAACAGAGAAAAGCCACCCCCACACAAACTCTGCCGTTTCACGTCAAGTTTATGTACATGCCCTGCTAGTTCAGCATCTATATAGTGTATTTTTTCAATATATGGTTTGGTATGGTCCAACATGAGAAACAGCTTGGATGCAGAGAAGGCAGAAAAATTGATTGAAATATACCGATTTTGCAGAGCTGAAGAAGATAACCAGTAGAATTTACTCAAACTGTTCGAATCATTCTCTTTTCTTCAAGTCCTTCAAATTTCGTTGCTGTTCGTTTTGTTTCATGAAAAAAACTTGCAGTTAACATAGAATATGCTGCTTAATTTACTTTTTCCTTCATAGTACAGTTTTCAAAGGAAAATTGAAGAGTGGGATTTTGGTGGGTTTTATTTTTTTTTAAGTGGGCTTTTTAAAACGGGTGATTTTTTGGTTGGCTCCAATTACATCAACACTGAAGATAATTGTCAACGTTTAATTGACTTACTAAGTCAAATTTCAAAACTGTCCAATTTCAATGAGCTTGATTTAGTTGATTTCATGATCATCCCTAGTTTCCCGTTTCGTTTTTTTGTGCTAATCCAGTCGCACACCTGTACTTGCAATATGTGCTTCGTTTGGAGCTTCGTCATCAATTGGCAGTTCAGGCGGATTGATCATAATGGCTCGCACAAGCCCTACCTGTTCTTTTTACTTAGTAGTTGCACATGTAACCAGTGGCGCAGCTAGAGGTTTGGGCCAGGGGTAGCAAAACGTAGCTGAAGGGGGCCACCAGCCAACACTCAGAAAAAAAGTTAAGACGTGATCGTGAACCTGGATGTCGTGGATGTCAATACTGGCTAAAAAAACGAAAACACCCCGAAAAACGCAAAAAAACAATTACCTAATGAAAACCAAAATGATACTAAATATCAAAATGACAGCTAAAGGGGGCCCAGTTTCTACATTTAGCTTTCCAGGGGGGCGGTTCTCCCCCTTGCCCCCCATATAACAGCCACATATTAAAAAAGGAAAATTTTCTTGCGTAGCCTACTTTATGCGCATTCTCAATTCTTGTGTACCGTATTTATTCGAGTATAAGTCGCATTTTTTGTACTAAAAATTCACCCAAAATGTCAGGTGCGACTTATACAAGAGGTGTGACATGCGCGTGTACGCTGCTACTGTGCGCATGTTATCTAGACGGCGCTTTGTACCTTCATGTGTGTGCATACATGCACATGCGACGACAATCGCAAGAAAAACGCAAAGGCAAACTAGACGGGGATAAACTATTTGAGGACAGTGAATGCAGTGACGTGATGGCTTTTCAGTTTTTGTTACGTGATTTTGATGAATAAGTGTTGTTTAAAAATTTTTGTGCCATTTGATCAGGTCAAATATGGAGGTGCGACTTATACACGCATGCGATTTATACTCGAATAAATACGGTAATTGACAAGTTTCAAACTGTCGACCCTGGTTGTCCGTAATCTCATCCGCAACCTTCTGATCGCGGCTATTCGACGAGACATTCGAGCAACTTTGTATTTTTGCATTTATGAACTGCTGTCTTAGGATACCGCTGATTATGTTCATTACAGTGATAAATTGTAGCCTACAACAATGAGTAAAAAGAATGCGTGTAGAATAATGTGCACAGGGACGCCGGGAGGTGGAGGCATGGCAGAGACATTAATCCCTCTGTCTTTCAAAAGGGGAGCAACGGGGGCGGAGTGGCCTTTCCATCATAGGTTTAGGAGCAGGCAAATTTTTGGGGCTGCGAAGGATTTTTGCCCGAATTTCTCTAAACTCCCCCGAAATGTTTTTTGTGCAACATTTGTCTACAAATTCTTTTCCACAAAGATTATTCAGACCTTTTTTGGTGTGACCTCCAAAAAAGTCTTCATGTGTTTTCTGCAGATCTTAGGCACCATTTTTTGAAGTCAAGCAATGTTGGGCGCCATTTTTACGCAGATTTTCAGTGATGTTGCCCAGATTTTCAGTAAATCACAACTTTTGGGGATGTGCTTGCACCCCCTTCACCCCCACTTCCAACACCATGGCTTTTCATAATAGTACCATAGGTAACTTCGTAGTTTATCAAGATCGACTTGAAATATAGTCATTGCAGCTTCTCTGTTATTATTTCTGAGGTCAACGGTGCTGATGAACAGAAACAATCATAATAGGCAACGATTTTTTTGTGTTTTTTATGAGTTTCCATTGCCCTAAACTGTTTTACTGCTCCCCCTGCCCTACCGCTGCTCCTCTGTCGCTAAATATACATGTTATGTCAACAAACTTCGCCAAAGCGTTGGTTGCAAACTTGAATATGACGTCATTTTGTGACGTCAGAAACAGCGTATATCCAGTAACAATGACCACCATACGCCACTGCTCAGTACTACAATTTGGTAGGAGGCATCCAAGCAAGCAGTCGCCCCGGGCATCACCAGACCTCTGCACGCCACTGCCCCTGTAACAGCCTATTTGAATTTCATGAGGTTCACCGATGCGTTTTCACAGCGGTGTAGTTTTGTCTAAAATAGTGTAGTTTAGACCTTCATATGGTGTATAGGTAATGACGTCATATTTCAATACTTGTGACGTCACAGTTTCCAATTCAAACCACAAAATTTGCTACAATTTCTTTTCAACGTGCACTTGTGCCCCCACTTTGAAAAAGGTTCCGCCACCCATGCCGGGTACCACGCGAAAATCTCAGGGAGGAGTTGCCGGAGTGCGGTGTTGATGGGCGCCTGCCACTGGCCGTTAAGTCACTGTATGCCTACTCAGAAGTTCTTGTCCGTAAGGTCGGAGCTAAATCACAACCGTTAATTGTGGGTTCCTTCATTGCAAATGTACTCTGGCTGCTTATACGTATCGAAAACATAAAGACTCCATTATTGCTTAATTCAATTGTCAGCTTTTTATAGTCCTCTGTTAATTTGAGTATACAAACCTGATAGTCTGAATATACGTAGGTTCAATAGTTGCGGAGATCTGCCGTCAAACAAATCGTTACTTAATAAAAGATCTGGATGGAGTTCTATTGATGTCCTGTTTTCTGAAAATGGACCTTGTCGTGTATGCAAGTTGACGATACGGTGTGTCAACTGGAACAAAATCTACTTTCAGGTCGGGCTTCATAAATAAAATATTTCTCTGTTTGACAGTTTGACACTTAAACGCATTGACCTACATACCTGATAGCTGTATTGAAAAACTATATTGACCTTAATAAGAGACGTTTTTATTGTAAAGGTAAAGGGTGGTTGTACGATTTGATAATAACAACAAAAATTTGAAAATCGGAAGAGATTTCATTGCTGAAGTCGGACTTCTCAGAAAAGTGATCACTTTTGCAATAATGAATACTTTCACTAAAAACGGTTCGTGGTATAAAGGCAAAATTTTTTGTTGATATTTTGGATTAACATCCGCTTGTTAAGATGTATTTCCTGCAAATTTCGTTCCTAAATAGATTCTAACAGCACAAATGCTACGCTCAGAACTAATTTACATTTCAAATGATGTCTTGTCAATGATTTGAACCTTTGGATGTTGGAGCTGCATGTATCACATGACACGTCAACATTAGTGAGAGCTTTCTGCAAACTAGTTTATAAACTATTTTAAACTGAAACCACCCTGATTCTGCGTTTCGTTTGACGAGCTTTAATATTCATTCATGCTAAATCCTCCACTCGGGGCCAGAGTAGCAAAATACCAGAGTAAAATATATAGGACCAGAGTAGTAAAATATATAGGACCGGAGTAGTAAAATATATGTTGTAAAGACAACCAAGAACTGAAGTATTTTGACCGTTTTTCATTTGTAACGATAGAATTATGTGGCGGTACTGAATTAATTGCGCTTGCTATACTCTGTAAAACAGCAAAAACGCCGAGGCACCGAAAGACACAGAGTTTATCAAGTCAGGTGTCCCAGAAATTAGCTGATATATATAGACAAGGTTTCCATGATGAACGGTTTTGCCGACCGCAAGACGGGCTGACGCAGTCAGATGTACAGGTTGCGGGATTAATGACTAAACTGTGGAGAGGTTACTCTTGTCGGGCACAAATCGCCATAACGTTTATTCTGGCCGTGATATAGATTCCACGGAGATTGTGTTCATTTTTGGAAATAGTCTTGGTAATAAAATTTGTCTGCTTCTTCTGCAGATGTTTTTGATATTCTGCAACAAGAACTGGACCGCGACAACAACGTATTCATAAACTAATAAGTTAAAACACGTAGAAAAAGAAAATGCGAGCATTTAATTATTTATTGACATGCATTGAAAGACAGTCGCATTATATAGCATAATTCACTCTAGGAAGATAGATGTTGACTTTCGGTGTGATTCTTTGGTTGCAAACAAGAGAACAACATACGGGAAATATTCTTCATGATGATTCTTGTAACATTCTATAATCGGTTTTCTTTATCGTTTTTTGAAGGTGATTGTTGACAATTATTTTAGAAAGGAACTTAGTTGCTGCCAGATTCTTGGGCCTTTGAACTTGATTGATCTTTTTCCGTATTGGGAGCAGACTGTGACAGAAGTATTGACCAGAGGCAGAACTGGTATGGGTGTGCACAGAATTAACAGCAGTAAAAATACGATTAAACGTGCTGGGCATTCTGCTGCTGTGGACGTTGTGCATATGCTTGGTAATTTCTAACTGACATATCCAGTTTTAATAAATTTAATGGGCCGTAAGGGGTGTTACACGACATCGGTAAGAGGTCCAGCTGTTTGTCTTAATGATTCTGTTATGGGTGGTGTTTAGGACGAGCAATATTTTATCAATTCGCTATTTTTTATTGTTGGTTCACAGCAATTCAGAAGTGGCATTTGACTCAGCCTGTCATTTACCCCAACTGCCTTTTTACAATAGACATCAACCGTGACATTCCAAACGACAAGGAAATCGTTGGTTTGAAAACAAACGTTGATTTGCTAAATTCATTTAAGTTAAGAAGCATTTGTACAGTCAGCCTTGCGCAGTCGAGTTTTTGATGGTGAAATTGTGATCTTTTCATTTCACAGTAAAAAAACAGCAAACATTTGCGAAGCACTACAAAGGCAAAGAACATATAAACTCACACATTTAAGTTAGTCTATGGCAAAATAAAAAGATTTTTTCATTGAATACTCCCCTTCATTTTCCAAAAAAAAAACAAGTTCATCCAATAGCACTCTTAGAAATACTGTATGCTAAACATTTTGCTAGTTTACACTGTCGCATGTCGCACACTTTCCTTTTCTTGAGTTTTGTGTTATGAAAAATACGCCCATTGAAAATCGCTTTTAACGTTTCGTGGTGAAAAAATATTTTGCTTGCAAAAATAGCAATAAAATCTAATCTTTCTCAAGCAGCAAACAGATTAAAAAATTTGTTTGAAGATGGAGATTTTTTGATTGACAAGGGAAAGCACTGGACTTTAGCCAAGCTTTTGACAAAATTCGAAAATGTAACAACATTTTGCAATTTACTCAAAAATAAGCTGTTATTTTTATTCAGCATGATTACCTAATCAACGATTGTAAGAGAGACTTCCAAAAGCATATAATAGAAAATTTATTGCCTGCAAGTATTTTTATACAAAGATCGAAGAGACAGTCGTACAACTGCTTGCAATAAATCTTCCCATAGACACGAGCTTTTCGCGAATTTAGTAAAGTGGCTGTGCTTGAGCACACCATAATCTGTCTGATTTTCAGCCAATGCATCTTGGTGCTATTTAGACTAGTTAAAAATATGGTATAAGTTCCAGTAGTAAGCATGAAAAGTGTATAAAACGTTTAATAGCAAACTTTGTTGTTAACATTTTTCTGAGGTGTTACATTAGAAAACTGCATAATTCTCTACAGCTCACGGTAACTCTGTAATACGAAAATCCACAGTAATTGTTAGACAAAATGTAATTACAAATATCTGCTTACATGACCGTTGATTGAACGACGGATGACTTACAAAATATTAATAGCGGTATATAAAGAAGACCCATAAAACGAAGTGAAGTAACCAAAGCGGTAAGGGGAACTATTCAAAATAGGTAGATAAAACACCAAATGTGAATATACTTTAAGTGCATGCATCAAAAATTTTTATCGCAGACACAAGGCAGAAACAACTTCAAACAGGATTGAATTCAAACCTTTCAAGCCCGCGTGCGCCACTTTTCTTGCTGAAATTCGCTCAAGTTTGCGCCATCATAAATCGCCAGGCAATTGAGCTAGAGAGCTGTTCAAACCCTCTGAAGCAGAGGTGTACAACCTTTTGCTATTGTCGGCCGCATTACTTTTTTTTATATGAAGTACGGCTACCAATGTGTTGGAATTATATTTATGAGATACTCCCAAGCGCCAACCAACACAGAACACATTCAAACATAAATTACGTATTCATTCTATAACTCTTTGTGACATCACCATCCAGATTGTTACGCATCGTGTCGACTGATGTTCTTGCTTGCGTTGGTTTTGGTTTTGCTTCAGTATACGCCAGCACAGCCGCCCGCCATATCTTATATTTTAAATTACATGTGGACGGCCGCAAATTTCATTATCGAAGGCCGCATGAGGCCGAACGGCCGCGGGCTGTGCACCGTTGCTCTGAAGATTCGGGAAGTCTTGTAGTTTAGATAAAAAAGAAAATTGAGAAGTTATGAATTTTTGTTTTTTTGTGGGTGACGTCATAATTGGGTAGGTTTCGCGATTGTTTTGGATGACGCCATCAGGCCCTTGGAGGAGACTCAACAAGCCGATTTCGTAGCTCGAGTTTTCATTGGAAACTAGGCTATAATGCGAGTCTTTAGAGCCCTTGATCGACTTTCTAGCGTTTCTGGTTCAAAGATTATGGCCTAAAAACAACAAATTGATCAATTCTTCCTCTAAAGAATTACTTTTGTTGATTAATTAAATCCCACTCAAAAGCACCCTGACAGACAGAAGCATCGCACTTATGTTTACAGTTTGCTTCTGGCAATTCGGTATCTACCTTAAAATAATGCGTGTAGTAGTTACAGATCCATCATGCAGTTTCTCATAACTCTTGTGAAGCAATATCCGAGCTCCTGCAAATGATGAATAGTTTTCAATACCATCTGTTTAGGATCAACATGAATAACGTGTTTGAGGGAATCATTACGCTATGTGATGGTTAGCAATTTGCCAGTGGTCTTGATCTTAGCTTTTGTAGTATCTTGCCAATTCGGGTGAAGCAACAGGTACGGATATCTGAGAAGGATTTTTTCATGTATTTCAGTAGCGTGTATAGCAGAGGATTAAGATCCTCACACACAAAAACGTGCTGTCTTCATTCAATATTTAAAGATTCTTTTTGTTGGTCAGAAACTTGCAATGTCTGGGAAGCTTTGTCTTTGTTTCTGCATTTTGTCCTGACCAGTGCATGTTCTGTATATCTTCTGGATGGATATCAATTATGAGCTTGTCTGCCACAATTATCAGCACTTTTCCCCCATCATCATCGTCGCCCTCATGTAGTCTTCTCCGCGCCGGATTTAGGGGGCAAGGGGCCCGGGCCCAGCGCCCACCACCAAAAAAGGGCCCCACCATGTTCATATGTTAATGTGTTTAGCCATATGTGCAACATGTGTGTGCCACTTTTACATTTCTTATTTTACATGCAGTAGCTGCAATCAACGGCATAACTAAAGGTTTGAGCCAGGGTGGTAAACGTAGCTAAAAGGGGCCAACTGGTCACTATACGGGGCCTGCTAGCCAACACTCAGAAAAACCTGAGAAATGATGGTGAATCCGGATATGGATGGCTAAATTAAAACCCTAAATCACCGGAAAATAATCCGAAAAACACACAAAAACAACAACCTACTGTAAACCAACAGAATGCTAAAACCGAAATATAAGTTAAGTGAGAGACCGGTTGTTACATTTAGCTTGTCTGGGGGCAATTCGCCCGTCTGCCCCCTGTTAGTTACGCCACTGGCTATCATATATTGTATTTACATACAGCAAGCTGTCCCTACGCAACTACAAGAAGATGAGAGCTGGTGGCGTAGCTTAGTTTATTGGAGGGCCTGCAAGTTGTCTAATTAATCCATCTTTTGGTTGAGTTAATTCTGGGCTGGAAATACGGGAATGCTTTCACATTAATTGTTGCATAACAGTGGTAAATACTTTTTTAATATCTCAACGACTTTAGCATTAGAGCGGGGACTTCTGACTCCATAATAGGTACTGTACTAGCTTTGCTGATGAACCGTGATGCGATGATCAATGTATTGGGCATAGCTTAGTGTAATACTTTCTAGTAAGTATAGCTAATCAGTAATGCTAAAAAAATGAAGAAAATCGTGAAAGGTATCCCTTTTTAAGAAAAGGACTAAACGATTTTAAATCTGAGTGAAGTATGTGTGTTTGTATTTACAAAGTTCGCAAAGGAGAGTGAAACGACTATTGTTAATTTCGTGGATATTGAGTAATAAAAACTTATTTCTCACAGCATAACCATGTAGCTATCACTTTATCCTAGCTTGCCAAGGATGCTTCAAATGTACCGAGCTTCGCATTCATACTTCATGTCC
>JGI24159J19872_10012245_pt1 | contig 11196 bp, 3 predicted proteins | sample Ectturendosymbi4_FD_19872 | JGI IMG/M metagenome (IMG submission 19872)
TGAAGATGTGTAATACACGAAACTAGTTTCCTTACGCAATAAATTGCGATAGATTCGCTTGGTGTGGGTCACTGTTGTGGCTTTACAAATATTGTTAGAAAGGTTATTTTCTTGTAACAGTGGGAGTATTACAGCTGCACATGTGAGAGACCACAGTACAGCCATTATTTGCAGGGTTGCCAGGTAAGCCTTTTGTAGGCCAAAATTTCAGAAATTTGGCCTTGTTTGAAGTTGGTTGACATAACATGTTTTATTCGGCCTTTTGACATTTTTTGGCCTCAACTCAAGTTGGTTGGCCTTTTGGCTCTTTTTTGTCATATTTACGCTCAAAAAGTTTCCTCTGAAGGAAAATATTACCATTCCATTTTAATCGGCAAGACATTTGCCAAGTATTTGTAACAAATGCTATATTAGACCGACGCCAGCGTTGTGATGTTAGTAAGATTTTAGGTATGGAAGATTCGAAATAATTTTTTTGCGTAAGCACTGGAAATGTTTGCACAGTGCACACGTTTCCACTGATAACGCAAATAATTCATTCCGTGTGCTGCTTATGGTGTACTCTTCACAGCTAAAACATATTGTACTCTTCACAGCTAAAACATATTGTGGAGCAAACTATACCACCAATTGCGTCGTTGGAAGAATTGCTAATTAAAACAACGAAACTAACGAAGTATGTCCTTTATTTAAGAGGCGATACACGGAGGTGAAGAACATCTATTTTTGGTGTCATGCTTGATTTGAAGATGATGTCCAGCGGTGGTTTCTGCAATGATACGTCAAATCAATAACGTTCCAGATCACAACGTACTAAACAGGCTCAACGCTTACTAAACAAGTACTAAACAGGCTCAACGCTTGCAGACAGGCGTGCGTCTCCGCGATAGAAATGCGACGATGACGTCGAGGAAGCGCTCTTATTATTCTGGTTGTAAGTACAGGAGTGAATGGGAGATGACTTTTGTATGGGTGCAGGAAGCTGCGAATGGATCAGTGTGCAAACGGTGACACCATTGTACCTAAAGTGTGCGATCTCACAAACCATGAAAAATCAGAGAAACACCAGTAATAACCTTTTTTCAAACTTACCAGCTCCAATACAAGGCCAAGCAAGACTTAATCCAAATTTCGAAGAAAATTTCTAATGAGGTTCTTGCACTTAAGATGTTTCTATGTGACAAAGGAATAGCAATACCACATATAAAGATTGGCCTTTTTTGGCCTTGAAATAATCGATTTGGCCTTTTCTGGCTTTATTTTAGCACTGTTTGGCTTTTTACTGAAATTTTCCTCTGGCAACCCTGATTATTTGTTTCGTGCAGAAATTTAAAGAGCTTTGCTGTAACGTTGGTTGTCACGTATTCAGAAACAGACAGCGTATAATTTAATGATGCTAGTGTATATGTTAGAAAGTTAGATCTTCAGGCAGATATCTGCGAAGCTTTTGCCGAAGACAAAAAAGCAGCACTATTGTGGAGACTTAGTTTTGGGATGGGCAATTTTGCAAAAGACTGTGTTCAACTATTAGTGAACAGGATTTCACTCAAAACGTTGAAGTAGCCTACAGTATTTACCTGGCTGTATATTGACCTATAGCTCAAAACGTAGCCACTTGACTCGGAAATAAGGATAAAAAATACATTTATCCTCATCTTCTTGTAGCGTCGCGACAATGGTGACCAACAAATAAAAATATATTTTTTCCGTGACTCTTACACTTTGTGCTTGTGCTGAATGCATTGGTTCGTACGTTATCTGATTTACTTGGGTTTAACCAAACCCACAACGTAGCAACGTTTTCATCCAAGTGCGAAACATTTGCTTTACAAGTACTGTACATCACATCCACTTTTGTTGGACATTTTTTCGTGTTAAAGGTGAAACTTGGTACTTTTTTGCCAATTCACCGTTGTGCATTTTGATTTAATCTTAATTGTGTTTTCGTGTCGTTATTCAAGTACATTAGAAATCTTAGATTGAAACTTTTGACATGGTGCAGAGTTGTCAGTCAAGCCGGGCTTTTCGGATCGGATCGGGCTCGGGCTTAAGTTTATCAAAATATTTCGGGCCTGCATACAAAACGTTTTTATAGCATTAGGAGTAAGAACTTTTTTCTTTCGTGACGTAGGTTTGCTGCGCTCACCGCGGTAACTTCTGTGAGTGAAGTGATTGTGATTTTCTATCAGCTAATTCTGTTTGCAAACACAGCTGCGTTTTTTTCTTCTCTGTTCCGATTAGTTTTACACTGTTTTTGAGAAGGCGACAGCGGTGAGGAAATTAGCACGCGATGGCTTTGCCCCAAAGAGATCAATCACTCACGCGATTCTTGGCTTGTTCTGAGAAACCTACAACCCGGCTTGTCATGCCTGTAGCGCCATTGTGGATAGTTTCGTGAGAGTTCTCTTTTTTCTTGAGAAACATTATATTCCGCAGTATTATCGTTTACTAACATGCCACGTTTGTGCCAGATTATGCCAATGTTTTGGTCAAGGTGGTTGTTATTTTGGGTATGATAAACCGTGTACCTGCAGCTATTCCCGAACACAACGTTTTTTCTTACTCCGCAGTTGCGCATATCTTAACTCTCTCGGTAAATTTGACTTTCGGGTCTAAATCGGGATTCAAAAATTAATGTCGGGCTCCAGCCGGGTTCAGGCTTCAAAATGAGGCCCTTTTACAACTCTGTATGGGTATGTATACAGGCAGGGACGGATTTAGGGAGCGCCGGGCCCTAGGCCATCTCAGTTTTTTGGGCCCTACGCGGGTGTGACCTATTTGGCCCTTTGTCCGAAAAACGGGCGGTCAGGGACAATGGCCCCCTAAATTTTGTTGTGCCCAGAAAGTTTTTAAATAAAACCGGGATTTTTTAAATGAAAATATTAGGTACCTGGTATGAACCTGTAGGGACCCGATTCGGGTCCCTTGAACACCTGAAAAAAACTGATGAAACATCTACTAAAAACAAAACTCTTGCCCCCTAAAAATGTATTTTGTCGCACTAAACCTTAAAACCTGGCTACGGGCCTGCCCCTGTGGCCAACCGGCCTCAAACTTAGCCTTGCTGCGGAGATCAGCTTATACCGTTCACACCACGCCCAACTGCAGCCGCAATCACGCAACACAGTAGCAGCTCAACTTGTGTACACGTGAATAACGAACTTATAGGGTAGTGGTGGTTTTCAACCTGGGGCCGTAACCCCCGTACAGGTCGTTTGCCTTTTTTCTAGGGGTTGAGAGAGTTCTGATGAAATATTCATAAAGAATTACTTCTTTATTTTATATTTCGTATATGGAACCATTTTTTGTCGTAGCCAAGATAATAGGATTACCTTGCAAAAATGATAGCCAACTTTTTCATTCAAAAATGTTTTAGGTGTGATTATGACCATTACAGTACAGTTTAGCAACGTACGAATAACTTTGTGACGTAAGAATACTGTGTGTGTAAATTAGATGTCTGAATGCGGTAGCTAACTTGGGAGTTATTCTAGTTTTCAGTGAGTTGTGCTGTGGAGTGATTTGTATACGACAAGGGCATCTCTCACTGATGCTGTCATGTGCATGAATTAAAAAAATTAGTCTTTGATTAAATTGTTTTGCAAAATGGGTCGCTACTCGCTGCATGAAAAAGGTTGAAAACCACTGAACTAGGCGAAAACGCAAACAGTAAAACCGCCATGGTGTTTCTGGCAGATCACGACAAATTCTTTCTCAAGTTCCACGTTCAGTTAACACCTTACCACGCGGCTGGTAAAAAGGCTGAGGCCACGAAGTTTCACGGCCATTTGTGACATAATAAACAGAGGCAAAAAGTCTACAAGAGGCGGTAAAAATTCTACAGCGAACTCAGAAATCTATCTTTTGTAGTACCGACTTTGTTTCTACAATTGCCATAGTTCTTCAACAGAAATTAAAGCTTTTCCTGTATTCTTCCCAAGAACAAATGGCAATGCGATCTTTTCTTGGATTTTATAGCTCTTTCATTTAGTTCAGAACATCTCTTCGATAAATTTCCGTGATTTCTTGCGTTATTTGCGGGTTTATTTTTCGGATATATACATTTTTATGCGGGGCCGTTTTGCCACCCACGAAAATATCTCCTAGTTGTCGATGTGATTAGTGTACGCAAACTCTTTTGCTACAGTAACCACATATTTTATGGACCAAACAAGCACAATCAATTCAGTGGACACATGGTTTATTTATGCCGTTCTTAAGTTGTCATTTTCCAAGCAATAAAAAATATACTGTTTTAATCCTCTATATTTTTATTGCTTGGAAATGCTATAGGCTGATGGTAAACAGCATGAAGACAAGTTTTGCAAAGTATTGTCGCAACACCCTCAGCTAACCATATGAAGTAACCCAATGTAGACACGTTTTTCCAAGTAAAACTCACGAGAAACTGTTCTAGCTGATTTAACTAACATACAGACCTTCAACAAGCAATCTCTCTTTGCGGGCAGTCTAGTTGGTAACAACCAAGCGTAGCATCCAATCCTGACAATATTGCATTTCATTGGAGTTTGCAGTGTCTGGCGGTCTTGCATTGTTGCGAGCTTTTTGTCAATTGGAAGATTGAACATTAAGTAAGTACTGTTCTTTCTTTTTTGTTTTTTATACCGCCAGACACTGCAGAATTCCGATGAAAAGCAGTATTGTCATTCTTATATTGCGTAGCAAGCGATATTATCGTATTGTTACGGTACTGATAAGAATCTGTTTAGACCAGTGTTTCGCAACCGCTCTTCTGAGGGCCGCATGGGGCTCCAAAGCACCCTTTGTGCGGCTCTCAGCAGTCTTTAATAAGACCTCTAATAGTTTGTGCAACAGAATTCGTTCCGCAATAAAACAAATGTGTCAATTTACTTGTGTTAAAATTAACTTTTTTTGTTTTTAGCCCTCTAACAAAATCGTAGGGCTGGATTTGTCTCCCTTCAGCGAAAAGGTTGAGAACCACTGATCTAGATGTTTGCATTTTCGCTGGTTTCAAAGTAAATTGTGAAGTTATGCTTCTGCGCAGTTTCGCAAATTTTAAATTAATATTGAGTTGTCATAGGAAAGAGTTGCGCGGGGTCCCCAAAAGCGCGGGGCCCTAGGCCATGACCTATTTGGCCTATGCGTAAATCCGTCACTGTATACAGGGACCAACAAGGGGAGATTGAAAGGATATATCCTCCACCCACCAAAGTAAATATAGATTGAAATCATTTTGTGAAGCTAATTTTGGGCCACATGCTTTTGGTGCTGGTAAGAGGATATCAATGGAGATTTTGGTAGGGGTGGGGCTGCATGCATGATGCCCAGTAGCATTAAAACGATTTGTAGCTTTTTCAAAAAAACGGATATGTGCAAAAAAATATGTATCTTCCTTGTAACGTTAAGTACTTGAACAAGACATCAAATCGCTCTGTAACCTACACTTATAAAATGCATGAAAGTTGAAGTGTTCTACTGTAAGAGTTATATGCACGTGCGACCAATGCAATTCCGCGTATTGTGCACTCCAACTGAAGTCTATGATAAAACCCAATTGATGTTTTCTACTATATTGCTGTGCTTGTTTGCATCCAAATACGATATTAATAGAAGCAGGCTGAACTACAGCACCATGTCCAGCAACACATTTAAGTATATTAATACTGTATGTGAATCAACTGCTAGGACAAAGCGTGATTAGTGTTGCTCTCATAACACCTCCACAAATAAGATTCGGCATCTGTGTATATAAACGTCACTTCTGCATCGGCCCAATGACTATATTGGTTTCACACCAAGCTGTTCCCCCCACATTTTATAACAAAATTGCGCCCATGGCGTAAAGGCGTGCGCCGACAGTACGGTCAAACATCTTTGGGAGATGCAAACTCGGATGGTTTCTTGGGTGCTCAATGCATGTGATCAAGCAGTTACGGACCACAACGCCGACACCATGCTTTATCCTTTCGCCCTCAGGATGTCCGCTCCATAAGAAAGTGTAGTGCTCTTCACGAATGAATCCACTACCATTGAGCCAGGTTTCACTAGGGGTTGCGATGTCTATGTTTAATCGATTTAGCTCAAGGTCAATAATACGAGTTTTCCTGGGCATCGTTCCATCTTCGTCTGTTTGGATTCGTCGGTGTCCAATAATCCAACAGGCAACAGTTAACACAGAAGGGGAGACGGTCGCAGGATGACGAACAGAGCATTCCCGTCTCCCAGTACACGCATCCAGCCGAGCAGCAATGGCTTTCGTAGAAGAAGCCCCCGATCTGCTAGTGCCTGTTTTCTACAGTTATTGTACATCATAAGATAGCACAAGCGTCGAGTGCCAGGGCGAAATTTGGGAACGAATGCTTGCCCAGGGCAAGCGTTTCCCTCTGAACCTACATAGCACTTAATCCAACGGAACGCATGAGCATGACGGCTGGAGTGCTGTTCGGTTGACCCGCAGTAGCATACTTAAGATGCCTGGTACTGCCACTCACAATTGTGGATGCCAGAGACGAAATTCTGCCAAAGAGTCGAAAGTGACACTTGCCACAATACAGTTGCCTGATTCCTGCTGCCAAACAGACATTAACTGCATTTAGTCGGGCCTCTACCCGTTGACCAAACTGGCATGAGTGACCCTACATGGAGCTGTTGCTCCGGCCAGCATAGCTCTCAGGGTGACAGAGACACACGAACTCCTCCGCCACGGTAAGGCAGCAGTCCAGAAGCTTCCATCAACGTGCAGTTATTTGCAGTATTTTTATTGTAAGTATTTCCAAGTTTTGCCAGCCTATTAACCATCTGAGCTTACTTTATTTTGCAAATGTAGTCTGCACCTCTAATTCAAACAAAGTAACTCTACTTTTTGCAGTATGGCATCACGCTCTAACAGGGCGCCCGGTTCATACCTGACACAGTTACCCACAAACGTTTTCGAAAAATATTGCAATGATTCTGTATCAGTTGGATTCAATGAACTACTTGCACTTTGTTCTGTCTTCTAAGTCATAACAGCACAGTTATTTTCTGCAACATGCTTTGCAGCCATTTATTTGGAAAGATCAGCGAAGAGTAAAATGTGCACCTGTGTGTGAAAGGCAGGGTTTTTTAAGGAAAATGTTAGGAACCCGGTATGGATCTGTAGGGACTCCGATTTCTCTGATTCTAGGGACCCGATTTTCTCTGATTTTAGGGACCCGATGATAATTTTCTCTGATTCTAGGGACCCGATTTGAAATTCCAGGGACCCGAAACGGGTCCCTAAAACGCCTCAAATAAACCCTGGTGTATCTAGCATTTTATGAAAATATTTGTATATCTAGCACTTTATGAAAAGATTTGTCTGTTAGCTGTAGTTCCTATCTTCACTATACCTTCCATTTATTATATTCACTTGGACTTGGTCTTAACAAAGAAGCAAGTCTGTGCGATAAAGTCTTTTCGTCCTGCGTAAAGAGGAACAAACACGCTTGGAGATGGTGGATTGCATGGATATTTGCAAGAAGGGGCTGTTAGGAAAACACTACGTTTAGGTCTGAAGAGCACAATTGGATTTGATTTTTTTATGGATCATAACACTTTACCTCATTGTTTGGGATTGTTACACATAGTATTTTTTAATGCTTATCTTGCGCCATCAGTAATTAAGTTTGATTTCGGACAAACATAAGCAAAGTGCATATTAACATGTAGGCCTTGCGACGTACTAAAAAGTGCATTAAGGTTTCATCCAAGTTTTAGTTGTGCTACCTGAGTACAATAGATAAAACTTAATGTGACTAATGGCATTGTAAATGCACTACAGGAAATACAAGTAGGCAAAAATGGATATCGTTTTAGGTAGAATATTAATAAACATGGAGCCATAGCAAGATGCTTTAAAAACATTGAAAGCATTAAGCAGCCCATGTAGGAGTAATCTGATACATGTGACAATGTAAGTGCATAAGTAATGACAATCATTGGTGTGTTGTAGATACGTAGAAATGACGTTGCACGAATAAAACGATGAGCGTATCTTTGCAATAAACGACGGTAAAATCCCCCTTTTTATGAGGGGGGGTATTTGAAGGGGGTTTACAGGCTCTGTTAAAGCTTCAACTTACTACAGTAAAAAGCAAAAAGTTTTGAAATTTTTGTTGCCATATGCAGCAAACGCAGTGATTCAAGTCACTTTTATTACTTCCTGTATCCACGTATGAGGGCAAGTGAAGCTCATGCAGCGCGTTTTCACTTTGGAATAAATCTTATCTAGCAACGAACAGCCATGAATTGTGTGAAGTTTATGGCTGCTACTCATTCAAACATCTTGAAAAATTGTACACTTTTGATTATGTTTGTTTACTGCTTTGTTTGAGGATTGATTTAACTGGAATTGTATATAAGTTGATTGTGTCGGAGCATAACTGCTTTAGTTTCATGTAAGTAAAAACGATCGCATTAGCTTTATGTAACCAAAATGTGTTTATTCTTTGTAAATAAAGTAGCCATTCACATTAATTCTTCATGATAAAACAGGAAAGACTCGGTAGGTGCTTTAACACTGTCTGTGGAACGGAATCCTTTCCCCAACAAGAATCAGACACTAAGATCAGTGTTACCTCTAATGTGACCAACTGCGCAATTGCGTAGCACCACCAGGCAATTTGCGCAGTGCTATCTCATTCTCGCGTACTTCTAACATTCTAAATTTAATACGGCATGTATATATATCTCATAACCCTTTCAACGTTCGGAAATCTTCACTGTTCGTGTGTCTGAATGGTTGCACAGTTGCATGCGCTTCGTGCGCAACAAAACAAACATTTGCTCAATGTTAAATTTTCTTAGAGGGAACACTGACTAACATCTTACAGAGTATGTATTTGCCTACTAGGCAGGCATCAGCAACTCTTATGCTTTAATGCGCTTTCAACCCTGCTCAGGCAACCTCTGCCCGATTTGGGCAAACGGTTCTCCTGGTTAAATTAAAGATTAGTTAACGTTCATGTTGAAAGCTGGTTCTTTCAGTAGCTGCATTTGTTTAGACCAGCTATGTCCAACCGGCGGGCCGCATGCGGCCCAGTCTAAGGTTTTGTGCGGCCCAGTTTAGGTTTTCGCTGTAGTGAAAGTATCACATATACTGACAACCTGTCTTTATTTCGACAATTTTAAATTTGACATTTTAATGCAGGTGGTCCTCAGTGCCGCTTTATCACGTCTGTTACCATTGCAGTTAGGATCCAAGTGCTTTCAGTACATTAGCTTGAGCTAAATTTAGTTTGCTAAGATCAAAGTAAGCCATTCAATGTGCGGCCCTCAATAGTATATTATTCAATCTGCGGCCCTGGCCAAGACAGTGACATAATGTTTGGCTCAATAAGACATTTGGGTTGGACATAGCTGGTTTAGACGCTCTTTCGGGCAGTCCTATCGAAATCTGCACAAGTTTTGTATTTTTTGATGGGGAACAAAATTTACCCAAATAGACCCATGGTTACCTGCGGTATAACAAAATTTCTGCACTAAGATCCCTCCTAAGGTAACCTTGACCAATTTGGGCAAAAGGAGTTGGTGTATGCAGGTTCACTAATAAGCCACACCAGCAACCTTTGACCGAAGCCAGCACGGAAGTAGATCACACGAGTGCAAGCCCTGGCGACGCAAATCAATTTGGCGCGAATGACTCCTGCTCAGCTTGTTTTCATTGAGAAAGAAGCAGAAGAATGTATGATGCCTTCTCCTTCAGAGGAAAGAAATTGGAGCCAGAAAGGGCCTGCACCGTGTGGACTTGAGCTGAAAGGTCAAAGCATTATATTGAGGACACGATGAACCTTGTGCTTCTCTTTTCCTAATTAAGGTTCTAGAACTTTGGCTTAGGCAAAAAACGCTTGCTGCTTGTGCGTGCACATGTGGTAGAAGGTCAAAGCATTTTATTGAGGACATGAACTTTGAGACCAGACGACGCTGTAGAACCTGTCCACCACCAAAACAGAACAAAACGAGGTTCACGTGCCAACAGCCAACGATGGGGAGCACTTGTCTGCATTGATCACTTTCAAGTTTTCTGCCAATACTACTCACAGGACTGGAATACTAACCCCGGGTGATTTCTACCCAGACAGAATTGGTGGCCACGTAGTCCCTAGGTGAAAATCGCCCGACGTTATGGTTAGTGTGAGTTCGGGTGAAAATCACCCCACGTTATGGTTAGTGTGAGTTCGGGTGAAAATCATCCCACGTTATGGTTAATGTGAGTTCGGGTGAAAATCACCCCACGTTATGGTTAGTGTGAGTTTCGAGTGAAAAGAATCCGACGTTATGGTTAGAGTGAGCTTTTTGTTTCCCTGTTGTTGCCTTGACATTGTAAAAATTGACAAAACTCCACTAATTTATAGTTTTCATATTTCAATTTGGGGGGCTTAGTGCATTGTTTGGGGGTCTTAGCCCACCAAATCCCCTCTGTGGCGACGGGACTGGCCGTATGTGAGACGTGAAAGTCAATAGCAGTGCCGCGATCAATCTGATTGCCCAACAATTGTGGTAAAGCATTTGCCCATTTTGGGCAAGTTTACCTTATGTGCCTGATTTTCGAAAAAAATTGCCCATTTTGGGCAAGGTTAATTAATGTGGCTAAAAATTGCAATGAAAATAGAAAAATTTCATGTCTCAACCTAACCTAATTTACTTTTATTGCAGATAGAACCACAAGCTTGAAAAGAGGTTCTAGGTAAACCTCAAACCGACCACCAGTGATGTCTTCTGGCGGGATTTTTGGATTTTTCTTTACTTTCTCGTTCATTTGTTAAGAGCACTTCCCACATTTTTGTTTGGAAAATTGCTTTTGTTCTTCATCATATAAAAAAATTTCCAAAATCAACACATTGTTTTTTTCTGATCCGATGACCTTGAGAAGACTTACAAAGTTGTACAAAAACCCGCACTCGCGTCCAAACCTGTCAGTTAGTCCTGTATAAGCGAATAAACAAATTCTGCCTATTTTGGGCAAGAACAACAATGGTGTTTGTGTTTAGAGGTTACCTGAGCAGGGTTAAGAACCTCAGTGTGCTCACATAGGTTCTACTTTTCGGTTTTATTATAGGCTGGTCCGTAGCCAGATTTGAAAATTAGGGGTGGGAGGAATCAGAAGACTTTTTGAGAGCAGAACGTTTTTCACTGGAAGCGAATTTCCAACATTCACTGCCAGGGCCGCAATCAGCTGATGTTTTCGGGCGGGGG
>JGI24159J19872_10012250_pt1 | contig 11195 bp, 8 predicted proteins | sample Ectturendosymbi4_FD_19872 | JGI IMG/M metagenome (IMG submission 19872)
ACCTGGTCCTTGGACGAACGCTTTCCCGTGGGTGCAGACTGTAGCCCGAAGAGCTTGTTAACCCATTCTTTCCTGGGACCATGTGGACACATGGTCAGCTAATATATCTGGGATCTCTCGATTCGGAGAAGTGGCCTGACATCCCGGGCTTTACGGATTTTAGACCTGTGCACTTTGTCAGGAAGAGTCACACCGCGAACTCTCCGCAAATATCCCAGACTCTGCCGTTTGTTCTTAAGACAGTATTCTTTCACTCGTCACCTAAGATTCATGACCACAGGTGAAGATCGGAACAAAGACCCATATAAAAACTTAAAGCATTGCGGTCTTTGAAAGCTCCGGTTTCGTCACCACGGAGCGATAAAGCTGACGCAGAGCTGCGTTTGCTTTAGCAATCCATGTATCAATCCCTTTGTTCCGACTTCCGTCACTGTCGAAACCACCTCAAGGCAGCTGAACGTCTTCATGTACTGCATTATAGTTCCACTCAATTGCAGAATACACTGCCTTGGGCATTTTGAAAGACACAATACCTCAATCATTTTTAGTGCTGATTTTCGTTCTTGCTTGGTCGCACGCATCAGAAAACCGATCAAATATGTGCTGAAGACCCTGTTGAGAAGATCCACGCGTGCAGTACCAATTCTTCCGGAAAAACCAAACAGTTCATCCTGCACTGTTAGGACACCCGTCGACGAGGGTGTCCCAACAGTGACACCCTCGTCAAGACGTCTGTGGCTGTCTCTATCCAATTCAAATAGACCAGGGCATTCCAAATTTTTTGGGAGAGGACCACATAAGCTATTGCACAACAGTTCAAGGGCCGGACATCTTGTATAATGTGACTTTTTCGGGATATGTTACATTCTACCAAATCAAAACAACACATTTTTTATAAATATATTATTTTTTCATTATTGGCAAAATGTGTTTTGCGGCCAGGTGAAATGGCTTCGCAGGTCGAATTTGGCCCTCGGACCGTAGTTTGGAGAACCCTGACATAGACTATGAAGAGGAGTGGTGACAACACACACCATTGTCGGAGTCCAACACCAGCGGTGAACAGTTGTGATTCAACTACTTCGACACGGACGCAATCTTTTGAGCAAGAATACAGTTACTTGACGGCCAGAAAGAGGCACCCGTCAACACCGTACTCCCGCAACACCGCCCAAAGCTTTTCACAAGGAACCTGGCCATATACTTTCCCGAGGTCGACAAACATGTGTAGTCTTTGGAATGCTCCCAGGATTTCTCGAAAATTTGCTGAAGAGTGGAGATTTGTTATGTAGTGCTATGGCCGCGACGAAAACCGCCCTGGGTATCATCCAGCTTTGATTCAATTATTTTCACGGCACCTTGGCGTACACTCTTCCTGGGAGGCTAAGCAAAGAGATGCCGCGGTAGTTGGTTCATTCACTCCTGTATCCCTTTATGTGTATGGGGACAGGGCCTATGAGAGGGGGTCCAGCAGGTACTGTACATTGTTCCGGGGCACGCCAGCTATAGAGGGACCCGAGACTGAAGAAACATTTGTGTGTTTGTTACTAAGAAACTAGGAAAAATGTAGCAAAATTATCCGGGTGATGAAACTGGTTTAGCCTAAAGTGTTTGTAAGGTAGTGTGATGTATTTTAATGTGAATTGCTGGCAGTGCATTTTCCAGATATGATGTATTGATAATTATTAGCAGTAATTATTTCTGTTGAGCTTCAGGACATACACGATTACTGTCCCAGTCTATCCATTGAACTGAATTTTTTTATGTCTTTCATTTTCGAACAAATCTATAATAAAAACTCTTTCCACTAGACCAAGAGTTTCAAACTAAGAGATACGTCAAGTGAAATTTTGATGGAAACACGCCAGTTCTCAATAAAATCTAATAATAGTAGTCCTCCAATGTTGCGCGTATGTGTAAGATAACTAAAACGTTTAAAATTAAGAGGTAACTGCAGTGTAGGGCGCAAGTGCTTATAGTGCACCGTGGAGGTGTGCTGTGCTGTGCATTTTACTGATTGTTAAAACTAGCCCCTCAAGCAGATACAGGCTCTAATCGAATGTGAGTTTAGGATTAGCTGACATAACCAGAAATCCGAAGATTTCGAAACCATGCAGGAAAAACCAACCACTTTACAGTATTTCGACAGAATGCTTTAAAGCAGTGGTCATCGGCCTGTGGCCCGTGTGGCTATTTATTATGGCTCGTGGTCAAATACAGAAGCAATAGTCGGTTGACAAAATATTTCGTTTTGTCCCTTCTTGTTATAATAAGTAAGCTCATTCCAAGAATAGTTACTCGATGCAGTCGCAGTCTCATTTCACTAGCAGCGTTTAATTCAATCCCAATCGACTCCATTCAATCTGAGACTGCGGCATATTTTTCTAATATCTTCCTTGATAAGATTTTACTATTAACATTTAAAAGTCATGTTTAAAAAATGGTAATATGGTCACATTAGTTGAATACCGATATGTTCAACACAATGTTTCATATGATCAATAAACGGGCGCTTGTTGAGATTCCACGCACATTAATTAGCCTCAATTTCTATTTATTTCAAAATAATTTTGTCTTAGAGGCCCCAAATGGGTTTAATCCGCCTAAAAAGATTCCACTTGGAGGCCCTCTATGGGGACGATCAATTTGCCAATCTTTCGGTGCCCTTACAAAACGCCATGCCACTTGACACACACGAGTCAGCCAAACCATCCGGCATTCTAAGTTCCCCCAATTCGCTATCAACCCAAACCTTTAGCAATTAGCTTTAAGCTCGGATTTAGCAGCGGCATCAGTGACCTTATTGATGCACAGTTCTACGGAGACTTTGATCTGTGCAAAGTTAAAACATTCCGCTCGAAAAACTTTGCACTGTTCTGACAGGTGAGGGTGAAATTGTTGAAAAAAGGAAAACAACATGTTGAAATTTTTGTTATCGTGAGTCCCAGTAAAATAACGCACACTGAACCATTTTTATTTTCTGACAGCTGCTTCAGTGCGGCCCAAATAGCCAAAATCTCACTTCTAGCTCTCATTTTTGTCTCACTCGGCAACCACCTTGTTTTGCATGCGCGCTGCAACTGCAGATCTTTTTCCTTCATTGCAATGTATTGTCTGATGTATCGCCAGGAAAGCCGATCGCAGTGATAAAACAGTAAAATACTTCATCCATAATTGCATTAAATTGCTTTCGCAGTTTGGTACACCATACTGTGCAAATCTGCGGCAATATAGCAGCAGGCCGAAGTGAGACGATGTGCATGACAGTGCACAGATACCAAACTTGCAATTTTCGCTTCCAACTTCTGAACCAGAAAATTGTTTCGGCCTGTAACATTGCAGCCGTCTGTTGCAATAGCCACGTGCAGGAAAACATGCTTTCCTCAAATCGTTTTACTTCAATACAAGGCAAAACCACCTCTTGGTTTTCAAAATTTAGGGTGTCATTTCAAAATCATTTTGACACCCAAAAACGGCTTAAAAAACACTGTTGTACATTGCGAATTATCGCCTGATATAACAAAGGCGGAATAATCGATATCGGCCTATTTGCTGATCCGTGCACCCCTACTAAAAAACAACGATGCTAGTTACTGGAATACCAGCGACTCCATTTCTGCCCAACATTACGTCACCGCTAGCTCACGGAAAAATGTATGCAGTTTTCTTCCGAAATTATTGCATTTTCCAACTTCTCTCGTCAAGACCGAACACTGTAACGTCAAATGCTGTAACCTGAAATACAGCTTTAGTTATACCTAACGTTGAACTTAGACTCACTGGCTTTTAAAAAGGCAACATCCCCGCTGCCCCTTCGAAATGACAGGGGAGGCATTGCACCCTGTTGCAGCGTCCCTGCTCCCAGTGTTCATGCACCATGCTAAACATAACTTTTGCGTGGTATCTAGGCAACACTACGAAGCAGACTTGGGCAACTAAACAATTCTAGTTTTCTAATTCAATGAATTAGAGCGAAATGACGGTAATTCTAATTTTAATCTAATTTACTAAAAGTTTCAGTGCTCTAATTTTAGTTCTAATCTAATTTCCAATTTGTGCCGAAAATGCTAATTTGTCCAACGGTATTTTTAAAGATGAAACGAGAATGCACCCTTGTGCAATGAAAGTGCAACAAAATGGTCACAAGTGCCATGCCGCCACCCAATCACTTGAAAAGCGATCAATTTCTGTTCTCATTCACAGCTGCAGTGCAAACTATGTGACCTTATCAATTTATTATTACGTCACATTGCCTTTCCAGTGTCCACCCACACGCAGAGGTCATAATAGCGAGAAACGTGCCAATTGTGGTGTGCGAATCTTTGCTATGCTCATGCTTAACGAGAATGAATCCACATTTGNGCNTGAATTGAACTTGGATTAAAGTCGCNTTGATTGGGGTAAATGTAATTCGAATTGGAATTTTAGTTCAATTTCTGTTTTTCGAAATTCCGCCAATTTTAATTTTAATCTAATTTGTGACACCTGATTTAACCCTAATTTTAATTCTAATCTAATCTAGAAAAGCTAAGCAAATTCCAGTTGTCCAAGTCTGCTACGAAGAACGTCTCAGCACCAAGACACCACAAGGGTGACACAGTCGAATCTGATCGCAAATTGCTTTACTAGGATAAATCGATTTCGCGTCAGCGACGCATCTCCGCAAATTTGCAAGCAAAAGCTTACATGTGAAATGACGAAAAAGACTAAAGCAAGATCAGAGAAACAGTAACAAGTCCATAAAGCTGCTAACACCAAATCCGAAAACCAACTAACTCTAAATGCCAAAGCGGCTGACGGCGAGCAGCCCAGTGAATTAGTCACCCAGCCTTCCAAACATTGCAGTGAAGGAACTACTGTCCAACGCGCTAACGGCGCCTGTCAGTTACTAAGTTCGCAACGATAAAGCAGTTCACTAGAAATACCAATTAAAAAATTTCACTCTTGCTTCTTTTTCCATGTTTGAACTTAACAGATGCAGTAGAATTTCGCTAATTGAATCCAATCTCACGCTGTTGGTTCGTTGTCACAGGCTCATTGTCATTTTACACACAACCTTTCCAGTAAATTAAAACCTGAATTTTTGCGTTATAACTCGTTTCGTAAAAACTTCACATTTTCTACCGAGTCGCTAGATGCATGCTATCTGTGATGCAATTGTTTCTTTGTATTTCTATGTATTCCCGAAAACTGTGCATTAGCAACAATGGCTATCACTGGGACAGAAGCCAGCTTTGTTTTTTGTTGTGTCGTAGCTGCTAGACGCGTTTTTTTGAAGTGGAGTAGGGAAAAAGGAAAAACAAAAAAAATCTTTGAAGTCTCGATTATAGAGTCCACAATTTTATAACGTTTTTCGCTGTCTTATCAAACTGCCCACGTGTCGCTGCGCTGTTATCTAGTTTAAACGTCAGAAATTACGGGGCTGGTCGGTTGTCATGATATAGCGCGGAGCTTTGGTACTCATCAAACTGTGGTGTCATATCCAACAAAGTGAATAGCGTGGGTGCTGACCATTTGCGTTGCAATAAGACGCACGCAGCAGAGCAAGTGTATCAGGTAAAATACGCATGCTTGTGTTAGTAATAAAATGGAGAACTGCGGGACCTTTGCCAATTTGCATCGTACATATTCGGTGGTATGATGGCGGTCGTAGATGCAGCAGACAAGTTATGGTTTCGACATTGTCAGGAATACGAGGACAAGACAGTTCAGCTTCCAGCAAAAAAGGTCGGTCCTGGCGGCTTGGCAAACCCTCTGGTTGCGCCCCTGTACGAAGCTATCACCTTTGTTAGTCAATAGTGTTAAATAGGTAAAAGTATATTTCCCCCACCTTGTATGTTTTGTACCAGTTAAACATTTCAAACCCGAATTTGTTCTTCCCAACAATAAAAATGATAGTTAATGATTTTCCGACCACATGCAAACTCCGCTCAGAGGTAATTTACCTACATGGGCCAGTCGTACCAACGACATAATGTAGGTATACTTAAAATGAACCGTTTGAAGCTGATTCTTTCAATAGTTCGTTTTTTCTGTGCGCTTTTTCGAGCAGCCCTTTCGAAATCTGCATATGCTTTGTGTAAATCAAGTGGGGGGCTAATTGCCCACTGTGGGCAAAGTACACCTGAAGTTTTCCCAACAAGAAGCTGTGCGAAAGCCAATTATGGCCATCTTGGGCAAAGAAGGCTTGACATGTTGATGTGGTACCAAGCATATTGGCTTCGGCACAGGAATGGAAATGAAGTGAGCAGAAGCAGATTTGACTCGTGTGACTCATGTTCAACCGCGGTAATTGGTTCTCGGACCTGCCAAGAGGTAGCAACCTTACTGTTCCGTAATTTCCCTTGGGAAGGAATCGACCTGAGTTTGCATTACTCTATTGTGTTCAACTTGTGTTCATTGAACACCTTGGAATTTTAAAAAACATCAGAGCACTGCATTTTCGCTGCCTTTTCCAAAGATTATTAAATGCACAGGTCCGCGCTGGAGTTTTTATTTTTGAAAATTACGTTAAATGTCATGCCCTGACCAAAGTTACATGGCTGATTCTGATGAGCTGCCTCTAGCGTTGGTGTTCGAAGAAGATGTACCACTTGCAAGACTTGCAGTGTGATGGTGCGCAACCTGGGTTTCTTTCTCTGAGATATTTCGGTCATTTGTCCTGTAATAGTATTAAAACTCGCCTTAGCAGTATTCGCTAGCCTATCTTTTCAGACATTGTGATCGAATTATTTTCGGTTATTTCAAAAAAATTCGGCGTATGACCGAAAAAAACAAAACCGGTAGCACATTGCAATGTTGCTGTTGTGTGAAAGAAGTTTTTCTGCAAGCGTGTGTCCAAATACTTTGCCAAAAGCGCTGCCGTCGCTACATGTGCGGAATCACTTTGTTTTTACCTTGTTGTGATCGATGCTGTGCCACAGATAGCCAGGTATTGTCGTAAAGAATTTGCCCATTCTGGGCAACACCGAAAGATTTTCGCTTAGACCTGAGCAGGGTTTCTTCCTCTGTCTCAAAGCTTGTGCAACTTCTGGTTTTATGTCATGTGAAATGCAGTTTGCAAGTGGGTGCTTCCTGCGTGTTAAAATTTATTGGACTTTCCCATGCCTGTATTCCGTAGACCTTGCAGGTTGCAGCAAAACAAAAGTTCGTTGAAATGTTGTCAAGTGCATCTAATTATCTTTTTGCAATCAAGGAAAAAAGAGAGGCCAGTCAGTGGATGTGGAACTGGACTTGACTGACCACGAATTAATGCAAATGACAATGTCCCGTGAAAGACTGCATTCAGCGGGGACTGACGAGTCCACATCCACTGCACCTTCAAAGTGCACGTGCGGACTGGGTGCAGGCAAGTAAAAATGACGCGATTAATGTGTTGTCAGATGATTGTACGGCGTTTGGAATGAAACTTTGGTTTTGTGTCGCAGGTCCCCATATTCTTGTTCTTGGAATCATATGCTTCCCTTTCGTTTTCATTGGATCGTCGCTAATTTCGTTTTACTTTGGAACTTTGACATGGCACAACGTTTTCAATCACTTTTACGATGAACGAACTATTTGCCACCGCATTATGCTCTGTCCATTGCTTGTTCTGCTCTTTCCTGTGCTAATCATCATCTTTACAGTGCCACTTGCATTATACGCAGCATTTGTGCAAGTTTGGTAAGTAGCGTACGCAATGATTTTTAACTATAATTCAGGCCCGCAGCCAGGTGGGGGGCAACCGGGCAATTTCTCCCCCGTTTTTTTTTTCAAAAATAAATTTTCAAAAACATGTTTAGTTGTTAGGCACAACAACTCGAAAATATCAGCTGGTTGCGACCCTGACTATGACCATGTGCTTAAAGTATTGTTGTCTACCGCCAACAGAACTGCGGTTTCGAGCCTCTTTTGCTTACGGCAAGCTTGTCATGCAATCGAAAGCTTGCGGCAGCATTAAGTAGGACACTGACGTCGTCCTCGTACAATGCTTCAAAGGTTTCAGTTTTGACGCATATTGTCTTTCTTGTATCGTGCGGCACTCCTGCCAGAAATGGTGGCACTCCAGCTGGAAACGTTGGCCCAAGGACGCTCCATCAGTGAGTTATTGCAGCAGTGAAACGCTCCAATTTTTTCATAAAGACTAATATATAACTGAACGATACTTGAAGAGAAGAACACAGGTTTCAAGACCAAGAGCGACTCTTTAAACAATTAAATAATTTGAAATACCAACTCTTTGGAGACGAAGGCCTACGCAGATTTTTGTATAGGTTCGTAAAACAAAGACCGAAAACTTTCGAAACTGCTCTTGTGCACTGCGCTGGTTCCCGAAACGTAGCCATTGGAATTCGCTGACCTGTGAAAAATTTATATGAATATGATGTAACATTTAATCGTACTGGAAAGATCTGCTTATAGTGACGGAGTAAGGTTTATAGTGCTGGTGAGTTTTCCATATAATTTTGTATCAGTTACTACTGTTGTGTAATGTACTTTGAANTGATTCCATCTAATTATGATATCCCGTATTTTTTTGTTTTTTTTGCCAAATATAACTAAATCCAGGACTGCTCCTTATTTTCGNCGTCTTTGTCTGGCATCCCGTGCCGTCGAATGGCCAGCCATGCGATCAGAAAAGCCGATTTTCGCTCGCAAATGTCCAGACCTTGTTGCTGCAACAGCGCTTGCTACTTTTCAGTTGGTCTTTTGAGGACTGGAAAGCCGAAGTTGGAAGCTTCGAGAAGGGTTTTTACGGATGGCTGTGCAGTAAGTTGTCCCTCGAATCTTGTTCACCTTACACGGTGGTCACGCTCGCCGACGCGGAAAGTCCCGTCTTCCAGCACTCGCTTAATGTTTCTGGAGTTGACGAACACGAGCATCCGTCATCAAACCTTAGCCGCCAAGACCATCAACGTCAACCACGCGGTTCTTCGGCTCACCATGTCAACAACGGCGCAACCAACTCACGCAGTCGAGAAAGTATCATGTAATTTTTAGCTGCTGAGTGTGTTTTCGTAGAGTTTAAACCGCCCTCGAGCGCGTGAGATTCCGCAAACGACACCTGATGCGCGTGTCCTTTCATATTTTCTTTAACTGCTGACGTTCGAATTCCACCTTGAGGCGAGTTTGTTTCTTGTACCATGTTTGCATTTTTGTAACGTCAGTTAACCGCGGTGCTGCTGTTCCAAGTGTTTGCCAAAACATTTTGTAAGTTGGGCCTGAAAAATTCCACTTGTTACTTAAGAATGTCCTCGTTACTGTTCGCAGATGGTAGGAAGCTGTTTTTATTTTACCTCTAAGCGTTACAGTGATTTTTTAATCCATGCTGAAGCTTTGGATTTGGTTATTTATGCTCCCTGGTGGTTGTAGACGCTACTGAATTCATAATTGTGATTGAGCTGGGTTTGCGACTGACTCAGAAAAAAGTTGGTAAATATAGATCAAAATTGTTTGAAGATTTAAAAAATTTAATTTTTTATAAATCTGATAGCTTAACATATTTACTATATGCTTGAAAAAGTTGTGAAAAGGAGAAACTGCCATTATTGCTTACTGTTCTTGAAAATTTCATGCAGCAGTAATTTCAATTACTGCTGCATGAAGCAGCAATTTCCCACTTGTAATGTCCGGTATGAAAAAAAAATTGATGTTGGGCTGGTTTGATTGTTGCCTCGGATAGAAATCCTAAACACCGAGAAAAAATGTTTTACACCCCCAAACATTTTGCTCCCCTACGGCTATAGTTCCGACACTGGGCTGGGTTTCCGATAAACAGCGGTTCTAGTTTTTCAACACGGAACAACTTAGCAACTTAGCAGCCTCACACGGAACAACTTAGCAGATAACAAGGAATTCTCGGGCGCATATTGTTTAACTTTGTTGTTTTGAAGACTGGAAGGTCTGTTCACGGTAATCGTATTATGTTCAGCGGGTTTCAGATCTAAACAATTGGAGACTTTTTGACACTAAGAAGCTATGCACTCCACTGTACGATGTTTTTATGAGAACGAAGTTAACACTTGAACAGGTTTTGATTTGTTCCGATTTCTAACTGTACTTCTGTAAAATAGCGTTCTGTCTCTTTCTAATTGTGGCGTTACTGATTTTATTGTCATTTTTTCTTTGAATCGTATCCACGACAACGCAGGATCAAAAAGCCGTGAAAGCTCTGTGACACGCAGCTCGCATTTCGCTAAAAATGCGTTCAACTTTCTTTGAAGATATTTAAAAACCGAAGAAAATATTATGAAAATTGAAGGGGGTGCAGGTCAAAGTGACTCAGGGCGATTTTGGCTACTCGCTATCTTTCAGTGTGGGTGGCCAAGCCAATCGATGCCCCCTGCATGGTCGGGATGCTTAAGTTTTGATACAAGTACAGTATGCAAAAAGCGGTGGTCACTCTTGTTGTTGTCTTCTATCTTTTGTTCGTTTGTTGTGTCGCGCGGTGTGTATTGGCCTCGTTCGTAGCTTGAGCCAAATCATAGTGGATTTGAAACAGCGTTAATTGCATGAGTTAAGTCTGCTGCTGTTGTTTTAAGACCGTGATGCTTCGCGTTTTTTCTAATTTACTTTGAGTGCCGTAAAAATCCGCGATGCACCGCCAAAAATGCCTGAACCCGGCACACGATGCGCTGAAATATAAAGTGTGAGAAATATTGTGGCCATGTTCGAACCTGTCAGAAGCGGGCGGGTGAAGTCAGTGCTGCAAGGTCAAACCTGGGGCGGATCCAGCCAGTAAGATTAGGGGGGGGGGCGATTTCAGTAATATTAGGCAATCAAGTCTCATAACAGCTTCGCTACTGTAAGAGAGATGAACTTCACAAAACTTGTGACAAAACAATAGACGATGACGAAATNGCCTTATGTCGCGAATTTTGTATTCCGAATTGAAAANCAAACCTGCGTTTGACCCAGGGGGTCGCCCCCCCCCTGGATCCGCCCCTGGGTCAAACGCAGGTCAAGTGCGATTTCCTCGAAAAGCTGTCCCTCGTGAAAGCCATGCAAAATTCTGAACTTTTATGAACCGCTTTCGCCTCTTTGTCCCTTCGCTTCATTGCCAAAAAACGCCCAACATCTGAAGCGGCTGCAAACGTTAAACAAACATAAATACGATAGCGAAGTTGCTGGATGCTTCTGCCCGGTGACTGTTGGGCTGCGCGCGTGGATTGGTAAGTTTATTTCATTAACGCTAGTGTTGATCTGATGTTCCTTGG
>JGI24159J19872_10012251_pt1 | contig 11194 bp, 6 predicted proteins | sample Ectturendosymbi4_FD_19872 | JGI IMG/M metagenome (IMG submission 19872)
TGAGTTTTGATCTTAGCAACAGTGCGTAATTTTTTCTTTTTGTTTCATATGTCGACTTTTGCGCAGGACTGAAGATGTGTAACACATGAAACTAGTTAGTACGACAGATGTAAGAAGCGTGTACAGCAAAACATCTGTTTTTCCATCCTTTCGTAAGTTTAGTAATCTTCTATATTTGAGGTACTATTTATATTTGAATTGAGTTTGAGCGGTGTGGTTAAATACTGTATCCGCAGGCGTGATATACAATAATGTACACTAATGTGCACAAAAGAAGGAACAGGTTGTTTTGCTTTAAGGTTTTCACTGATGTTTTCACCAAGATGTTTGAAGAACATCTTTCACGTAAAATATTTCTAAATAGTGAATATTTGGGATAACGTGGTAGCTATGCGGATGGGTTAATTATGCGTATTTATAATTCAGGTTATCAAGCAAATTGTAATAAATGTAGACCTATCTCTCCTTTGAAATATTTGAAAAAATGCTCAGCTGGCCCTAAAACGGATCCCATGCCTGAGTATATGCACACTTACAAGAGTTTGCTTTGTTATCTAATCATTAGTATGCTATCAGGCCAAAGTTAAACACCTATGCAGCAGTTGTTAACCTTATTCTACCTATTTAATTAATAGTGAAAGTGGGCTGTGTACCTGTTGAGCAATTTCAGATATATCAAAAGCATGTGATACTCTCTGACTTTGATGACCTCCGGGTCTTTTCGTTGGCCATGCAAAATAAACTAGAATTGTCTGTCTGTCTCTCAACCATGAAATATCACTTTGTAGCGGACCTTGCTTCGGCCCGCAGCCTAATTGAATAGTGGATTGCACTTACCGAACGCACTTTGTTCGCGGGGGCGAGATGCGCCTTTTTAAGACACACATTTCGACTAACGCAACACGGGACCAGCCCGTGGTCCAGTGGTAAATGCGCCCGCTTCGGCGCTGGTGGGACTAAAGTTCGACCGGGTCTTGCCAAGACCTTGTAAATTGGTACTTACCAGGCGCACGGTGTGTGGAAGAGCTGCAGGGAACACACCCAGAACTCAAAAACAAACTGAGTCAAACGAAACCAAACATTGTAGAAAACTCAGTCGTGGAATTACAAGACCACTGTAGTTATAAAGCGCCATCAGTAAAACACCATATCAGTAGCGCACCACGGATGAGAGTCGATGTGAGAGAGAGTCATGTGTGGAAGTTAAACATGAACTCGAGGTGAAAGCCAGCGTCATTATTTTTCATTTTTCGAGACGTCAATGTTTATTTTCCGTTTGAGCTTATGCAAGTCGATGAAAAATAAAGATCATCAATTGCGCGACGTCTGGTCTCAGAGTGCACAAGGATTACAAGTACTAGATTTCTTGAGCCTCCACTATCGTCTCCACCTTGGACCTACACATACACTGTAGACACGGCGGTCTGGAACCATTTGTGGTTTCGAAGGGTTCAAGGAAGAGGAGACGATGGTGGAGGCTCAAGGAATCTAGCACTTGTAGTCATTTACACGCTAAGACCAGACGTCGCACAATTGGTTCTTTAATAATTTTTCGTCGACTTGCATAAGCTCAAACGGAAAAAGCTTATTGCGTCTCGAAATATGAAAAATAATGATGCTGACTCTCACGCATGCTCTCACACATTTTTAACTCACACGCATGACTCTAACACAGGGGTGCACAACCTTTTTGTTATTGCCGGCCGCAGCACATTTATTTTTATGAACTGCGGCCGCCAGTCAGTTCAAGGTATTTTTATTTTTTGCATTTCTTCAGTTCTGCTTCAACACACTGAGCCTAGCCCCCTTCCACACGTCTGTTTGGCGGTATTTCTACAAAGTATCTTCATGCAGCAAAAAATAGTTTTAATTAATGCACAGCAAGTTGTAATTAATATGGTTTGCGTTCGTTCAGTTTGAATTAATGCGCATAACCTACACTTTGAATTATATGTGCACGGCCGCATAAATATTTACTGAAGGCCGCACGTACGGCCACAGGTTGTGCATCCCTGCTTTAACACATGGCTCTCTCACCTGCCTCGCGAATCGAAATTTGTGTCTTAAAAAGACGCATCGTGCATTCGATAAGTGCAATCCACGTTTCAATTAGGCTGCGGGCTGAAACAACATCCGCTACATCTTCAAAGACTTTATTTTTGCTTTGTTATATGAGAGGTCCTTTAGCAGCTTTTTTCAAATTATCTTCTAAATTGAAAGTATTTCGTTATTCACAAAAACAACAATTAAAATATATTTCTTGCGGTGTTCCGCAGGAATCCGGTTTAGGGCCACTTCTGTTTATTATGTGTATTAATGATTTTTCTGAATTGCTTAAAACATTTAACACTGCACTTTATGCGAACTCTCAACTTCCTAATGTGGACAAGTAGATGCGCTTAAATAAATTATCAATAAACAATTGTAAATCATCTTGCCTACTAACCAGCAAGTCGTTGAGAAAAACAGACAACAAGACTGGCCAATTTTCTTTTCAAATACGTTTAAATGGTGTGTCGTTGATTCAAACACCATATGCTAATAACCTAGCCGTCGTCACTGACACTAAGTTAGATTGGTCTTCTGTAAAATCGGTCAGAACTAAATTTTCGCGCGTTTACTCATTTATTATTGAAAATTCGAAATTTTGTTTTTATTGCCGTTATCGAAATTTTTTACTATAGATTTGTTTATTGTCATTCACAAAACAGTATTATGTCATGGGGGAAGGCTAACAATTCCGTCATACAGCTATGAAAAATGTTGAACAATGGTATATTAAGAATAATGACGTTCAGTATTTGTGGTGGTCACGTTACTCCTTTGTACAAAATACGTAATGTGTTGAAGTTAAATATAGCTATCGATTTGAATTGACAAAATTTATATGCAAACTGCATCACAGTGGGTCGCCAAAAATCTATGACAATTTTTTCAAAGCGTTTTTTGTGTTCATCTTACCAAACCAGATTTGCTAACAGCTAAATTTATTTCATGCAAAGGTTTTCTATAAATTCTAGAAAAAATAATGCTTTTATAAGGGCTGCACTCTAGAGAAAAATGAAACAGAGTTTGAAAACTTTGCTCCACGGCACTTTCTGCAAACAATGAAAAGATCTCTCCTCGAACAATATGAATAAGTTTGTTTTTATTTAACCATATTTCGTTTCATGACTTAATGCATTACATCTATCTTCTCAAAGTAGAAAGCGCCTTGATTTAATTGGTTTTGCAGTCAGTCGCATGTTTTGCATGTCATATTTTTACGTTGCTACATTTGTCATGTGTATGTGCATGCGGTAACACTGCATTTCATTCAAGCAAGTTTTAGGGCATCTCGATTGGATCACTTCAGATTATTCAGGCGTATATAGTTACGAATACGTTCTAGTAGTGCCTACTGGGGCATTGCTGTGCTATATCGCAACAAATAAACTATTACCTAAAAATCTTCAGCTACATTGGTTGAACATAAACATAAAGATTCACTGAGTCCTTTTGCAATTGGACACAGGTTTCCATATTACAGATGTGTGTGATTTATGTGCAATCAAAAAATCTTTATTTCTTTGCTATTGTATCGATAAATTGCAATTGCTTCGAGTTGTCGCAAAGGGGAAACTTAATACAACAAACAAAAGCTGATAATGGCTCATTCAAGGAATGAAATCGAAACAATTGCACATGTGACATCTACAAATCGATGCACAACATTCAACGAAAGTTTGCTGAGGATATCTACATTACGGAAAGATCATGTGTTAGACCAAGCTGTCGCACTGGCACTGCTTATGGCGTCTACGTATTTAACAATGTCTGTGTCTTTCTATGAAGTGCAGAACTGGCACCGGAGAAAAAAATTTCACGTCAATCAGCTCAGTTCTATTGCAGCTGCATTGAACTTTGCTTACAGCATGAGAATTGTTATGGACATACTCGGTCCTCTTCCTGCCATACAAGGTTGCCGGGCATTGAACTATTTTGGAGCAGCTTGCTTCGTTTCAATCAATTCCCTCTTATACACAGTTTTGTGGGCGAGGCAGCTAAAATTTTATTCCGATCCGTTGCTGAGGCAGTCATTTACTAAAACCACCCGGATATTCAGCCACGCATTAATTCTTTTAATTTATTCAAGTGTATTTGCGCTTGTTGCGCTTTTCCAAACAAGTATTTGCGTGATGACAACCAAAATAGGTTGTGTGAATATGTGGGTTACCGCCAAGACAAAAGGTTACCTTTTTACTAGTGTAACTTCTTTTATGGTTGTATGTTTCACTTGCCAGTTGGTACTATTTATCCTTATCACGCGTCCACTAGTAAGTGTCAATCGAAATCTATGTTGTGTCAAATTTTCGTGGAAATCTCAAGAGGAGATTCAGACAATGGTAAGGCGCCTTGTCCTCAGCACTAGTGCATGCATATTAATTAATATGATTATGTGCGTCTTTATTCTGTTAGATGCCTACAGGATAGTTCGTTCGTACTGGATAAACTGGATTGGCATGGACCTTTTGCTAAATAACGTGGCAGTGATTCTTAGCTTTGCCGACTGGAGAGAACGCTTGTTTTATGTGTTACGAGATTTTATAATAGGCCTTCGTAAGCGTTCATTCTCTAATGCGACAATCAAACCATTATCCGAAACAATTCGGTCATAAGTGATGAATTCATAGTTGATTTGTGGTATTCTACAAAGAGATATGCGCTGCCTGCGACTTCCAACATGAAATATTATCATGCATGTGACTTGTCATCCGGGACTAAGTTATTTTTTCAACACGACATCACTCTAAATAGGAAACACGTTTCTTATATGTTGTATTTACAGTGCCTCCTTGTCAAGTCAAATTCCATATATGTTTTAGTATGTTGGGTAATCTCTGTTGAGTAATTTGTCGTTGAGGAATATTTGAATCGTTTATACTTGTTAAACTATACGGTATTTGAAATGGATTCTGCATATAATAATTGATGCTTTCGAAACTTCTGCTGTATCTGATTTTTTCGCTAGAAAAAGTGGTCAAACAATCCTATTGGTAAAAACTCATCGCAGGAACAGCTTGAATTTGATATTAAATGCAGACTGAAGGAGCTAATGCTTAAGCAATGGAAACTTCGAGCCGACGTGCTAGCTTGAACATAACTGGTGCAGTGAGATTATCAAAATTTTGCTAATTCGGGATACGTTCCCAATACAAGGAACAATGGCAAATGCTAGAATCTATACTGAAACGCAAATGAGTAACTTCTTCCCTATTTCAACGCCGGTGTGAGTTCTCCACAAGCAAAATAAATTGAAGTTGAATGTGAAGCAAAACTGCATTTTTTCAAACGCGGTTGCTGTTAGTTATCAGCGGCTACACAGGTTACTGCGAGTGCTCGTTTTGCAATTTTGCTCAACATCACCTGTTGTTCAGTTTTCGGCAAACTTTATTTATTCACTGCAAGGTGGTTGCAGAAGAGCGTACCGTCACTAAGCAGCAATTTGTTGATGTTCATATTGGAGCAGGAAGGCTCCATAGTTGTTCTATGCGTTGTGAACCAAATTATGACAAGGTATTTTTCACTGTTTCTAGTCAGATAGGAATGTCTCAGGAGTGGTGAAGGTTGTCCAGAGTACACCAGAGGTTGTCGATAGATGCATGTTCGCTAGAGGTTGCTGAAAATAGCCCGTTCACTAGAGGTTGTCGAAAAGCAACACACTTGTTGTGGTCCCTTAAGGAGGACGCGAACCCGCAAAGGAAAGAGCGTCAGGTTCATATTGCATAGCATCAGCAGCAATAAAAATTGCCCGCTCAACCTAAGTCCCTTACTGTACTGTTGCTGATGCCATTTCATCTATTTATTCGCCATTCTTAACACGCTTCCCGTTCTGCCTCACGCCGGGCTTTGAGGTTGCATGACGTCGATCACACACTCAACTGAAAGCAAGATTCATTTGCGATTGCTGTGCTAACATAGCAATTAAACAAAAGGTGAGCAGTTAGCTGTAAGCAAAAATACTATTGGTCACTGCGGATCTACTGGTGAGTCTTCCAAGTGGATCAAAACAACGAGAACTTCTATTTAGAAGATATCACATAAAATTAGATAAATTGGCATTCAAGTAAATCTTTCAGACAGAAACTACTTGATAGAGCATTAATAAAATACACTTACCCCAGAAATTCGGACAATATAAACTACCTTTCATAACCCTTATTACACAAAATTACCAGTGCCAACACTGACAGTAACTGGTGGAAGTCAGTGTAAGTTGAAAATAGGTGAGCTGTCTTGTGACAGGCTTATTTACTGAGTGTTTTAGAATGAAGCTTTGTTTGCTAATAATGCTATTTTTTTGATTTTACGTTTCAGGCAGGGTTTTTTATAATAACTCTAACTATTGCTAACCGACTTCTCATTTAAAATATTCTTGCACCTGATTTTTTCCTTTTTACCTTCCAACTTCAGCTCATCACAGTTGAAGGATTCCTTTCTCTCCTGCGAATGCCCGTTACCCGAATGGAGATTAAAGTAACTTCGCCATGCGATCGAAATTCGGCCACAAACCGGAGACAGATAACAGGTGCCGCTCGACGAACACTGGCCTCTAAACAACTCCGTCACGGAAACCGAAAGGAAACATTAGTGGCAAAAATTATTTGATTTTAAAATTCGTTGCAACCAGGCCTGTAACCAGGTTTTAAGATTTGGGGGAGGGGCAAAATACTTTTTGGGGGCAAGATTTTTGTTGTTAGTTATGTTTAAAACACTTTGTGCTGGGCGATACACAATTTCGGAGACACAAAACTATTTGGGGGGCCACTGTCCTCGAATGCCCGCCCGTAGCTACGGGCCTGGTTGCAATCATGCTGTCCATTGCCTTCTAGCACGCTACAATAGGATACCCATGACCCATGACGTCTGTGATTCCTGTGATAAGTGCACATCTGTAATACCTGTGCAACCTTCAGAACGTGCAATACAGCTGTATATTCAGATATCTTATTTAAACAACTCCTGCGTTCTTCCATTCTTTTGCCCTCACGACTAAAGATTTCCGATAAGCTAATTGGTGATAACCGCGAAACACAGCTACTGTGTGTGTGCAAACGCAGCAGCCCCTGCGTTAAGTGACAGTGTAAGTAGGTAAAACCTCCTAGATCTATAAGAGCAATGCTTGAATTGGGTTCAGACGCAACACCTAAAACAACCTCGAGAGATTTTCAACTCAGTGTAAAGCAACTTTTAGATTTTGTCTAAGACATGGATTTGTCCATTACGTCAGGAAGGTTTTTGCAACCTTAAATTGATCTTGCAGAGAAAAATTACTTAAATTACTTATAGTAATGGTTTATTCCCGCATTTTCGTGACTCAAAGCACGAAGTGACACATGAGGCAGCAAGAGGAAAAACAACAACATCAAAGATCAGATATTAAGTTAAATGTTGATAAGCATATAAAAACACCAGAAACTTCAGGTCTCGCATGGTAATGATCGTGTGTCTGGCATGTTGAATCACAAAGGCTTTGCGAAAGACCGTATGGGTCAAGTTCTCAGCCAGCCCTGTTGCTAGCACAAATCAATTTTTAATTGAAGACGCTTCACTAGTAGTAAAATAAAAGTAACAAAATGCATCGAATAAACGTCAGATAAAATAAGTTAAAAAAAAACAAAAAATAGTGGGAGAAAAGCATGCTTATGTATAGGGGATATTAGTATCAAGTCATCTGTGCAATGATACGTCAAACTTGAAAGTTGCAGCATTGCATTAGTTTTGAGAAAAGTCATTGAAAGTAGAAACTACCTCGATATCCGAGTATTTACTGAAGAAGAGATCACTGAACTATTTATGCTACTTCAACCCGTAGCAAGTCGTGCTCACTTCAAAGCAGATAAAATAAGTCTTAAAAGGCGAGGCAAATCAATACGACACCATGTTAAATTTAAATCACACTACAAACTCTCAAGAAAGATAAATCTTAAACTCTGCTGAGAAAAACCTATAACTCAAACAAAAATATTCAGTATTTCTGCCTAAAACTTAACTCTGTTCTACCTATATGTTAAAATTGACAATATAACGCTATTGAAAAGGTTTTTGAAGATATAGAGTCAATTGACCGCAAAGATTTCGTAATGTCTTGCTGAGGAAGTTTTGTGTAGGCGAGGCTTGATAACCGAAGATGAGGAATGAGCAAAGTTCAGTTTTAGTGTCTTAGAGGGTTGAAAATATTGTTTGTTGGGATAGTGTAAGACACCGGACCGCTTTTCCTGGGTTAGGTGTAAATAATCTGAGAAGCAAATTTAAACGAAGTCGCTTGTATAATTTTCCACAATGTGTGCCTTTGTGACCTTGATTGATTTTTAAAAATTTTGGCAAAGAGGCGGTTTGTGCGTTCTGCGTGGTTGTAGTTTCTAACCAGTGGTTAGTTTAAGGGGAGGCGAGCGAGGCACTTGCCTTGCCCCCCCTTCTGGGGGCTCCCCCTTGAGGTGTTGCACGCGTAAATTTTCCTTATTTTTGGTGAAAACGTATTAACCATTCGTATAATGTACCACTGAGCAATTCATAAGCAAGTACTCTTACAAAGGGCCCCCTACAGAAACTGTAATGTGCAGGTACTTTGCTTTCAAAGGGGTCCCCAACAGCAACTGCAATTTAAAGGTAATCTGCTTTCAAAGGGTCCCCAACAGCCACTGAAATGTGTAAGTACTTTGCTTTTAAACTTCATTGAATGGGCCCCTAAAAGAAACTGTTTTATGTAAGTAGTCTGCTTTCAAAGGAGCCCCCTACAGCAACTGTAATGTGTAAGCACCTTGCTTTCACAGGGGCCCCCAACAGCAATTGTAATGTGTAAGTACCTTGCTTTCAAAGCGACCCAAAACAGCAATTGCAATGCGTAAGTACCTTGCTTTCAAAGAGGCCACCAACAGCGACTCTAATGTAAGTAATATGCTTTCAAAGAGGCCCCCAACAGCAACTGTAATGTAAAATTCCTTGCTTTCAAAGACGCTGCTAAGAGCAGTTGTAATGTGTAAGTACGTTGCTTTCCAAGGGGCCCCCAACAGCAACTTCAATGTGTAAGTACTATACTTTCAAAGAAGCCCCACCACCATCTCCAATGTGCAGATAAAGAAAAGCTGCAAACCAACTTTATACCTAAAAAATTGTGGGTTAAAATTTCTTCCGAAAATTTCTGAAATGATGTGAAAGTCCGTGAAAGTGAAAGTGGCCCGCAACACTAAAAAGGTTGGGCAGGCCTGCGATAAGATATATGATGAATTATATCCTACTTTTGGACATTTTTCAAATAACTAGTGTCAATGCAAGATGAGGACAGCCTTGACTCATCCAGCCCCAAAGCTTTACAAAACAAGTCTTAGGTTGGATGTTTTTGTATGCTATGTTCTTGTAGTAAAGATGATATTCAAAACAAATTTAGTGTTTTAAATCTTTTTGGTTGTTGTTTATGGTTTCATGTATTACCATAAAGACATGAATGTGAACAAATTCAGGAGACCAACTATCATGCATTTTATCAATGGGGGAAAGTGTGAAACTTTCAAAGGGATAAACTTTGTAGTTTGTTGATGGTGAATGCAGAGAAATGGAGCGTGAAAATAAAGAAGTGGGGGCGATGCCAACTTGCTATTGCCTAACTTTTATATGTTGTCAGCCTAGACCTCCCACTTTTCAGTATTTTTGAAGTTTTGTATCATGAACACTATTTTGCATTTTCTCTTTCTGCTATGTCAATCATGCCGTAGTCTCAGGAACGTATCCTTCGGTGGCCATATTTTAGGCTTGATCAAAAGTGCTTACCACGGTTGGCTGAGTATGGTGACGTCATCATAGGGATCTCTTTTTTAGTCTTGCCTCGGACCTCGCTATCCTTAAGCCCACCATTGTTTCTAACACGGACAAAGTATTGAGCCCATATCTTTCAACAATAAAATCCTGTCTGGCTATGAATCATTGATGTGCTTTGAACGCTTGACTTGACCTTAGGTCAGTTTAACCCCCTAACTCCCGGGACGACCACTTCTTTGCAGAGCTTTGCAACACCATAACTCGTCAGCCAATTGAGCTAGAGAGCTGTTCAAACCCTCGACTGATTCAGCAAGTCTTGTAGTTTAGATTTAAAAAACTTTTTTTCATTTTGGGTTTGGGCTTTTCTGTGGGTAACGTCATAATGGGGGGTGTTTTCGTCTTTTTTGCCAAGTTTACCTGACCCCGGGTTCAATTTTTGGAAACTAGTTTTTAATCCGCGTCTTTAGAGGTCTTGAATGACTTTGTAACGTATCTGGAGCCATAATTAAAATAAAAAAGATTCACGAAATGTATAAGTTTCTCTCTCAGGGCAAGTTGTGGCCAGGCATAACTCGCCATCAGATTAAGCTGGAGAGTTTTTCAAACCCTCTAAAGACTCGTAGAGTTTTGTAACTTAGAACAAAAGGAATTTTTTAAGTTTTGGGTTTAGAGTTTTTGGTCGATGATGTCATACGTGGGGTATGCTTTGCGGTTTATTTGATGACGTCATAAGCCGATCCAATGAGCCGACGTCGTGGCTCAAAGTTTTATTGGATTCTAGGCTATAATGCGAGTCTTTAAAGCCCTTGATCGACTTTCTAGCGTTTCTGCTTCCAAAGTTATGCTAAAAAAATTCCAAATTCATCAGGAATTCTCTAAGGAATTTTCGGTGATTTCCATAATTAATTCGCGGTATTTTGGCGATAATTTTGGAACCAGAAACGCTAGAAAATCAATCAAATCCTCTAAAGATTTGTATTACAGCCTAGAATCCAATAAAAATTTTGAGTCACGAAATCGGCTCGTCTGATCGGCTCCCAGGCAATGGCGATTCTAGAATGAAAAAGTAGGGGGGCCACTACGGGGCCAAGGAAAAAGTAGGGGGGGCAACATAAATGTCCATCTTACATGGTGATTTTTCATTGTTTGGAAGATTAAGCTGCTAAGATTAACCCTATCAAACCCAACATAGGCTTGTGAATATCATTAAATATTAACTAGCGGTATTATTCACAACAGACACCTATTATACGCCACTGTATATGTAATCACACACGTGTGCTGTTATGCCGAATATTCTGTGCTAACCAGGGCTGTGGAGTCGGAAGTCCCGTCATCCGACTCCGACTCCAACTCCTGGCAATTTCGATTACCCGACTCCGACTCCAACTCCGACTCC
>JGI24159J19872_10012253_pt1 | contig 11193 bp, 10 predicted proteins | sample Ectturendosymbi4_FD_19872 | JGI IMG/M metagenome (IMG submission 19872)
GTACCCCTTCAGATTTTTGACAGATGAACATGTACCCCTAAAACTCCTTATGACAAAATATTTTCTCATGATTTTTCATAGATATATTTAACAGTAAACATTTAATGACTTTTGTAAATAATATTAAGTGATATATGTACAAATATTTGAAAATAAACAACATGTAAATATATTTTTACCTTCTATTGCCAACCTTAAATGTACCCCTTCGGATAGGCAAATCTACCCCCAGGGGTACATGTACCCCAGATAGATGGGAACCCCTGCTTTAGAGCGATGATCAGAGCCAATTTGAAGTAAAAATAAGCGATCTCCCTCGAAAAACAGGTTTGAGTGCATTATGTTAAACGACGCTAACTTCGTCAACATATTTGCACAAGCACATGTTCAGAGCAGATGTGATTGACCTCAAAACAGCACACAAACGCGTGTGTGCACTGCGATTTTCTTTGTGCGCACTTTCAAACGTTTGTGTGCACGCACACACACAGCTCAGAGAAAACACTGGCTAAAGGGTATCCCAGTTTCCCTTATATTGCAAAACTTCGAAACTGCGTTGCCGGATGCAGTGTAACCTAATGCTCAAGACTTTTATCAACTATTTTCAAATCAAAACACTTCCAATCGATCCAATTTTTTCAGGTTCTTTTCACTTTCTTCGAAAAAAACACAGAGATCGAACAAACATTTTTAAGCACCTTTTCTCTTGTAAATGTCAGCGGCGTTGTTTCACTCAACAAAACGCAATTTGAGAAACACTGTGGTATTCCGCACAGACCCGTAGCCACGGGAGGCATTCCGGGGCAGTGCCCACCCAATTTTGTGTTCCCCCAAATTTTGTTGTGCCCAGAAAAATTTGTTTTAGCCATATATAAAAAACAAAAATCTTGCCCCGCTGAAAATGTATTCCCCCATACCTTAAAACCTGGGTGCTGGCCTGATTCCGCAGAGATGAGTCGAAATGGATTATTTCCTTTCAGATGATTATTTGTTTAAATGAGGTATAAAACCTAAAACATCCATGGTTTTGGGGAAAAACCTGTAGTCTACTTTCAAACCTAGAAAACCGCTCGCTGACTGAAAAATTCTGTAACCGAATCTGCAATTTTTTCTGGAACGCATTTTGGTTCCAGTCAGTTTCATGAGAGGCTGCTTATAACCGGACAAAGCCCATCTAAAGGCTTTCACCGAAGTTCAGTGTATAGTTGAAATTATGTACCACGCTAAAATTAACTCTCATCTTCTCAAGAATAGAGAGCATAAGGCCTTATATTTAGAACTTGCATGTATGATCTGATCTTGGAATGACTGACTTCTTTCGCTGTGGTTGGTTTTGCATGGAAAGTTCTTTGAAACGCAAATACTTTGGGAATGAAATGCACATGTCGCTTTTGTCATAAGAAAATCAGTTTCGTTTCTCGCAGAATGTTCTGGAAGTGATGTTTTCGTTATTTTCCACAATTTATTGTTTGTTTCCACAATTTATATACTATTAGGTATTATCTGGAAACTGTTTCAGGACTTGCGAAAATATGAAAGTTAGCGAAGCAATGATCAATTCACTTCAGCAGCAAAATTTGCAGTTGTCGAAAGAGCGACAAGAATATGTCGGTAAGGAGCCTGTTGCGAGAGTGGCGGACTTTTATCAGTTACAGCTGCAGTTATCAAAGGAATAAAAACTAACAGTGATGCTTTACACCATCTCGTTTTTGATCAGATATGAAGCGTATTGCAAATGAGCCAATGCAACGAACAAGCGTACACGTTGTTTTTCTATAAAAATTAAGTTGACTTGAATTCAATCAGACCAGAAAAAATTGTTTTCGTCATGGCTAAAAACGGAGACATTCCGGCTGAAATAAAAAAAAAAAACTTCATTGCAAAAATAAAGAAACTGTTTAGCAGCCATGCAGCACCTGTTGTTTAAAAATCATGCAATAACTTCCTGCCATTGCTCAGCGGATGTGACGTGTCACCTGCAGCGAACTGCAGAGGCAATCATCAAGTGATCAGTGATTCTGTCATTCTGCCTCAAGGTCTTTCTGAATGCAAAATGTCTTTCTGGTAAAACGAACCTGTTTATGCTTTCAAAATATGCTGAATGTATTTAACGGTGCCTGAAGAAACTTTGATTAATTTTCGCTTTTTTGGGATTGGCGATACATGCATCAATGCCGGGATTACTTTTGTAAAATTTATGTGTTTTACTTTTTCAGATAAATTTATCAACGAAGCTGAGGAACTGGGCCTTGAACGAGAACAAAAGGAGGTAAAAGTTGCAAAAATAATGTTTCATGTGACAAAAAACAAAGGCAATGTATGTCACAATGACTTGAAATAGACTTGATTTCATAAACACTTGCATCCTGATATTTAATTAAAGCATAGTTCTACAACACGTTTTTATACCACTAGAAAGCTCATATCCTGTGAATTTCTGTATTTTTCTATAAAAAATCACTTGCAACAACTTCCCACCAAAGTAACGTGCGCGAACAAAAGCGTTTCACACAGAACATTTATAATGAAAAAAACATTCTAAAGAACACTAGGTTATCCGCAAAGCAATGAGACCGCAATTCCTCATAGTGTTTTCATTTAATGGATTATTTTGTTCCAAGAAAAATAATGTTTGCGTTCTGGTAGTAATGTCAAAATAAAGAATAAACCGCGGTTGTATTTCAAAGACTCTAATGAAAATAAATTTATTTTGATAGATATTATTTTTCTTATGTGGTAATACTGTACTGTTACACAATGTTTCCTCATGTCGAGTTTCATTTCTGATCATTTCTCATGTTGACCCTGTTTGAGTAAAAGCCGAAATGGCTGCTCAGCAGCCGAAGTATATAATCATCATTGCAACGTTTAATCCATTGCTGTGGAAGGTTTCTTTCGATAGGTACTCGTTCGAGGTTTTTAGTGTAGTTTGAAACCTGGAGTTGCAATTTCTTGCCATACAGAGCAAACACGCATTTTCCGATTTCTTTCACTACTTTTCAATGATTTTTTCATCTTGTTGCGAAATCTTGTAAATATCCTTTAAATGAACAACGACTATTGCTAGATGATTTTTGGTGAATGAGATATCTGGTGTTGATCTTGCTCCGTAGTAGAATCCTTTAACAAAACGTGTATTCAGACTTTTTACTGTTTACAATAAAAAAAAGAAAAATGAATTTGATAAAAACATGTTTTACTTTGTTATTTCATTACGAACGCACGTACTTAACGAAAAGCCATACGCGCATCAGAAACTTGCTGCAGACTGCATCCTTTGCCCGGTTTTCCGTATGTAATAAAAATGCAAACCGTGACTAAAAAATGCTTTTAGGCGTTGGAAGAATTCAATCAACAGCTTGCTGAAGAAAAAGTAAGGATTGAGATGTTGGTTGATGAATTGCAAAGCACACAGGCAGAGATAAAACAGTAAGTACGAAAACCTTTTTCTTGTTTCGTTTGATTTGGCCGTCATTTACAGTGGCAATTGCCGATTATATTGACTGGTGCCCTTATCCAAATGAAAATGTTTCATGCAAATTGGTAACGACACTAAGCACCTTTCTCAACAAGCAGTGCTTTACTGCAGAGAATTGGAAGAAACTGTGAAAACTAGCGAGACTCTGCAAAGCGAGCGAAAACGAATTACTGAAGTTGCAATCAACTTGCAAAAGTCTTTGGAGGTGAGGAGTTGCAGTGTGTGCACTGCCTTGTATTTGCATTTAAAATATATATTTCTGAAATCACCACAGTTTTTACAAAAACCTTCCTTTAGTTGGCTTGCTGACGAGGCAGCACAACGCGTTTAATTCAAATGTTTCAGCAGGGATATTCGCGCTATGGCTTATAAACTCATAAAGCAGTCTGGGTAATCATTTGCTTACAAAATGTTGATCTCTAACTGCAGCGGTGCAATAACACAACCAAAATGTTTTTGATTTCACAAATTATATTGGGAATTTTTGCAATGTTGTATTGATTTCTTAAGCATAACGTTGCAGTTGTATCGCTGTTTAATGCACTCCATCATATACTGATAGTTCCCATGATGATGCTTTGTTTTTTAAGCAAGAATGCCGTGGTGTTAATGACTAGCCACTATTACGACCAGGGGTTGATATTTAGTATTTTGTTAAAATCTCGGAAATGCCTTCTAAATAAAACAAAGATTTTCAGATCAAGTCAAAGCTGCTTGCTACATAACGTTTAAATCCATGGTCTGTTTCGTCAGTCGCATTGTTTCTTTGGTTGCTCAGACGAACGAGGTCGCATTTATTCAATTCTTCCGTTTGTGAAGAGTCCAGTGCGGGGATGCTTTTACGACGGTCGTTGTTGAGCTTGAGTTACAAATTTTCTGTTTTATTAGCAATCATTGCTGAGCTTGCCCGAACAGAGTAGTGCGGTTAGTTAGAGGATTACGGATGTTAAGCATGTTGCGTCCACGTATACCTAAGTAATCTATTCTTCTTTACATTTGTAGCAAATTTGAGATAAAAAATGGTCTTCATCTGAAGATATGCCATGCACCAGGAGATAAACAAATCTAGACATCAGAAAGGCTTATGCATGTGTATTTTAGCCAGTAAAAAGCCCGATGGACATGCTTTTTAAGCAAAATTCGCTTAGGTTTATGACATAGTTTGTCGTTTTGCTTTAATGAAAGAACACAATCATCGCCGTGCGCTCCTTTGACCGGCCTCAGATTTGTTCCTTCCTTCGGTAACAGTGTTTTCATAACTGAATGACAGGCTTGATTCTGGTTTCTTGCAAAATTTTGTTAAAGTTTGCATTTCATTACGACGTCTATAGAATCGCCGTCAATCAAATGACAATGCTGAAGACCCAATTCCTTTTGTTAAACTCCCTCAAAAATTTTTATCTGCAAACTACGAGGCTGTGATGGGTATTTGTGGGAAAACTCTTTAATTTTTAATTTAATAACTCTTTAATTAATTTGTGAATCACTGTTTGCAAACGCTGTGTTGGAAAATTAATGCATATTTTTAGAATGCCAAGCCCCCTGCATCAATGTAAAACCCCCTATTGAAGACGTTATGGCGACGGTTCTGTAATGACTGTAATGATTGACTTAATTTAATGAAAATAATTTTTCGAAAACCGTTACCCCCAAATCAAATTTTCTTTTTTGTTCAAATTGTAACATTTTTTCGTATATTTGTGCTTATGGTATAAATGTATATAACCTGTGCTTTCAGATCTTTCCTTTAAATATTTTGTAAGATACGGCATGTTGCCATATAGCATATGGATGTTGCCACATAACATACGGCATGTTGCCATATGGCAACGCTAGCAGAACAAAAAAACATTTGTACCAGTGTTTCCTGAAAAGTGAAACGTTGATGGCGTTGATGGCAGTGAATCAGACTTATCCTAAGTACTTTCACAAATCAAACAATGCTCCGATTTGATTCATTTTCGCTGCTTCAAACGATAATTATGTACGTTTATGGACATATTGTAAAAGGAAGTTGTTTTCGTGGATATTTGAGTTTCCTGTTGCAGACCTTTCGCTTGTGTTTTCTGTTTGTTTCATCCGTAACATTTAAGAATTTATCAAAAGTCCTTGTAAGATTTCTTGTTAATTTGGAGTGATACTGTTGCAACCTCTCCGGTGGTGCTGCGTTGATTACGTGATTCACCACGAACGGGATGTGCGCGAAGAACAAAAATATATGTATGTGGCGCTAACACGCAATGATAGAGTGATCTCGTCGGGTGATCTCTATTGTTGCTTGCTGCCCTTGTGCGAAGCTTTGCGCACATGCCGCTCGGGATTTCCGATCGCAACAATACGAAGCAAAACAGGTTACGCACAAACCAACACTGGATTTACTACACTCTATCCGCCCAATGGATTTACAGTCGCTGCCAGCACATCTATTTTTCCCACTTGGCACGGAACGCACAAGGTGGCTATTCCCGTCGTAGCGTATATATGTCCCAAGAGCTGATGATGGTTTCTTCCCGCACTTTTCGGTCCATTATCGAATTTCACAAGATATGAAGAGGAAATTTATCGTCGAAACTGCGACTGCGTGGAACTGCTGTTTTGGAGTCTGAAATTTTGCCAGGCAATGTGCTCTGTTACATCTAATAACCAGGTGAAGAGACTCCACCACCGCATCTTTCCTCGAATGACAATGCTGTATAACTTGATATTCTGGTCCATGTGGTCACCCATGTTCTCGCTGTACTAACGCATAACAGCTAGAATTGGAACGTTCATTCTTTGCTTTTCAGCTTTGGTCCAATGTTTCACAGATCCCATCAAGTATGCGCGCTAAACAAAGTTAATGCCGCAGTAAATACGGAACTGTCTTTCCAACATTTTGGCGTGACGTCAGCTCTGTTGTGTGAAGCGTTCGCTTTCATCGAATTAGCCGCGTTCCTTTTCATCCATTTGTTTGCAGTCAGTTGAGGACAACACCTCTTTTCTGTTTTGTTTGACCGAGTTGTTCCTTCGCAATCACAGCCACGTGATTTCAACTGGCTTAGAAAGGCTACAGTTGTGAAAAACCGGTCAAAAATCAAACAATAAGGTAAACTAACTTTATATCCACTGTGCTGATTGAGTAGATGAAGAACTGTTGCGGAACATCTACTGAACTTGCTGTTTTCTTCCACATTACCTCCATAGGTTTTTCTTGAAAAGGGTAAAAGGCTATTAGATATCCAGATGCTGAACTTTGATACAACATTTTGCATCACTACTGAATTGGTTTGTTTCAAATCGATTTTTTGCAGCTATGTTTCCCAAAATACTAAATCTTCACTTGATCATGTGATGCATTCTGGGATGGCACGAAATGTTCCATGAAAGTTTTTACAAATGCGATATCAGTGGGCGGAACTTGAAATATTTATCTTCACGATCTAGTTTAGAAATATTGCTGAAGTGAAAGAATCTCATGATGAGCATTTCATCGTATGGTCAAATAGGTTTCTGGGCATTGCATGAGAGGCAGCTGCGTTTCTGTCGTCATCATCATTGTTCCTGTGTATTGCTTTACATGGAACTGAATTAAATCATGACACAAATGAGCACTTTGATTTCCTCCGCAGTACTATCAGGTGCTGTGGAATATTTCGAATTACCATACAAGTTCGACTGCCCCTCAATGAAATTAAGTAAGCCGTCTTTAAAAAAATCTCAAAGTTGACATGGAGTAAGGTTGATACGTAGAAAAATTTGCATCACGAAAAAGTGGAAAACGTTTGTTGGGTTGATTCTGTTTTTTTTTCACGTACAATGAGACGTTGAAACAGTCTACCGCACTACTTTTATTTTCTGAGCTGGATTTTTTACTGTTGAAGTAGAAAATTCTTCGCTGCTTCCAACTTTGGAGTCAAACTTGTTTCGATGTTGTATCATTTCAGCAGGAGCTCGAAGCTGATTGGTGGTAAAATTATCGAGACCATGCCGGGTTCTACAGTATTATCTTCGTCGCCAGAATCTCAATCAGTTAGGCTTTGGACTTCAGCAAGCTTGATAAAAATATCGCAAATATTTTCATCATCGACAAGATCATTCGTTTAGAAAACTTTGTTTAGAGTAAAATCTCTGTTTACATTAAGGTATTCATCTTCTACAAGCGTTGCCATAGGGACACGCGTGGAATACGCGACATAAAGAAAAAGTACTCACGATTGAAAGCTAAGATTTGGAGATTTTGTTCTCCACTACATCGCCTACTAACAACATATTTATGTCTTAGTATATCCTTTCGTTTGCAGTTGTGCAGCACCGTGTTTATCTTTTATGATGACTTATTTATTCCATACTTGATAAACTATAACACTCCCACTAACCACGATGAACAAGTGAAAAATGTCCATTTACCTACACGTATTCTCAAGAGTGACACTGACCTAGAAAAGTAAAGTAATTAAAACAATCATTCAAGCGTGAAATACAGAACAGAGAGCAGAAGATTTATTACGTCCTTTTGCTATGGCAACGCTAACGGTTTCAGAAAAGGAAATGAAAACTGGAAACCGTGAACAAAATGCGTAAAGTACGAACTTTAAAAAAGTTTTTTCAAGTTAACATTTGGTTTTCAGGAGATTTCCACCGAACGAGCTTCCGTTGCTGAGCAGTTAAAACAAAGGGAATTGGAAGCTGAGCGACTGAACATTGAGAAAGATCAAATGGCAACTGAACTTCACCAGAAACTGGTAGATATTGAGAAGAGGGAAACAAAGCTTGTTGAAAACAAGACTGAAATTGAAACGCGGTTAGTTATCTGTTCTCATCACATAAAAATCACACATTTCAAGTAAAACCTGATGTTAAACAGATGAGCCAATGACTAAATGCATACAGCTTCAACACAAAGACCAACATGAGCCACGAGGGTAAAAAAGAAATAAAAACTCTTCGAGGATTTTTGTGTCCTTATCAAGGCGGTGTCTTCTAAGGTGTTTTGAGAGACTGAAACGGTCTCTCAAATTTTTCCAACGGTATCTCTAGGTACAGTCACAGTAGATCCTCGTTTTACGACCACCATCAAAATACACTAAAACATTGCTTTACGAGCATCTCGTTATTTAGATAAAATAATTACGATTTCTCAAAACCTCTTAGCGGTCACCACGGTCAAACCTTAAGAAAATACGTGATTAGGGGTACAAACAAACAGCTTTGTCGAGAAAAGTCGGTTAACTTGGCAATCGCTGCATTGCAGTTTGCTGGACAATGAGCTAAAAGCGGAAAATGTCTTGAAAGAAAAAGAACTTATCCAGCAACAAGCGTCTGAGCTGAAACAAGAACTTACGGTTTGCTCTTCTTTGCTTGACTTTGTTTTTGCGAATCAGTTAATGATGCTGTTTGTTTCACTGCTATGGAAACAAAACATGCTGACACTATCCATGTTAACGAACTGGCCACAATATTAGCCAAATATTTCTGCTGAATAGCCTACCTCCCAGAACCTGAATGCAAACTGGTATTTGTTAAGAAAATAAGTTTATATTTGTAAGGAAAAATCTGCCTTGACCTAAGGCTTGAAACTGAAATGGGAAGACAGCAAGCCAACGTTTAACTCAAAAAACTTTTGTGGGGGAGCTTTGCTTGATAAGAAACGAATCTATTCTAAATGACTACCCGGACCCATCGCCATCGATGATCGCTTGGAGCGCGTTTCGAGCTGGAAAGGGAGGAGTGGACCAAAAATTTAAATGAAGTGAACGCTTATTTTGTCTAACTGTACAGCAGCTGTTGACTTTATAGACTGTCCTGCAAAATTAGGGCTTGTACTTCCGCATTTCGAGTCCACCGAGGGCTGCTGCACCCACGACCCGCTGCAGAGGAATCACGAGTATCAAAATGAATGAATGAATGACCACCGATTGGGATTTAGTCCTAAAGCTACTCGGTTCGATGTATATTCTTCAAACATAAAATCATGAAATGACAATACATTGAACAATGCCCGCTTATCTTTTCAACACTCTATTATTTCTTTCTTTTTTTAACCTTATATTTTGTTGAAACACTGCCCATTTAATAGCCTTAACATCAACGAAGACTCTACTCCCTTGCATAGCAACACAAGCTTTCGAGGTCTGTCAAAATTTCACTTCTCTTACTTTGTTATTCACGACAATGGACTGAATGTCAAAAAAAAGGCTTACGCCACTTTTGTCATTCAGATTTTTGCTACGTAACCCACATTGAATTTTGCTGCAATTTAAGATATTGCTATTTAAACCGGTGGCTAGATGTGAAGAGTGTCACATGGAATTTTTTCGTTACGTTTACAATTCAAAACGTAAAGCAAAAACAATTCACTGTCGACAGAATCGATCCATTTTGCTAATATGAGACAAAACGTTTGTAGGCATCAAATATCAGCAAGACTTTAAAAGCGGAAAAACAGTTGATATGTGGAAAGTATGATTAAATTTGCGTAAGACGTTGATTAAATTTGCGCAGCACCAAATCTCTTCGCCAAGATAATGATTTTAAATACATGTGCTTGACTAGTTTCAAATAGCAGGTCCATTATGAACTCTTCACTGACCTATGCCAACGTTATCTAAACCTATAACCTATGTAAATAGTGAATTTGCCTATTACAATACAAATAGTGTAAAATGAACTTGATAGGAAAATAAGTAACCTTAACTTCCGATTTTTGTGCATGCATTTCTGCGTTTAGCTTTTCGTATCAAGTCGTTATGCACTCAAAGCTTTTTAAATTTTAGGAACTCAATAAAGAAAAAGAAGATACGGAAAAGGAGCTGCAGGTATGTTGATGTCCAAATGAATATCTGGATGAAGCTTAGTTTTGACTGAAAATGGTGTGGTACCTTTTTGTGTATGCCACTTTGCAAAAGTTTTCTTCAACTACGTACCTATAGTACTACATCAATATTAAAAACTTACTGTAATTTGTTTGAAACGAGTAAACGAAAAATCTTATTGAGTACCTGGAGCTTTCTAAGAAGGGTCATTTGACCCTAAATCAAATCTTTGGTTCCAACTGCAATTGCTTTTCATTTTATCAAGAAAAGATAGTCGCCTGAGTTAAGCTTTACAACCCAAGGCTAGCAGTCGATCCTGTTTCAAACATTTTCACATTTGCAGCAATTCAAGCTTTAGGTCCAGTTGAAAGCTTTCCAATGCTTCAAATTTTTGAACCATTTTAGGAAGAGATTGCTGCCCGCCGACAACTTCAACGTGATTTGGAGATTTGCAAACAAGCTTTGTCACGGCTTGAAACAGAAGCGCTTCTTCGCAAGAACGAAAGTGGGTTGTCAGAAGTTGATAAGCAAATAAAAGCTGACGTTAGAAAACTCAGAGGTGAGAGAACGTTTGACATTTTCTGGTTTTGCAGAAACAAACTATTTTACTTGCACCTCAGAAACTTTGCAAATGAAAAAAATCAGCATATTCCTTTGTGAACGTAAGTCCGCCAAAGTTTTCTATTTGTACTATGAAGTCAGTTTCAATTTCCGTTTGATCGAGAAGGCCTGGTGAAAATATCCTACTGATTAAAAATCGAGGTCAGAGAGTGCGGAAATTCTAGTCCTATACGTTCTTGGTGTGTACTGTATCAGGGTGAGTTTAATGTAAACAAAATCTTTATGTTTAATGTAAACAAAATCTTTATGTGAATCGGATCCGCTCGGTGTCACTGTTACGTAAAACATACCAAGCGTTTCAAA
>JGI24159J19872_10012254_pt1 | contig 11193 bp, 5 predicted proteins | sample Ectturendosymbi4_FD_19872 | JGI IMG/M metagenome (IMG submission 19872)
ACTTTCAGATTCCAGCAGATTACAGAAAAAGTAGCTTATCGTCTTGAAATAAGCAATAAATAGCAAACGGAAATCAAATTTTACGTATGGTTTCAAATATACATATATCTATATATATATTTTTTTGTTTATAAAGACAACTGCCATGGACTTGACTGTAGGTGTAAACAAAGTGTATTGTGACATCAATCGAAACAACAGTGTTGTAGCCGTTGTTTCATTCCAGAACCGCTTCTTGTCCACGAAAGCGTGAATTGAGAGAAAAAGGGGATTACATGAATTGGACTAACCTTTTGTAACAATCGGAAGTGGTGAAACATCATTCGAGGAAATATCCAGCGAAAAATATGAATTGTCCATGAATTATTGAAAATTACTCCTGAAAATGTTAACCTCCGGTTCGATGGCGCTAGTATGTAATTTCGAGTACCATCTATAGGGTTTTAATGCGGTGACTCAGCTTAGACAAACGCATCCATATTGATCTGCGTTCTTACGTCAGGGTACAACGGCCCCGTGCTTACTCATGAGGATGTGACTTCACTTATTAACACAAAGATATGGAAGAACGTGCCTAAGCGTACGCAGCCTGACACAGCTACGTGACCTTTACGCGACGCAAACAAAAGTCATTAACCTGACGGTCATCGACCTGCCGGTTGAGGAACAACCTCAACTGATGTACGTGGAAATCAGATCAGAAAGCCTGCGCGCTTGGATGAGACAGCAGCAGCAAGCAGAACAAACGACGGAATGCTTTTTTCTTGTGACATGCGCTCTGACAAACAATGCACGTGGAATTTAAATGTTTTGGTGGCGTTCCTGCAACTGTGAGGTCAAAAAGCGTTCAGGTGGAAGGAAGTTGTTATTGATTAGCCGGCACTTGGATTAAAAGCAGCAGACATAACAACAAACAATGCCATTTAAGAATGATAGCTGCGACAGAGCAGTTCAAAAATATTAACAACTGTAGAATGGTTGAGAAAACGTTGAAAAGGCTGTGAAAATAGGAGCACATTATCTGAAATATATTTCAAACTTCAATCTTAAACTTACTGATTTCTTGAATGCTGTTGCTCAGTTAGGACGAGTATGAGTTAAGCGATTTTAAAGTTTGTTGCAGTTTGTCTATGTCAGAATTTCTAAAATTCTTTTGCAAGTTTTCGCTAGTGAAACTTAACGTTCGAAGTATACTTCACCTTTATGCGCAACTCATGGGTTCAGCTTCCCCCTAAATGCAAGCAAAGCTTAAAAACATAGGGGAACTGTATTTCAAGTCCGCCGAGAGCATAATGAAATTCCATCATGCGTTTGCAACGCTTAAGTTTTCATTCTCAGATTTGCTGTAGTGGTTAAAAAGAAATACGAGAACGTATGTGTAGCTGTCGGGTTTATCGCTTTTTCGGCAAATTGTACTAAAAAATGGGCAAAAAGTCACCAGTCTACCGAAAGTTTCATCTTTCTTGCTGAAGCATGAAGCGTATATCAACTTGTAACCAGTAGCGTAACTGAGGGGGACAGGTGTGCGAATCGCTCCCATGGCAAGCTAAATATAAAAACCGGGCCCCCACTTAGTTTGTTTCAGTACTTACTATTTTTCTGACTTTCAGTAGGTTGTTGTTTTTTTGTGTTTTTCGGAGTATTTTCGGGTTTTAGTATAGCTATCCATCACCCACATTCTTTATCATTTCTCAACTTTTTTTCTGAGTGTTGGCCAGTGGGCCACCTACGGTGGCCTATGGCCCCCTTCAGCAAAGTTTTCTCCCCTGGCTCAAACCTCTAGTTCGGCCAATGCTTGTAACTTCCCTTTTAATGTATCAGAATGTAATGTATCAGAAATGTTACAGGAAACTCGCTTGGTGTCAGTGATTCAAGCACGAGCTGTATGTTATGGCTCACTTTTTAAAACATGCATAATTAGCCGAATTACGCATATACAAAAATCTGTTGCAAGCTTGTAAATGAATCTGGGTTGCAAGTTGCAGCAATAGTATTGCCAGGCTTTCTACGGAGTCTGGAAAAGTTATGAAAAAATTTGGTCATTTTCCAGCATGGAAAAGTCTGGAAAACAATTTTTTGGTCTCTCAGTATGGAAAAAGAAAATAGTTTTGCAGACCTCATCTTTTGATTTGACATATATTGTCATAATATTTTATTCAAGGTTGATATAATTTTACTTATATTGTGTCAAATATTATAATGTCTGTATTTGACCTGGGTAGGTCATTCGGAAAAGTTAAGTCTATAGAAAAAGTTCGGAAAAAGTCTTGAAAAAGTCTGGAATTTATATTCAAAATTGCTTTTGAACCCTGTATTACATTCAGCACAAAGCGCAAAGCAGTAAGTTTCCGAACATTTTTGCGCATTTTCGAGGAGACCTAAGTTCAACGTTGTCTGCGCTCAGCAAATAGCACGTTCTATTGATCTAATATAGATGCACTCAGTCCCACGAAACGACACGTCCTCTTGAGACTGAAAGTTGTGTGTAAGGTTACATCCGTTCATTATTACTTCGAAATCGGCTATGACAGCTCAGTGAAATCATGCCTTACGCCTAAGTGCTCTACAAATAGCAAAGTTGGAAAAGTGCTCTTATTTCAAACACTTTTTTAAGCAGAACTAATGTTTTGAATATTTTTTTGTTTTCACACAGGAAAGTTAGATGTAATCTTCATCATGCTCATTCACAGTTTTCCTCCTGCATTTGGCTGTCAATACCCAATAGCACTGCCTGTTTCGCACGGCAGTATATGCGTATTGCCATCTTTTGTTCAGCAAGGTCACGTTTTAGACTACTATGTAAGTCACAAAAAAACGGTGATATGCGGGCCCCCCTCTGCCTTCCCAGACGAGACGCCTCAGCTGTCGATAAAAGACTTCGGGCCTTATGCCCATGCCCGTTCATCACCTCTTCAGAAAATCAATCGATACAGTCCTTACGACATTCATTCATCGCCCAGCAGACAGCCCTCGAAAAGCGCGGTTCTACGTTCCTCGTCCAACAGTCCTATTCTTTCAAATCTGTTGAGCAAAACGAAACGAGGTGCTGAAAGGGGCGCGCTCAGCCGCAGCAGCGGCTCTTCCAGAGAAGAGAAACGGGAACTTTTGGTGAACTGTGCGAGTAAAAACGTGGTGCATGACCAACATCAGCAGACGGCCTCACTTAGCACCCTGTCAAGGGTGCTGCATAATACGATTGATTTCGTGATGCGTTCTCCGTGGTCGAACAAAATCAGCATCGGCGACAGGCTTCGCTTGTTCAGCCACTGCTGGTCGGAACTGTTCCTGATCAGCCTAGCTGAAGAGATCTCGTCCGCACAAAAGGCAAAGGGTGGCCTTGAGCGATGCATGCAAATCGATACTAACAATCCAGCAGTTGCGGAAAACGACCCTTGGAACAATCTGGTTTGGTCGAACAACAGTGTCAAGGATGCGTCGGATTCCATCGGAGAAGCGCAAGATTTTCTGCGAAGATGTAGCAAAATGAGGATGACGAAATCGGAGTACGAGTGTATGAGATGTGCCGTATTCTTCAACAGTGGTTCGTATTTACACTCGTTTTTTGTTTCTTTTTTAACTGTCACTGAAAAACCTCCAAGTTGAACTACACTTATAGAGTAGTGTCAACTATAGCTGCATCTTCGTCATATCGCCGAAATGAAAATTTGATTGTAAAATGTTTTGGAATAAAGTAGGATAAACTGCAAAAGTGTGAACTCTTTCAAAATGTTTTAAAAACCTTTGAAGATTAAAGTTTGTGAGCGTATGGCCTACATCGTGAATTTGCTTCGTGGCTTTGAGCAACGTGTTCCTGATTCTACTAGTTGAAAAGAGGTGTCTCGCAAAATAGTTACTTTTTCTCAGATACATTATGGCAATATAAGGAGCGTTGCTTACCTGCTCAAACAGACAAAATGCAACCGTAATAAATAAAGAAGCAAATAAATGGAGAAACATTCCCCAAGTAGTAAGAGGCTAAAGATTGGTACATCTTCAAGTTCACTGGATATTGTCAGTATTTTTCTTTAAATAATAAAAGGTGAAGTTGAAAAAACAAACTTGTCTTTGCAATATCCTTATATTCCCTCAATTTAGATTGACAAGTGAAACGTAGAACACCAAAATCTTTAACCTGCTTTGCTTTGCGTTAGGTACAAATATGTTAATGGCAACGTTATGATAAGTAGCCTACACAATAACACTATGCGGTTGTTGATTAGATTTAACAGTTTTGGAAGACAAGATGGTTGTCGGGATGCTTCACCACAAAGCTCAACAGGCATTGCTTGGAGAAGCACGTGCAGGTACGCTACTCGATTCTTCACAAATGCAGTTTGTTTCAGGTTGCCTTATGCCCAATATAAATCACGAATTTGTGCTCTGAATATTTTTCTTTTAAATACACACTTTTCTTCCGAGTAATTGTTATAAAGGTTCAATCTTAACAGTATTTCTCATTGATACGTTTAGGCTTCTGGTCTGCGCCTCAGGACAAGTCGTGGCGTCCAACTACTATATCTCTAGACATGTCCATGGGAATCCCATGGGATGGGACAGCGGAGTTGAAATTTCTCCCATGTCCCATCGTTAGTTATTTTACATCATATAGCAGAAATTTTCTGAAAACAATGCATCACACAGTGAGCATTACACGCAGAGGCTCTGTGCCATAGCGTAGTGATGCGAGGCTTCGAAAATAAGGGTGTTGGACCTTCTTTTGGGTGTCAGATAGAAAAAAGCATTCCACTGCATTTCCCAAATTGGACGTTTAGGTTATTTGAGCCACGGCTCTGAAGAGCCTAGACATAGACATGCACATGATATAATGTACTTGGTATTACTAGACTCGTGGGAAGTCGGTTGGACAGGATGAGTCAGTCACAAGTTGCCATGGGATGGGACATAAAAAATAAACAAGCTTGTCTATCTTCCTTTGCTCGAAACCACATCCCGAACGTCCAGTAGGATTACAGGCAGTTGCCCCTCTTAAAAAGATCACGTTAGGATACAAATGATGTTTAACCTACAGCTTACCTGCTCAGCAGCCCACGTTCCCTACCTAAAGATTTTAATTCTTTTTTATACCCGTCGGTTGCGCCGAGTATATTCGCCGTAAACTTTCTTAAAAAATAAAATAGGCTACCGACAATTGACTTTATCCACGAACAACGCAGTCATCAGTGTCACTACGATTTATATGTTCTGGTTGACATCAATAGGTCAAAGCAGAAGAAGATTGCACAAAATGATTCAAGAAGTAGAAAAAAATATTGATCTGCATTTGCCGCACAAAATAAACCAAACCAATCAACAATTTCAAACAATAGTAAATCAAATCAACCAACTAAAAATAAAAATGGCATTCCACCCACACTCATCAAAAAGCATGTGAAACCTCTGGTGTAATCTTTCAAAATCAGTATATGGAATGAGCAAATTTCAACGCAGACACTGAAGCCTGAGCAGAGTTTTTATATCGGTTTTATAAGGTTCCAAAGGGAATTTTAAAGAAATCGAGGGTTCACAAGCAAGTTACAAATTCGACTTCAATTATAGCCCATCCATTGTCAATCAAAAATAATTTCACCTTATTTCGAGATGAGGACTTTCGATCACTTACAGATATAAGTGCCTTGAGTGATTACGTTGAATAAATACAAGTAAAAATGTAATCTACTGATGCATAGCTGTATTAGGTTTTATTACACTTGTAGGAAATAACGTTACAACTGCGCTAAACTCTGGAATTGTTTTAGACTCTGTGCTGGGCACTTTGAACCTCCATCAGTTTGCATTCACAGATGCAAATCACAACTTTGGCGAAAAAGAGCACGATGCCCAGAACTGTTCGTTAGTGATGGAGCCTAGAGACTTGGTCTTGCGACCCGCTTTGTGAGTCTCGTTTTTTTGGGAGTCTTGGTCTCGAAGGTTGCAAGTCTCGGTAACTTTGAGTGTCCCATCGACAAAGCTCCGAAAAACTCCAGCAGTTCAACCTGTTCGCTGCTGATCCTTGGCTAACGAAAAGCAAAAAAAGTGCGTTCACGTCTCTGTCTCGGACTTCAGAGTCTTGGTCTCGGTCTCGGTCTTGAAGCTTACAGTCTCGACCTGTTCATGTTACAAACGTAGCAAAAGGCAAAAGCACTTCTCTTGCTTCTTTGCAGAGCATACAATAAGTTGTATTTCGCACACATGGCGGGAAACATTTTAAACTGTATTGCAAAACTTCATGAAAACAGAAAATAAAAAACGATTTGTCCCAAATTAAATCACACCCATTGTTGTTTGCCGTTGAGTATGAAGACTTCCACCATTGTTAAAAAAGCAGTGGATTTATGGTTTTGTCTCAGCGGTGACACTGGTTGAAAGCTGCTGTTTTTGGTTATTCAGGTACTGAGACAGTAGCTAGTTTAAGCGACAGCTATGAGCCATTATTTTTACCATGCTTTTGCTTAACACATATCCAGTTATCCACTGCCCTTGCTTATGCTTTACGGCGCTGTGGTGGTGGGGTTGTGCTTATGGTGTTTGGAAATTAAGTTTTCTTCTTGCACCCGGGCAAAGAATGATACAACATTTCGTCATAGTGCAGTGTATAGGCAAATCGTTTACCAGCCATAAATTGTATGGCGATTATAGTGAGGTAGGCAGGGAAACAGTCGGGGTAAATGCGGGGAACAACGTGCCCTATAAAATTGATGGACTAATGGTGTCATGGTGATCCCTAAGTAATTGAATTGACACCTAAAAATTGCGATTTTGTCATTTTTTCGAAAATCGCAGTAGATACGCGCTCAATTGTTTCGTCAATAGCTGGTAATTATTTTCTAACAAAACGTCCTACCGCTCATTTTTAGCACTACATCCTTTGGTTACATGTGCTGAGCATGAACTGCAAACCCGTCTAAAATGCTTCTAGCAATTTCGCTTTGAATGCATGCCAGCACCTCGTCCACTGATGATGTGCCTCTGGTAAAAATGTTCCTTTTACCTCGCCCTTCGCAAAAGTTTATCAGGGAGAAAAGCGCCACAGGGCGTTTGTTTGTCAGGACTGTTTTATCGCAGGCACCTTGAGATACTTGAACTGTTGCTTTCAGTTCAAAAGTTCACATCGGCTGGTGGGGCGTTGGAGCTTGTCTCGAAAACAGTTTTAAAGACAAACATGTTTTTCACTCTATACACTGCAACTTTTGAACGGCGTTGTTTAAAAATTCGCCATGAGATTAGCTAACACAACAACTAGTTGTTGACCTTGAGTGATTGGTGCAGATTATACACATGTAGTGAAAACGTATGATCCAAGTCGCGGACGGTGTCTGCGAACTCACTTGAACTTCTGGGTCAATATTGTGCAACTGCTTGTTGTGGATGTTTCCGCTGTAAATGGCTGCAGTCACACATTTAAATATTTCTACGGTTGGACAAAAGTAAGAAGCCGCTGTTTGCACCCATGAAAAAACGACTCGCAGAAGAAAAAACGAAAGTGAATTGCAGGAAACGTTTAAAAATACAAGTTCGGGCTCGGTTTGGTCAAACAACTTCACTAAGCGCCAAGGTGCCGTTGCTGACGCTGAAAATCGTCAGGGTGATCATTAACAGCGTTTCATTTCTACTTACCTTGAAAAAAGATGAGCGGAACGTTTCGATTGCCAAGCCAACACGGAGAGATGTTTGTTTTGTCACAAGGTTATCGCGCTCGTTCAAGGACAAATATCGCAAACAAACCCGACCACTTCCTCTTACGTTTGTTGAGTATCGCTTCCTGCGCACTGAACCCTTTTAGGTTAGCGGGTATGTTTAGTGTGACAACATTTGTGCCTAGAGGTTAGGACACTTGCGCAACACACATGCATTCCATGTTCGCTGTTGAATGAGTGAAAGATTCTCATCCTGCCATGACGAAGCATATTTGTTCTGGGGCGGATCCAAGGGGGAGATTGGGGCGATCGCCTCCCCTATAATTTACGAAAGTAACTTTATTCACCATGACTTTTTACAATTCGGAAAACAGCATTCGCGATATAAGGTCATTTTGTCGTCCATTGTTTTGTCACAGCAGTTTTGTTAAGTATACTTCATCCCTCTTACCGTAGCAAAGCCGTTGTGAGACTGACTACCGAATATTACTGAAATTGCCTCCCCCTTACGTTATTGGCTGGATCCGCCCCTGTGTTTGTTTCGGAAAGCAAGAAATCGACCCATACGGTGCTCGCAAACCATGTGGAGGTGCAGAAAGTTGCTTTAGCTCTGGAAGGCGTCAGTTGCTTACATGCCTGGACATTAAAACTGTACGGTTTGGTATATTTTTGATAAAAAACGACTTCACGCCGTGTTTCGAATCACGGTTAAGAGGATGCAGTGAGCGTTCACGTTGCAATTAGAGCCAGCAGTTGTTGAAAACGCAATCAGAAGTGACGTGTATTATAACTCCTTTGTTCCATGCAAAATGTTTGTTATAAATTTAAAAAAATCACACTACAAAATAATTTTCCCAAAAAAATTTTTATGAAAATGTAAAAAATTGTTTTATCAAAAATTTTTGCTTTTTGAAAAAAATATTCTAAATGACAAGTCCTATGGTTTTAAAAAATCTAATGAAAACATTTCACTTAAAAAACATTCTTGAAAAAATATTTTAAAGAATTATTTTTATAATTATAAATAAAATTTGCATGGTGAAAACGGGCCATTGTACAGCTGTGGTGGACCGACCCTTGGAACTACCTGTCGTTGGATGTTACTAAAAACAAAATAGGGAATATTGCTTTATACAAAAAGAGAATAGCGCACGTATTGCTCCGTTAAAACATAAAGCGCTGGACGCCGCGAAAGCAAAACCCAGATGCAACCAGCAATCTATTAACGAAAATGTGCAGTGTGAAATTATTTTCACCGCCTTTGAGAAAGGATAATTAGTTGGAGTGAAATTTCGCCACAGTTTTTGCTAATATTTACCCTTTCTTCAAGCCTGGACCTTGTACACTTCGTGTATTAATCTTGTCTTCCTTTATCGATAAAAAGCAGCCATGATTCATAACAGTCGTTTAGTTTTTTGTTTTTTTTCATATGTACGAAACGCAGCTGAAGTATGGAATTCAAACAGGTTGTTGTTAACAGTTGCTGTATCTCAAACCTTTTCCGGATTTTTCCAAAATTTTTCCACGCAGACTGTGATTGTCTCCCCCAACCTACCGTTATGATATCAGTTTCATTTACCACCTTTTCTTAAAACGTTTGCAGTGTCAAAAGCAACTGCATTCGCGATCATGAACACTGTTGACTGAAAACTTTGTAAATGATCGGAAGACCTTTTATAGAACTTGCTTAAGAAGCAAGTTGTTCGAACAGATGAAGATCATGTAAGGTTGTTTATTTTCGATTTTAAACTTTAATTGTTTATCTCTGAGGCTGTACTAGTTCATGTTAATGCTGTAAGTCTCCTTGAACCAATAAACAAAGGTGATTCGAAAAAGATGAATCACCCAGCAACACATATGTGCGTAGCATGCATTAAGTTGCTATAATAATTGAAATATGAAAAAATCACAATCATCACTAGTTTGCTCTAGGGAAGTAGTATCGAATATGGGAAAACAAGTTACACCATTGAGTAAAATTAGATTTTAAAGGAGGTCAGAAAAAACTGTAAAGATTATCTGTTTGATTAAACTAAGAGCAGCCAAACACCATGTAACTTCTTACTCTGTTATCAGTGCACAAGTAAACCCGCTAATGGTAGCGTATAGGGTGACACTGCTGCAAGGGTGGTTAAGACCTGGAAAGAGCTTTGAGGTACGGTAGTAAAAATCTGCTCAAGTACAGTGAGGATACAGCATGGGTAAAAAGGTGAGAACAGCTACCCTTTAAAATACACATTATAAAGCTGGGATATCGCCAAATTGGAAGTCGCGTGGAGACTTAATCTGCAAAGAAATAGAATAAAATTAATAAAAAAATAATAAAAGTAACAAAAATGACAGGAGCAATCGCATTTTCCGTTCAGGTTTTTAAGCCCTGTTATCCGCCCTCTTCAAAACCTTGCACCAAGTTTGCTGCTGTTCGTATCTCACCGTAATAATGATGGCAGCAGTGTTTACCAAAATGTTTGCGTTGTGCTTTTTTCTTCGTTGGTTTTGACCGTTATTTTTGTTATTAGGATGCTCAGCGATTCCGCTTTTCGTGTACTAGGGATGCATTGAGAATTTCCTGGCTTTGTAAGTAATTACATTACTTTCTAATACCATAATCTCTTTCAAGAGGAACATAATCTGGATTAAGCTGAATAGTGAGTGAGGGTGAAAGTCGGTGCACAATAAAAACACGCTTACATGCTATAGATTTACAAACTGGAAACTGGTGGTAACTCCATCAGACCTTGCATGACTTGATGAGCATTTGTAGGGTTGGTCTTAGAACAGTGGTTCTTAACTTTTTTTACATACCTTACCCTTTTATCAAACAAGGTTACCAGATTTACTCCCAGTACTCTCAATGGTGGTAAATTTGCTCATTTATTGAAAATACGAAATTAACAAATTCCTACAGTTCAAAATGGTTTATCAATATTTGCATTGGCTGCAATTTATGGTTCAGTAAATTTACCCCCTTGGAAGATTAAATTTACCCCCGGGGTTAAATTTACCCCAGGTTAAGAACCACTGGTCCAGAATCTGGTCTAGACTCTGGCAGATACAACATCTCGCGACACTTCAGATCCAATGTGATGATGGTTATACTTGTTACTGAACCTCTGACCAACCGCAAAGTGGTCAAAGCACGACATTTTTATGGTCGGGGCCGGAGCATTTGTTACACTTTCACTGCCAATAAGATAATCAGCAAACATTCAACTGTCGAAAGTAATCGTCTTTACTGAATGCTATATGGAAATATTTATCAGTTTGAATTAAGCTCCCGGACAAACCTAGCGGTTGATTAGGTACTGTAGAAGATAAGTTTGTAACAAACTCCTCGCTTTTCAAAGCTTTCACGAGGCTTTACAACGGAGAAAACATACTTTGGAGGCCGACACAGTACCACTTTTTGTATACATCGATCAGTTATTATTTCATTATAATTTCATTTATGCTACTACTCAAAAGCTGCCCTTGAACAAATCTCCAGGGCCTGATTGTATTTCTGCAGAGCACCTGCTGTATGCAGATGAATCTCTGCGTTTTTTTCTCAGTGAACTGT
>JGI24159J19872_10012255_pt1 | contig 11193 bp, 9 predicted proteins | sample Ectturendosymbi4_FD_19872 | JGI IMG/M metagenome (IMG submission 19872)
AACCCTGTTTATTTCACGAGGTGAACTCTGTTCACTCCCTCATCAAACAACGAAGACAATTCAATTAAAGGTAAAGACAATGTATATGAAATATCATTTCTCAGAACAATCATGTTATGCATGTGTTATGTTATTTTCAGAGTACGACAATTGTATTGTGCTATACTAGAACTGTGAAACTCTCCTTCACAGAGCATAACTAGAAGATGATAAGGTTTGAATGATTGCCATCAAAGATAAAACATCCAACCGTATTATTTTTTCAGACTATGAAGCTCGGCTTAAAAAACAAGTCTGACATCTGAACTTTACCGAAGACTGATCTGAAACAATCAAGTACGTTACTTTTCACGTTGCTACAAATAAAGAAGTTGCAATTAAGTTTGTCTGTGTTAAGATTCCGGGTGACTCACATTCAGGCAAGGTTAAGTGAACTTAAGCTTTCGTGATAATCTAGCCTTGGTAAATATCGTCGAACCCATTAGAAATACGATTTACCTAAAACGATTTCGGTCTTTTGTTTATGTGTAAACCACGTGTAACCAAAAAACATGAAATTACACAATGTCTACTGTTGAAAGCAATGAGGGATGTGCAAAATTTTACAGTAAACCGCACTGCTTCAAAAATATTTGCGGCACTGGTGACCAAGAGGTGTACTGAAGCATATACTGCGGGTGCTGCAGATAGGACTTCGCTATTGGCTGGTTATTACAGCGTGCGTCGAATTAACCATGTGGGGAGAGTTAAAATCGGACATTAAACAATATTTTTTGTGATGCTAAGATAACAGTGACTTTTTCATGTTAGGTTCTTATAGCCAATTGGAAGAGGTGTCAGTAGTCGCACAGTGAACAACTAATTATGTTTCTGCATGTTTGCTTTTTGCATGTTTTAGACGTTAAAAGTTACTTCTGAATATGTTTCCGTTGCTCACGTTTGTTTTCTTCAACTTCTGCTCCCCTTGTTTTGTCCTGATTTTCTTCATCAATGTCGTCCTGCTGGGCAACAACAATTGCAATAGCTACTAACAAAACCACAGTAGCGATTTTCATGGTGCGCAACTACAAGTTCCACAATGATGAACCTCATCAGCAGACCTAAGATAAAGTATAGTTTTTGAGTCTTTCAACTCTTAAGCATTCTCGAACTTCAGGTGAGTATGTCAAAGGCATTCGTTATAAATCTTTGCCAACTAATTTTAAACACAGAACGTTTTCACTCTTTTCATTGGGCGGTTTATAATACCTAATCGTTTTATCTTCAGTTTGCTAGCGATCTATCCACATAGTCACAGGAGGCGCCACGCGTCAAAGAGAGCATACTCACAAACTTCACAATATTCTATTCCCATGACAGTGCTTTGCTACACATTCCCATCGTAACGATGGCTTCTCACTTTTGATATCATGAAAACGACCGCTGATTACTTTGGAATTAGGTATGGTGGGTTTGCGAGAAGATTCAATTTATAGTGTTTTTTATTACCAAAGTGTGATCAAGAGTCACAGCTAGTAAGCAAATATAATTTTTTCGGTGATCCAACAAAACGTATTCACTGAATGTATCACGGATACTAATTCTTCAGTTTTGTTCTAGAATTTATTTCTGTATTACAGCATGAAGAGGAGGTTTGGGGAGCAGAAAATAATTGCCTCGACAGCTGCATGTGACTGGCAGGCAAATTTTGACTTTTTCTTTGAAAAGAAAATCTTTACTGCCTATTCATATCTAAGCTAAATTGCACAGTGTTTTTGAGGATTTTCATTTTTATATCAAGAAACATGTTACAGTCCTTGATGAATGCCCTGCTTTCCTGCCCGAGCAAAGAATTCCTGCATTTTTATCGATACGTTCGAACTTAAACTCTCACAAAAAGCACTATAGTTGGTTTGCACATATTGTGACGCAAATGTTTTTTTGCTTATATTACACACTTTGCGGAATATGAAAAAATTATGTACGCAAAAAGTATGGCGTACCACTCATGTACTCATGTCACAGTCACCATAGGGTTGACCTGCAGTAGAGCATAAGAAGTTGTAAGTTTGTCGGTCACAGTGTCCGAAGAAAAATTGTTGCTGTGGCAAAATCTTTAAAATCATTAAAATAACAAGAGATTTGAATCAATTAATTATTTTGGCTGGTGTTTCTCCCGAATCCATAATTTTGTGCTATGATTTCTGCTTCCTAGCATTTTACCTGCATTCATAAGTTCGTATCCTCGTTTCTGTCTTTTTAGGGCAAAACACAACGCTAAAGTTCGGAAAGCCAGAACACAAAAACGAATTTAATTTTTGTAAGAGGGAAATTGAACCAAAGCCAAAAATATTAAATTTAAATATAGTAATGTGGAGCCAGTGCAGAAAGCTTGATTTAGCCGTTAACAACTAGCAAAGCTTAAAAGTTTGAAGAAACATATTCCTTATTTAGCTTGTAAGATTGCTTTGACTGAAACCTTGAGTCTGACGCACAAGTTGAAACCAGCTTAACAAAATCTCACACGCACAAGCTGCATTTTCCAGTTTCATCCATTATAGAAAAGTTCAAAGTTGTCTGCCAAAACATGTTCAAAGTTTTTGAGTCCCTTTCTGATTAATTTATGAAAATAACAATTTAAACTTCGTATTGAACAGCTAATCACAAAAAAATATCGTAGTGAAGTAATAAGCCTCGAAACACTCACTATTCTCAGATATGAGGTTTTCTCAAGAAGCAAACGCAAAAAATCTGTCTGGCCTGTATGTGCAGCAACGCTGTCAAAACCATCATGAAATCTTAATATTGCTGGCAGTATGAGTGAAGACAAAGCGAAAGCCGTACGCGAAAATGAGATACAGTAGTTTCCTCATTAAGGAAGCAAACATTACTGTCAGCTATTTGGGATGCTGCAAAACAGGCAAAAAGGTGTGGAGCATATGGCTGAAACGAACGCAGCGAAGCGACAGAATTATATACAGCTGTTGAAAGGCAAATGCACTCAGTAACCTCCACTGTACAGACAAGTTTTGACGAGAAAACCCTGATACCGTAAGTAAAGTTTTCATAGTAGGAAGTTTAGCAGTGACTTTCGAGGTGGTCCTTAAAACTTAGCATGCTATTTTTGATCTCAAACAGAATTTTTCACCGTAACTTGAGTCACTCCCATTTGTAAATCCTGACAGCCCATGGGTAACTTGCATGCAATGTCTCTTTCAATCAAATCGCGATACATGCCAGTCATGCTTCTAGCCAATAGGTTCATCTTCCTCAAGCAACCTTGCTTTTGTTGCCTCGCCATTGGCATAAGACAGTTTTCAATTTTAGCGAAAACAATATAGCACGGCTTGTTTACTAAATTTTACTTGCCACGGCTTGTGTTTTGATTTATTCATTTTAACAATGAGTTTGCTTGCTTTCCTGTCGTTGCTTTACCGCTTCAACATCTCACCCGTAAGTATTACTTGCAGATGTCGGGACTGAAGATGCGTAACGTTACGTGAAATCGATTTCCTATAAAAATTTTGATGATTGATTCGACCTTGGCGTCTATGTGAAGACTACAGTTACTTGAAAAATAGCAGGTACAAGTCTGAATCATCTCAAAATCGTGAAAGCGGAGCCCAATGGGCTGGTTCCTCGAAAATCTACAACAAACCTAGAGCTTTTAATAAGGTCCGCGAAAGGCATAGCGGTGGCTTTTGACTCGTCGACCGGTTGCGCAGGAGCAGTGATTCTTAACAGATCCCAGTGAAAAATCTGGGGGTACGCGTAAGGAATGCCAAAGTGTTTTAACCCTCAAACCCTCAGATGCTAAAACAAAAAACACCACTTTGATTGATTAATTTTTTGTTTGCCGCAGATTCATGGTCCATGTCACGAAGGTAATCGAATAGCAAAAGAGCACAAAAATAGTTAGTCATAGCGCATTACAGATTAGGTGGTAGTTGGTAAACACATGCGACGCTCAGAGAGGAGCAAAACACTGAAACAGCGCCCCATCTACGACTGCATTCACTCATCGTCATACCTATGAAAGTGGCCCAGTAGGAGAGAGATGAAAACATTCTAACATCAGGTTTTGAAGTAAACAGGTAACAAAATAAAGGTCGGCTATGGGGGTGCTCAGGGCTGCACAAAAGCATGTAAATTGTTTTGATCATGGTTGCAATTGTTTTTGTGAGACATTTAGCTTGAGGCTGACAACCATTTGTTTTTACTGAATTTAAGGCAAGATTTGGCGGTTGGTATTTTACTAGTTATCTATTTATTTTTTTACATGTTTGGCTTGCACACATCGTCGACATGGGGCGATAGAGGATTCACAAGAAAATACAGAAGTCCTGAGGCGCCACGAAGCACGAGGACAACTGTTGTTGTTTGTATTCTTTTTCGATTATATCAGTGATAGTCGCATGTAATGTCTTTATTCTTATGACAACGTATGTAACAACTACCATTTTTTATTCCTTTATCTTCGTGCGCGCTTTTCCGCTGTGAAGGGTTTCGGGAGAACTCGAAATACCTCAAGGTCAACAGCAGTAATAGGTAATTCTGCTGGCTCCACACCAAGACGGGACCAAATCAGGTCGGCAGGGCCTGAATTAACTGACGCGAGGCCACTTGTGAGGCTCCATCTCCCACTGTTACGAGGGAAAAATGGAAAAGCGCTAAGCCGAATATAATGGTATTGACGCTCTAAAAGTATGGTCGATAAATAATTTGTAAATCCTTACCAGAACACCCCACGATCACTGGGCTTGTTGCTACAGTTTCGACGCAAAAGCATTCAAGAGACAAGGAAGTATGGAAATTGTGCGAAACTGGCGGGAACACGATTATTAATTGCGACAGGTGAACCAACCAAAAACGTCACGATTAAATTTTTGACAACGCAGGGCCTAGATTAAGTTTCAAAGCTCTTTTTCTTATCTGTGCTCAACAGTAGCAACCAAAATATACTATTTTCTAAAAAACAAACACACTGCTCATATGTGTGGCGACATACATACGTTCAAAGCACAAGTGCATGAGGACCGCGTTGCGACTCGCTTATCACGGTAGCAGAAATCTCGCACACATGAGCAAAACACGTCAAGCAAAACGCACCCGAATGGTTGCAACTTCTATACTCTGTAAGGATCACGATTCGCGTGTTTGTTGATTTTTTAGACTGCAAAGCATCGAACGCAACGAAACCGTTGCTCGAAAGGATGTGATGTTTAAACTACCCTTATGCTGTCATTATTAAAATACGTATTAAAAAATATAAAGTTACAATCATCGAATCAAGTAAGGCTGAACAGAACGCAGCAAACAGCAAACATTTAAAAAGGTTTTGTCCTAGCCTTCTTCACAAGAAAATCATCTAGGAATTCATTATAATTTCTTTGCCTGAGTTTGTCACTTTTAATGCACCGAATGCTTAATGTGGACAACCTATGCTGGAACATTGCGACAGTTTAATTCATTTTTAATTCTTTTCAATCTTGAAAAAGACCTTCCTCTTCAGCAGTTAGTGACCATCAAGCTGAGAAATAACGGTCCGCGTGGTTGAATAAACCAAGAGCCACTAATCTAGGCATCAGACCCGATCGCGTTTTTGTCATTTTCTTGCTGTTTGCTCACTCTTTGTCTCCGTGGGCTAGAGTTCTGTGGTCGCCATGTGGCAAAGTGACTTTTGCTTGCTATTTAAATTCATCAAAAATCTTCCCAGATTTGCTTGGTTAGCATGGAGCAGTACAAAATTGCGCAAGTACTCAATAGCAATGTGATTTTTGCCAATAAAACTACTGTATTCCTCAAGCTCAGAAGAAGCAACTATGTTTTTACTGCAGGGTACTACTAGCCTCACACATATCTCTTATCTGCAGTATAACCTGGGGCTTTGGATACATCAAACACGAACAACCACAAGTCCTTTCGCCTGATTAACATATAACAAACGGTACGATTCACCAAAGGCAGGTCGAAGCCAACCTGCTTTGAGTACGACCATATACTGCTTTTAGTATATTGAGATTCATGGAAACTCGTTGCAAGACCCTGGCGTTATCTACAAAAATCTGATTAGTGAATAAAACTAAATTTCGTGAGTACTTACGACATAAAGCAAATTGTAGACGAATATTTATCGAACTGATCATATACCGGCAATTGACTCTATCTTCCATGCGTACAACAATTTGCTGGAGGCCCCTGGGATGATGAGGCCCTAGATTAGGCCTACTTAGCCTATCGGTAAATCCGGCCCTGCAGATAGAGATGCAGTCACTCCATCTGGTGCTTGGGCGACGTCTTGGCTGCTTTATCATGTAGCCAGCGTGCGTGTAGCCAGCAGGACTTGTCTCGCCAATCTTTCCTCAGACATTCTGGCCACGTGGAGAACAGTCGTAGCTGAGATCTCTCGATTCGGTGGAGAAATATCAAGACATTCTATGATGTACGAATTTCACAGCTGCGCACTTTGTCACGAAGTATCACACCATGAACTCTACGCAAAAATCCCATCTCTACCGCTTGCACTTTAGATAGTATTCTTTCAGTAATTACCTGAAGTTCACAACGACGTTTCGTATGCAAGCACTACGGGACTGCAGCATCCCTATGTCATTCTGTATTTCGTTTTCAGGTAAGTGTTTTGTTTCCCTTTGAAACTTGGGTTTGAATGCACAAGAAGTGTTGATAATGTGTCCTTACACAAAACTTTTTGCACACAGCTAAATTTTAGACATCTGTTTGTTTTTGCATGGAAAGCACTGCAAATGTCGAAAACCTGGAGCTGTGAGCCAGAGATCAGAGGTGGCCGGAGTCAAATTTTCAGACTCCGATCCTGTTACAAAAGTTTTGAATCTGAATCCGAGTCCGAAATTTCTTTTAAATTTGAGAATCTGACTTCTGTTCGCAAACATCAATGCAACCAAAATCTAGCAATGTTTGTACTTAAGCAATAGCATTTATAAAGACTACGCGGGCTCCGCTACTACCAAAAATGAAAAGTGACCCGGATCCTGGTCCGGTTTTTCACAAATTTCTAACTTTTTTTAACTCCATCTGCGTGTCCAAAAAACGTAGAATTCTGCCGGAGTCGACTCCGGCACTCCAGATCCGTGGCCACCTCTGCCAGATATGAGCATTGGAACCGGATTTGGATAGGACTGGGTCCCGACTTTAACGATTTTTTTAGATTTGGATTGGACCAGAACTGTAAATCGTTTCAAAAATTTAGAATCAGGACCGGATTTGAACTGATTTAATAGAAAAAATTGCAGCATTTTCATTGCTAAATAGGTATATTTTGTTAACTTTCTGGACTTCATTTGGACTTATACTTTACATTTCAAAATATTTCAGGACTATGGTTAGACTTGGACTGAGTTTTAAAAATTCGGGATTGGATCTGGATGGTACATTATGACAGTTCGCTCATCTCTATGGTAAATCGCTTCAAAAAGTTAAGATCAGGACAGGATTTGAACTGAGTTAATGGAAAAGAATTGCAGCTATTTTGCTGGTAAAAAAACTGTAGTTTGTTAATTTTTTGGACTTCATCTGGACTTGGACTTTACAAACCTTGCTCAGGAAATCTCTAAACGCCATACGAGTCGAGAAATGAAGGGTGTTGTGCAACCCAAAATTTGACTACAATTTCCTGGAATCTGTGATATCCGTTTTTTCCGGACCAAAGCATTTTTGACTTTCCGACGTTCATTTTAGTCACTTCCGCAACAAAATCGTTATCTGCGCACCGAAACACACATGACATATAAACTTCATACACTGTACCCCCAAAAACTGCTTTTTGGGGAAGAATTTTTACTTGTGCGTAGAGAGCGTCATGCGCGTTTTAGATCAGATTTTTCTTCGTATCAAGTCATGGCGTAGGTCTCTTCACATATAAGGTTTCCGAGGTCATATTTGGCGCAAATCTTATTGAAATTTTAAGATAGTAAGGTGCACAAAATTGCTACACATCAGGTAAGCCTGGGTAGTTTTCTATATATGTAGACATTTTTGTAAAATATCTCTGGCACCATTTTATTTGTCTCTGAAAATCAGGAAAAATTATGGAGACACACGTTTCTGACATTTTTCTTAAGCATATGAAATCAACAAAAAACAAGCCCCTGGATAGAGGACTACCCAAAAAATGTTGGGAATATGTTTGAACTTGGAGTGGGTTTTAAAAATTCAGGTCTCGATCTGGATCACAAAATATGACAGTCCATTCACCTCTGCTGTTAGCCAGAGATGGGAATTGGACTTGACCTGGATGGGGCTGGATCCGGACTATAATGAATTGTTTTTATCTGGATTGGATCCAGACTGTAAATCGCTTCAAAAATTTAGGATTAGGACCAGATTTGGACTGCGTTAATGGAAAAGAACTGCGTCATTTTTGTTGTTGAAAAGCTGTATTTTGTTAATTTTTTGGACGAAGTTAAAAAATAACACGTTGCTGGGTGTCTGCATCGAAAGGCTTCAAGCCATTGATGTCCAGCGCCTCACTATCCAACCGGGCTAAATAAACAGCTGTCGCTTCGCTTAATGAGGCACTAGCGCCCAGCAGCACTAGGACATGAAAATTGCATCATCTCTGCAAATATTTATTAGGAGGACACAAGCGAAAATTTTCCCTACAACAAAGCTTAGAAAAATAATGAAACAAGAAATAATGCACTAGGAAGACTAATCAGTGATTTGACGAAGAATAATCGTACTCCTTTTTAGGGCTGATACCTACCAATCCATAAAAATTGCAGAATTTTCGTTACGTTAAAATTCTTTCTTGTCACTTTGCCGCTTAGAATCACTGCTCCAACTGTTTTATTTACTCTTCCCNAAAACCTGTCTATAGGCTTATGTGTTGGGACAATGGACTTGGAAATTGTCCCAGCACATACCACTCTAGGTAATACCATTGTTATNTGCTCACACCATAGTAAGTATTAGACGTAGAGGTTCAGTGCCATGGTGCAGTGACGCGGGTCAACAAACACGAGATTGTTGCGCCCTTTTTAGGTGAAAACTAAAAAGAGGGTCAGGTCACCCTACTTTTTTTGCTTTAGGTTTCCTTAGAAACTGCTCTGCAGAGGCTAGGCATGCACATAATATAATAAATAGTTCATTATCATGCACATGATTCTAGCTTTACTATTAGTATGAATCGCATGAGATGGGACCGTCACAACCTGTCATTGGGTGGGATTGAATAGGACAGAAACGGTGTCCTATGGATAAACCTGCCTTTCGCCCTTAAATCAAAATAAAATTTGGGTGGCGGTGGGATCACAACCAAACTCTAGCTTGTCTCTCTGAAAGCACTACTAATTTCAGCTGCCGTAGTAATAGCCAGTACAACAGAATTTGCTGTGAACAAGCAAAAAGACGTTTTGGACTGACTCATACACAATACGTAGGTTTTTCAATCTTACGTTAGATGCAAATTTTTTACAGGGAGCATGCAAATTTCTGAAGAAATTGATTTCTTTCAGGTTTTTGAACAAGAAGCCAAATGGGAATAAGCTTTTTGTCAAAAGCACACACAATTTGCTTATCCAATCGCTCTTGAAAGCAACAGAGATTATCAAAATTAAAAATATTTCTTAGCCCAAACCAGAAAGATTTGAATAGTTGAGAATGGCGTGTTATTACTCAAACAACTTCGACGTATGTTTTGTGACAGGAAACACTGTTTATATCAATTATTCATTGTGCTCAAGAATTGTTTTACATAATTATACAGCACAATAAACGAATTCCTGACAACAAATTTATTCCTTATTACTCGGTTGCAAAGATCAATGCGGACTCATTGCAATAACGTCGTTGAAAACAATTTATTTCTAATCATTCCCGAGCAAGCTTGAAATCTTCACATTCTCATTGTAGCTCCTTTCATTGAAGACGTGTTGATTGCAAACATCTGCTTCAGATAATAGACCTAAAAAGAAACAAATTCACATGCAGAAAAGGACATAGTGTTGGCCTAAAGTCAACTTTAGCTGCTAAAATGTTTTCGGTTTTAATTTGAAAGTCGAACAAGGCTTGATATAAACTGATTTTAATGTAGACATGTCAATTCAAATCAGTGTGGAGTTTTGAACACGTCACGTGTTTTTCTGCGTCACCCCGTGTTGTGCTTCTGCCTTGGAAACATTGAAATACTGTATGACATTATGTTGCTCAGAAATTAATGATGATTGAGGGCGCCATGGGCGTGGGGCAGGGGGACCAAGGCCTAATGGAGTTTGCTACTTGATATTTAGTAAAAAAGTGTTTTTCTCTTGGTTTCACACAGGTAAAATGAAATTTCACCACTGTGGCCCCCTGAAAAAAAAACGAAAAAAACGCGTCAATGCTAGCAATCCCCGAACTATTGATACGCTGAAGCAGTTTTTATTAATGAAAATGTTATGTACCCGGTATGGACCTGTAGGGACCCGTTTTCTCTGATTGTAGGGACCTGGTTTTTAATTCTAGGGACCGGAATCGGGTCCACAAAACACCTTAAAAACCCTGGTTGAAGAATAACATTCGCAGAAGAACAATTTCCCATGAGATGTTGGACAGGGTTACTGTAAGTAGCCACAGTGATTCAGCACCAAGAAGCTTGGATCGAGTACATTATAAACTAATCAGCTGTGCTCGCAAAACGGTGATGTACGAGCAAAAACGTACATCCAGAGCCGAAGGAAGGGCCACCGTACCCACGAGCAGGGGCTGGTAAAGAGGTCCCCAAATCAGACAGAGGACCTTTGTTAGGGCTATAGGCACATCAGAACTCAACTCACCAAGAACTGATTTCAAATTATTCCACATTCATATTTATAACGGTGTTTTAGGTCATATAAGACCCGTCTTTAGTTACACTCGAAATTCTACCTGGGTTCGATCATTAATGTAACAAGGGGGACATTCACGAAAGCTAAGTTCGCTTGGCCTCCCTGAAATTCCTGATACTCTCATTAATTAAGGCTAATTAGAGATACAGACTTTTTAATCATTTTTTATCACTTTTTTATTTTTCTAAAAGAAATTCACACGAGTATTAAAAACTCACCAATAATATTTATAGAATATCCACTCCCAAAATGCTCTCGAACACAGCGACACAGACAAATCTTACTAAATCTTGCCAATCGTACAGAAACCAAGTGTCTCATTCTTAGACATGCTTAGTCTGATGCTTTCTAGCTTAAAAGAGGGTGTTGT
>JGI24159J19872_10012256_pt1 | contig 11192 bp, 13 predicted proteins | sample Ectturendosymbi4_FD_19872 | JGI IMG/M metagenome (IMG submission 19872)
GAGAGGAATTTACGGATATTGTTCCCATTATGAAGTAAAACTGCTTTAAGGCTTTTGGGTGGAACTGTCAATAAAAAGTTTCCACCGAGTCGGTTCAAGTTGTATTCCAACAGCATTCAACAAACCATTGACATCACTGCAATAGCAGAGGTCCTGAACTACCTCAAAATAAACAGAGAAGCCCGAATGCCTCTTCCTGTACGCAGTTATTTTGCAACCATCACCCAGCAAATTCCACTCATTTAATCTTCATGTTAATAACTCTGCTGCAGATTTTATTTGCCCGAGGTTGCGTATTTAATAATCCAATTCCTTTTTGAATGGAAAATGAGGTTTTGAACTAATTGCCTAAGCATGTTACACATCAGTGTCTAAAGTTTTGTTGGATGCTGAGACTTCACATTCATTATCAAGTTCTAACTACAATCACAAAAGCATAAGATGTAGAAATGGATTAAATTCTTGCAGAAGTTAAGCAACCGGTATTTTATAAACCTAAACTTATTTGCGTTTGGAGGTGGGTTCAGAACTGGTAAAGTTTCACTGTGACGAACAGGTGCAATGGGTAAAGGTATACTTGGATATGTTAGCGCTCTTCTTGCTGTGACCTGGCGATACTTTGCCGTGTTGACTGTACATGAGTTACAGTCGTTATGATTTTTTGTGGCTCTGTCCAAACTCTTGGAATTGCAAATGGCATAATTCATTTTACCAGGTTGGCTAAGAGTGGAACCCACAAACGTAAAAAGCCTTACGGACAGTTAACGGTTGATGACAGAACAAAAATAATTACATGTTTGGAATCAGCGCCTCGAAATTATCCAGAAACAATAAAAATACACAGCCAAACAAAAATTTCATCAAAATTTGTAACGTAGTGTTATGATTGTTCAGGTATTTGGTTGAGTCTAATGTTCAAAATAACATAAAAGAGTAGAGAAACTGTTGCACTGAGTAGTTCGGTATATTGGTTAACCCAATCGTTGCATGATCAACGTCACCACCAAAGGACACCAAGCCATAACATTTTCCAGCCTGTATGCACCAGCACGAGGGGTTTTGGACGTTTCTCGTATAGTATGCGTTAATTGGTTCTGTTATACTGATATTGGTTGAAGTGAAAGCGACCAATAATGATATAGCTAACGGAAAGTACCCAATCGGTCAAACTCCATTTTTCAAGAGGAAAACTTCAGCTTTTTTGAAGAGAGTAAAAATGGCCCAACAATCATAACATCAAATCATCGCATAGACTTTCGTGGCAATAGCGAATATTAATTACAAGTTGCCGTCAACTTTAGCCTAGTTAATTTTCGCCGTGAACTGTCACAAATCGCTCCAACTCCATGTGTTATCATCAGCAAAAATTTTGCCTTGAAATAAGTCATGGCCTTCGGTATAGCATTGCCAAACCATTGTTTGGCAATGCTATACCGAAGTATATTTCGTAGGCAAAAAATATGTCAGTCTTTTATGATATTTGGTTAGCACCTTGAGTAAAATAATGTAGGGCTAATGAAGTGTGTTCTGTTGTAAGAATACTGGAAATATGACTGTTGCGAGATAATTTACGTAGCAATTAAAGGCTAGTAAAACTGGCAACAGTTAGCCGGCAGCTTCAAAACGTGCTTATCATGTTTTGCAGTCTGTTCTAGTGTTTTGCTGTATTGTGGATATAGCTGTACTGTGGTCATCTGACTGTTAACAGAATATAAGAGAATAGTCGGCTAGGAAAGGAGTAACTCAAACCGGCGAGTAAGTCCAAACACCCAATCTTGGCTAAACTGAGGAGTCCAAAAATCCTTATCGCCACCTGTTGTTTGAGGCTTGCTATGAAGTCATTCTGTTGTGGAGCTCACGCCGAAAGTTACATTGCATAGAAACTTACTGCGTGAAAATTTCTTTCTGCGTGCTAGCTGGCATAAGCGAATGCGATTGCACCATCCAGGAACGCCTCACCGACACCCAAGCGACGATGAAGCCCGTACTATATTTCATTCGGACGGATGGTTAAATTTTTAGATGAAGTGCAGTGAGGGTTTTCCAGAACTTTGGGAAAAAGTGAAGCAATTATTACTGGGGTTTCCCACGACGTATTTTGCTGAGCAAGGTTTCTGCCAACTACTGCATACGCGTAACAAATACCGTAATAATCTTGACATAGAGCAAGACCGAGGAATTGCCATACTTAAACTGACCAACCGGCAACTCGTTTTTCAAAAAACTTAAAGATAAACGCCATCGCAAGGTTCGCATTAGTTGGAACAAGCTGTTTTTGGAAATGAAAAACATTTATTCAACAAATGCGTTTGCAATAGTTTTGTTTGTTCGTTTTGTTTTGTGGTAACTAGATTGCCGGTTAATATTTCACAGGTACTGAAATTATTTTCAAGGCAAAATGATATTTTTAGACAACACCAAAATTATGGGTAGGGGCGATTTTCAAGAAGAGTACCTGTAAGAGGGCGATTGTACAAAAAAGGTTGAAGACCACTGGACTAGACAATTGTCATTGTCAGTTGCTGTCATTCCGCTGTTGTATTTTATTTTTCTTTTGATTTACTTACACAAGATTGTATGCCGAAATGTTTGGATCCCTTGTGATGAACATTTCGAAAAGTAGACAAGTGTTTACAGTTAAGCTTTTGGACTAGGGTTAGGTTTAGCATTTAGGGTTTTGTGTTAGTGTTAAGGTTGGGGTTAGCGTTTAGGGTTCAGTATTATGGTCCAAGGTTGGGTTTAGGGTTAGCGTTTAGTGTTGGGGGTTTACGGTCAAGGTTAACAGTTACTTTTAGGGTTAGGGCAGTAGTTCTCAAAGTTTTTTTCACATTCCTCCCTTACAAACCCAAACACTGTCAATTCCTCCCCAACAAAGATCACAAGTGATAATTGCGAAAATTTCACAATGATGGAAAAACAGACGAATACGAACCAAACAGACTCTTTTATAACATCAGTAATTGCAGTTAAAGCAGCTTGTACCTGCAAGTTACTGCGATTGCTACCTGACAGGCGCATGGTCCGTTTGATCACGGAGCTGGTTGGTAATCGCAGTTTCTCCCTCACCACCGCTAACGCCAAACGGAGTAGGATACAACGCCTAAAAAATGGCATCCCTCAGGGATTCGTCCTGGCACTCCTATTCAACACCAACACCTCTGAATTGCTAACCACCGTTTCCAGAAAGTATGCATACGCCAACGACCTAGCATAATCATGCATGCTGATGGAGACTGGCTAACAGTAGAAGGGGTGCTAAGCAAAACATCGCAACCCCAGGTGAATACCTCCAGACCTGGAAGTTAAAACTCGGTAGTAAAAAAAGCAGTGTTGGCAGTCTTCCACCTCAACAACAAGGAAGCTAAACGTGCGCTGAAAGTCAATCACAACAATGAAACCCTGCCATTTTTCTCCGAGCCCACATATCTCGGAGTAACATTGGGCAGGACACTCACGTACCGCCGACAATTCAAGTCACTAGGCAAAAAGTTGACACCACGCGTTGCACTCTTGAGGCGTCTTGCTGGCTCTGGGTGGGGTGTTGCAGCAACAACGTTGCGAACAGCCACCCTATCCCTGGTACATTCAACAACAGGGTACTGTGATCCTGTCTGGTGCTGCAGTGCTCACACCCACTTTATTGACCCTGCCACCAACGACGCCTTGCGAACTGTGGCTGGACTGGATGCCTGCGTCCTACAACGGAAAGGTTGGAGAGCACTACGAAACTCCGTACTTTCATCCCCTACCCACCGCCACCACCCTGAAATAGCCCTTCCAAGAAGAGTCTGGGTCCTGCTCAACCACCTCCGCACCAGTGTCAGACGTTTCCCCTCCTTTTTGCACAAATGGGGTATGGCCGCTTCTGCGGCTTGTGAGTGTTGCAGAGACAATCAAACCGTCGAACATGTCTTCAAATGTCCAATCCATCGCCCTCCCTATGGATTGTATGGCCTGACGGTTCTGAATGATGAGATAATCGATTGGCTGCTCAACACCTGCCCCGAGATCTAGTGCGGCCAAGCAGTGGACCGAAAGAACAGGTTCAATGGATGATGCTGAGGAAGCAGCTTGTGCTTGCGTATTGTAGACATTCCCAACCCACCTCGTTGTGCAGTTTTAATATGTGTTGAAAAAACTAATGAAAAAAACTTAAGGTTTTTCCAACTACAGCTTTTCCTCCCCAATTCCTCCCTGGAACAAATTTCCTCCCAGGAGTTTAAAATTCTCCCTTAGTGAGCCAAGTGGCTCCCGTTTGAGAACTACTGGGTTAAGGTATAGGGTTACAAAAATTAATAGCCACCTTAATCTTTTAATCTGACAAGCAACTGACATGTAAGAAGTCACATATATTGCAGAGGTCAGCAATTTCACATTGTTGGGACTTTTTGGCGACCCCGCAGTCATTTGGCGCTCCCATAGTGATTTGGCGCCCGGGGAATTGTACCCGCTTGCCCCCCCCTCGTTACGACCCTGCTATCAACACTATTCTTGTCGCTGTGTCAGAATGGAATTCGTGGTTGGAACCATTTCACTTCCATGTGAATTGTTTTCACTTCGTGCAGCAGTTTTCGTTCATGTGGGGCGGGGCCAATTGTGAACGGAAAATGGTGTTTCGTATCACATGCGCGGTGCTGTGGAAGTTGCATGGTTAGCACAGATATTCGACATAGCAGTACAAGTGTAGGCTACAATTCCTTCGAGCGGCGTTTGGTTGTTTCTAGTGAATAATAATGCTAGGTCATATTTAACAATTTTTTTAAGTCTATGTTGGTTTTGATGAGGTCATCGCAAATTAATCTTGGTAGATGATGAAATGGATGCCGTATTTTTCGCATTTGATCTAAGGTNACCTCGCGCGATGAAANCACTGCTCGTTTCTGCGTCAAGGTAGTNACTGCAGATCCACCTGGCATGACGCGGCTCGGATAAAACGCTAAGTTTATCAGTCAGGCGGCAGCGACCTCGTAGCCAGTGGCGTACGCAGAAAATTTCCGAGGGGGGAGCAAAGTTTCGTCACAATCGTGTGACGCCACAAATCAACTTTAGGGGAAGTGCCGAAGGCACGACCATTCTAGGAGGGTCCGGGGGCATGTCCCCGAGAAAATTTTGCAAATGCACACCTAAAAATACGCATTATTACTGTGCATTCTGGAAGCAAGTTATAGTATAGTCTAATGCTTTTGCGAGACTTGAGACAGAAAACTGAACTTTTGTTGTCTGATGATCATGAAATAAACCTCTACGCGTGCTTGGATGTTACAGTAAACCTCGGTTAATCCGGATCTTCGCCAAAACCGCATAAAACTGGTGGTACGAATGATTTCTAACGTTTTTCTTTATAAAAATCGTCAGTTTATCCGGATCTTTTAATCCGGATCTTCTCCAATAGCGGATAAAATCTGGTCATTTCAAATCTCGTAATCCGGATTTTTGTCTCTTGAAAAGATTCTGCAGCTTTCAGACGCAACACAAGCGTGCTCACGATCACCAACGAACGTTTAGAATTATCATAAAGCGGCCGCAACTGCGTGCAACATTCAACTAATCGTAGAGACGATTATTGCGTCACACACGGACATTGCTTATCATGTTGAACATAAAGCTCAAGGCACGCCGCCGCACCAAGCTTTCAGTCTGTTGATCAGTGTTGAGTTTGCGCGTGTAGAGCATTATCCCTGAGTGTATTATACTTGGCAAGATGTCTGGAGGGCATTATCTTCCAAACAGAGTGACTGCTTATAGACCAGTCGCAGAAATCCCTGCGTCAGTCCAAAATCCCAGATTTCTTCGCAGCCAAGTAATCTAAAATTATGATATTAAGATTGTTCATAACCAATTGCATATGGCGGTTACTAGCCTGATGTATCATTGCAAATGCATCAACAAATTATTTTTGCTTCTGCAAAAGTCTGCTGTTGGGTCGTAAATATGTTCAATTTAAGTAATTTTCACCGATATCTCAGTACTTAGGTGACGTCAGGCTAGAAACAACCATCTTCGGTTAATCCGGATCTTCGCCTAAACCGGATAAAATCTTCGGTCAAATCGAATTCGGATTAACCGAGGTTTACTGTATAAGTTTTAGACATGCATCGCTTATTGAAGTTTGTGGGCTCAAATCTCACGCCAGCCGAAGCTTTTTTCTGGTGTTCATTGTTACCTGTGTTAAGTTACTTAACAGCCACGTGTGGAGCAATTTTGTCAGTGAAAGAATGAAATCGTAAAATGAAAATCCAGCAGAGGAAACGTACAGTAGCCATAAAAAATTTGCGTGGTGCGTATATCAGTGACCAGAAAACAACGTCAGTTTATTTTAAATTGAGGCCCTTGCCCCACTTAATTACGCCACTACCGAATACTCTTTATACATTGTTTATTTTTAGGGTCTGAGGGGGGCATGGCACAGTGCCCCCTCCGTACGCTGGTGCTCGTAGCCTAAAAGATAGGTTTAAGGGCTCGTATGCCAAGGCTTTTCGGTTCGGCTCTCAGCTTTACGACTTCGTTTTGGTAGTAGTTGTTGCACAAGTATCCTCCACACTTTTCTTATTTTCCGTTTGGGCTTTAGGTTTAGGTTTTAAGGTATAAAACTTTAGNTTTATAACGGAATCAGTCGAGTACAGCACAAACTTCCCTCCGACCCTACCTTGTCGCAGAAGTAAGCAGTGTTTCCACCGTTTTCATCGCGCGGGGTTACCTTAGGTCAAATGCGCAAAATCGGCATCCATTTCATCATCTACCATTAATCTTCAAAACAACGGAAAATCACTAAGTAAGCAGGATGGACATTTATGTTGGCTTCCCACTTTTTCCTTGGCCCTGCAGTGGCCCCTCCACTTTNTCAAATCTAGAATCGCCACTGGTTAAACACCGTTTTAATTTTCTGTTAATCCTGAAAAATACAGCAGAACAACCAAGCCATCGCTTGGAGCAACAGGGTTACGTGGTAGTTCAGACTTAGGACTTAGCATGTGATTCGGGTAACGATTGGCACACAATACATGCTTCAAATGTCGTCTTTCCTATTGTTCTTTTCGTTTATCGGAAGTTAAAGTCGCACACAAAGTTTGAACCCCTCAAAGCTTTCTAACACACTCGGTCTCTAATTGGACGCAAATCATTTATTTGCATCACAGCAAAAACAGTCAGAGTCACCTTGTCCAGACTAAAATCAGATGTTGCTGGAGTTGCCAATGGTGACTGGTGGAGATGATGATGTAAAAAATATTTTTGAAATGCTCACTTGCGGTGATTTAATTTGAACTGACAAAATAAGACAGTTAAAAATGAATCCGTAAATGGATGAAAAAAAGCACTACATTAGAAATAGTGCGAAACTTCATTATTTTGTCGTGGATAAAATCTTGTTTCATGACACTAAGTATTAATCTTTATCTTATATTTTTGACACAAGACCAGACTTATGACAATGTGTTGTGATCAACTGACTTTTTATTCAAAGTGAAAGTATGTTAGTCGGTAGTGCAAATTGAAACCGTAACCACGGAGAAAAACATCCCAACTTCGAACAAATAATATGCTTCAGAAAGTTCACTCCACCAACTTTCCCACGACAAACATTTTTTACATCAAACGAAAACTATCCCTAATTTAAGTGTTTTCGCGGTACTATTGCCACATGCATGGTTTGTCATGCGTCATCCAACTCTATCCCATTCTGCGGGTGCGACGAGGAGCAGTTTCTGAAGAAAAAGAGTCGCTCGATCTGAACCTGGCACTCGGAGCTTGCGGTGAACAAATATGTAAAACACCAATAGACCTACTCCGAAAAATATGAGAGAGTAAATGTATAGAAAATGGGGATTGTTGAAAAAAGGAACAACAACGAAGAATGCCGAAATGAAAATCATCAGAATCGGAATCAGAGTAGAAACCTACGTAAAATAAACAGAGCATCTGTTATAGTGGTATATTTTTCTCAAATTTATAATTTGTAATATGAAGCCATGTCTCTGTATATTTCAGCTATTTCACAAAACAACATAAAACATGCTTTTCAATCTGTTTCACAGAAGATTAATTCAATTGGCGAAGCCATATTAAATGTGCAACTAGCAAGGGCCAATACAATAAGAATAAGTAACAGTAAGTTACAGCTTGTCTTCTTTTCAGTAGAACAAACTCGGTTAGAAAGCATAAACTACGGAACTACAAAATTATAGCATAAGCAAAATCAGTGAAAGTTTTATTAGTGATGAGTATGGTGTTGTTTATTGAGTTACTCTGTAAATCACCAGTTGCAGTATTTTGGGTAACCACATACGCAAAAAGTGAAAAGATGGATGACAGTAGATAGATAATACCAATCCTGGCACAAAATCGATTTTTGTCTTTGAGTCTTCACAGATGAACAAATTCCTGAGAAAAATCACAAAATATTAACAATGCAATTTTCTTTTAAATACTATTAAAGGTTTATTAGAATTATCCCTTCAAATTAATTGCTTCTAATCAATTTGTTTTAGAACTTTGACAAAATTTTGTTAACTTCTGCTTAACCTACACAAAACTAACTAACTAAGCATTCAGAAAATATCTCGGAATTTGTTCCCTCTTCAAATGCCCAAAACCATAAATAGCTTTTATGCCAAGATTGGTATCATCTATCTACTACTTTTTCAGAGAATATTCTCCCAAAACGTAGGCTACTAAAAGATGTTAAAGGTGTTATGAGACACTATGACACGTTGGAATTTTCCTCGACAAAGACATCCATTTTCATGCTTGCGAGTTTCGCTAACAGCCTTTCAAACGAGGTGCTATTGAAACAACTGGACTACACATTGCCGAATAACAATGACTTCTGCTACTATTACACAACCAAATATAATGATTAAGGGCGTTGAAAACGGCGGAGCTCACTTTGATTTTCGTTTGCAACGGGCCCCAAACTTAAAAGATACTGTAGGCCCCGCGACAGCACTACACAAACAGCTTCGATACAAAGTGTAAGTTTGCGTTGGTGTAGCGCCGGGCCCCCTTCAGCGCGGAGCCCGATTGGAAGTAATCGGTCCAATCGGCTAAAGGCCGTCTTGGTGCCAATGACATCTATCCGCTGCACGTATGGCTATCCGTGAAAATGGCACAACGCATCTTGACAAGCAGGTATCAACGAACGTGGTTGACCAACGGATTTCAGAAACTTTTAGTTGGTAACTATCATTGCTGTTCAGCTGATTTGGCCATTTTCACCATCAACAGCATTCATTCTGTAAATATGTACCAGTGTTTTTGCAAAGCTTTATTCAAAAAACTTTGCTTCCGCGCAGGCACTGCGTGAGGATGTCTCTTACCTTATATGGACGACTGAGGTTTGGCATTTTCCTTCGTAAAATGAGTACCGCTGCAGAAACAAGTCCAATGAATGTCCATGAAACGAACCCAAAGGCATCTATCATCGAATCGATTTGGCCAATACACACCAGAATTAAACATGGAAAGGCGTTTAACATTAAACCAGGAAGTGGAGTGTAGCGATGAATGTGCAACATTTCGAAGATCTGCATGAAAAAATACGAAAGCTTTGTTTTTTTGTTTTTTTCTTTGTTTTTCACATCAATTGCGTCGCATTTATTTAAAATGTTCACCGTCCAAGGCCAGCTCGAAAGCGTCATGTCTTTCTTGAATTTTACGAGAGCGATGTTGTTGATGCTGTCATGTCGCTAAAAGCAAAACCTTGAAGAACTGGCACTGCATACTTGCAAGTCATAAATCCTAAGCTATCAGATGCAGTAAGGACTTCACGTGAGGGAGAGAGGGAATGGCGTACCTATGGGGGGCAGGGTGTGGCGTGGTTATTACGACACATATAACGTTGAAATCGTAACAGAAATAGCATAGTGTACCTAGTCGAGTGAGGAATTTCTATTGATGTTATGCCAAGGGTCGTCGCAGTCCCGTCGCCACAGGGGTGCTTTGATTGGTTTAGCCACCTAATCGAAGCACCAAGCCCCACGAATTGAAATATGAAACACTATAAATCAGTAGAGTGGTATCAATTTTTCGATGTTAAGCCCCCCTGCACAAACTTTAAGCCCTATTGAAGACTTTCTGGTGACGGTACTGGATTGTCTGTTCGACTCTCTCTTCAGCTGACTCAGGGCGACACAGCACTGTGGCTGCAACAAGAGTGACGATGTATATTTCTCGGGCGGCATTTTCGAAGTGTATTGAAAAGGCGCTTGACAAATCAAAGCAAATGGGTGGTTTTGAATCTTCAAAAGCGAGGTAGGAATAAAGTGTTTAAAACTTTTTATTATGTCTTCACCTGTAATGTGTCTGAACGGTTTGAAGTGTTACGTGGAACCAGTTCACAATTTGCGCCCTCAATACCTTCGATGCTTTCCATTTTTCGTAAGGCAATTCGTGCGTTATTCGCTGCGTGTTGAAGATAAGATACCTTTAAATTTTGCAGATAAGCTTCAAAATTTGAAGATCGAAGTGGCAATTTTTAGGACGTTGTGATGTGGCCTGCAAGTAACGCTAAACCCCGCTCAGGTGTAATTTAAAATAAGCAACGTTGGTGTAATTTGCCCCACGCTGGCAAAATTGTTCCCACCACAACCAAAGTTCACGCAAACGTTTTAGGTGCACAGACACGTGTTTCAACAACTCAGAAATTATTCCCAAGCTCATCTCACCCTAAAAAAGAAAGATGTTGCATGTCGGAAAAATTTTATTATTTCAAAACCACACACATGCCCCTCCCCAAAAACGCGGGTAGTACAATTCTAAACGGCACGAAAAGTACACGAAAACAACCGAAATTCCGCCAGAGCCTTTATTGGTGGTTTGGACAAGACGCATAGCTTGATGCTTTCAAAGCTGACTGAAGTACATGCAAAAAAAGCAAACTAGGTGGAGACACGAAAATTGTTATTTTTATGATATTTTTGTAAATTCTTGTCCATAGGGTGTGTTTGGCCCAAACTGGACAAATTACTTTACGACAATATTTGGCGATCCACACACAATCGATCAAAAAAGGGAAAAACAAAGTGATTTCAAACATGTAGTGGCGGCAACCACGGCCGTCACCAGCGGGGGGGCCAGTGGTGCCAGCCCCCCATTTGAAATCTGTGTCCCCCCATTTCACGTTTGGCCCCCTGGTTGCTGCATACATCCAATACAACATTTTAAAAATGTGACCCCCCTTCTGGTTTTTGGCCCCT
>JGI24159J19872_10012257_pt1 | contig 11192 bp, 10 predicted proteins | sample Ectturendosymbi4_FD_19872 | JGI IMG/M metagenome (IMG submission 19872)
CGATCGGAAATCCCGAGCGGCATGTGCGCAGAGCTTCGCACCGTGGCAGCAAGCAACAATAGAGATCACTCTATTATTGCTTGTTCGCGCCACATACTTCATAGTGTTTTTCTTCACGCACATCCCGTTCGTGGTGAATCACACAATCAACGCAACACCACTGGAGAGGCTGCAACACTGAAAGATGCTTTTCTGATACGCAATTTATTCAAATCAGTGAAAGTGGTTGAAGACGTTGTTTCAAAGAGCTCAAAAAGTCACCCAAATAGCAGCGATATTGAACGTATCAGTAGACGCGGTGTCAGACACCGGGTCGTTGTCATGCATGCTGTCGCCGTTGTCATGCATGCTGTCGTCGTAATTCAGACTTGTACAGACTAAGAAGTATATCTCGCAACTCGTTTCGAAATCTAACGAGCCATTTGTTATACACAACGTTTCATGCTGGTCCTTTCGACATGGCTTGTTGTTGTCTGCATGTGCTCGTGGGATTTTTTAAAATTATTGAAACGCATGTTCTTGGCTTGTTTTCTACAATTTTAATTTAACCGTTGCCATGTTTTTGCAGAAAAAAGCTGTTCGACACGAACGATGAATTGCAAAAGAAGAAAGCTTACATTGAATCTGTCGAACCACAACTTGTTCATGGAGGTAATGACTGTTTTACTAAAGTCCTTTCTGGTTTGGTTAATATTCGATTGAAGTTGTTCCTGCACAAAAACATTGAACGTCTATTGTGAGAGATACGTGTCTTATCGCATAGCATCGCTTCGCCAAGCCAAGTATGAACTTCTCCAACAAACGTTTGTTTACATTTATATGTGTTTGTGTACACACAAGGATAGTGTGACGTCAGCATCAAATTGTGTAGACCAGTGGTTCTTAACCTTTTTGTACAAATCTTACCCTTTTATCAAACAAGATTAATAGATTTACCCCCAGTACACTCAATGGTGCTCATTTATTGAAAATACGAAATTAACAAAATCTTACAGTTTAGAATCAAATATATAGATCTACATTTGCTGCAATTTATGGTTCAGTAAATTTACCCCCTCGGAAGGCGAAATTTACCCCCCAGGGTTAAGGACCACTGGTGTAGACTGTTACGAGGTGCGTATAAGTTTGATGTTGTACGAGGCTGGTTGGCGTTTGTCAAAAAAATGTCAAGTTGTTTACGTTGTCGACACTCACCAAGTGTGAAAGTTGGAACAGAGTGAAAGCTGTTGGTTTGACGAAAAATTAAACCAGATGTGTCTTAACGTAAACATGATGTGTCTTAACGTAAACATGATTGACCTGCCAGCAGATCGCGGGGTGTGCTGGGTCGGTTACGTCGAACATTCGTTCGAATAACTTTTGGCTCGACAACAAAATGACGTCACGCAGTTATGAAACATGAAACCATCCAGATTCTGTTTTTTACAAAAACTTACAAATTTTAATCGCGTCGACATAAAAGGGACTGCCCGCGCCTCGAAAGCTTTTGTCCCCATTGAACGCGGCTACACAGGCTGCTCTAAAATTTTGTTTACCATTTGAGATATATGCAAGTACAAGTTCTGGGCTTATGAAATCAAGGCAACCGTTCAGCATTATTGCGCAGCCAGCCCAAGTCTCAGCAATATCCGGTTGAACTGTTGACTTCGGATATCTCGCAATTGCTGTTTTCTTCAGTTGCAACATACAGTGCGAACGGGAGGCGCATCATGCGGAATTACGTTCGCTTTTTGCATCGCATCTTATGTACAAAACAAAACGTTGCAATTATTCGCGCGTGACGCACGCACGGGCTGAGTAATTGGTAATGTCTTCGTCTAAAATAAAAACCAAATCCTATTATCCCGGTGTAAATTGACATTTTGGATTCTGATTGGTTGGGATCCGAATCTTCCAGAATCGTTTTTTTGAATTCCCCCCCAGCCCCTACTTTGGCTTCTTTCGATTTGCGCAAATGACCGAATGTGTGTTTCAAGACAAACAAATACAAGAAATGAAGGACTTGCTGAAGAAGAAAGAAGAAGACATGAAGTCTATGGAAGACCGTTATAAGAAGTAAGAAACTATTACCCCATGTCGCTGTCACTGAAAATAGTAGAACCAGTGGTGCAGACGCGTCTTAGCTGGCTAGTTTGCCTACAGTTCATTACTGGACTCTGTACTTGGTCATTTCTAAGTTGCCTTCCAGGTTATTGAGTTTTAAATTCATCTATTTTCACGGAATGCAGCGAGTAAGCCCGCATTAGCTGCTGGAAATGGGAGGGTGTAGTACTACCCTGGTTTGTACAAAGCAATCACAATTTTCCCCTTAACGGACTATTACATGAACGTAGTATCGCACTACAAGACGTCAGATGTGCTGTTGTGCTCATTTTTGACAGAACTGTTTTTGGAAATTGTTTCAAATGACCTATGTTGATTCAAACTTCCCAGTGCTGAAAGTTTTGTTTTTGTTTTCAATGAAAATGAATGTTATTTTTAAAAAAATTAATCCTAACTTCCTGTTTGCACTGCACATCAGACGGGCTGGGTAGACAGTCGTCAACTGCTGGTGGAGTCTGTCAGCCAAAACAGTGAACGCAGGAAAGGGGAATCACTTTTATGTACAGACAGTTTTTTTGTTGTTTCTGCTGAAATGCGATGGTGATATTTCATTCGTCGATATGTAGGAAAGCGCGAGCGATTTTATTTTGTAACCATGGAATTTTTTATCAATCATAATCTGTTCTAGTCATGAGGAGGACGTGCTCTGCCAGTTTAATTTGTTCGCGCAAACAACGGCGGCTTGCTTCGGGTATCCACTTCTGCGAAAATCTTCCAGCGTACTTGTTTGTACCAGTTTTTAAAAAAAATAAGTTCTGTGTCACGAAACAATGCGACGCGAATGTCACGATCTCTATAATCAAAATCTTCTGTAGATTCTCCGGGACTGTTAATTGTAACTGTGTTGTCCATACACTGTATATTTCGCTTTTCGAAGTGATTGTTCCATCAGTATGCGCTTACTTTTTTATATCGCTTCCAATGCATAAGCGAAGCGTTGTTTCTGATTTCTTTTCAACCCCATTCGGGCGATAGGTTAGATCTCCCTACAGCGTAAGTTCAACACATGTCAAACCCTTCTGATAAATGATATTGAAGCAAACCTCACAGGTGACGTGCGCAAAGAGCGTTCACCAACGACCGGTTGGTCAAAGCGTCGGACTTTTTTGTGAAATCGGAGTAGGAATAGCACCGGGCCGACTTATTTTTGTTCACTAAGTCGATCATGACCTCGATCAGTGAACACAATTTTTAAGTCTTGGAGAGCTCAGAACTGTCTTGGAAATTTATCATACGCCCCCCTCCTCGCAAAGCAGTGTTAGTTTATGCGGTGCGCGGGGTGAAATAGGGAATGTAGGTGTTGTTTGGACTAAAAGATGGTTAAGACCCGTTACGAGATCTGTCCTTAAAAGTGAACCTGATATTTGCCGCTGGCGCTTGAGTTTGGAAAACTTATGACAACCTTCCCTGGTGTGGCTTCGTCCAATCATAACTCCAGTCGTCACGTGATCGCGTGATCGGTTTCGCAGACAGTCCATCCGTTCATTGTCGCTGTCGTGGTTACGAGTTTGGTTTGAACCAAGTTCGAAATCGCAAACATTCACAGAGCGCCGTTGATTCGCCGCTGCCTTTATGACGATATATTCGCCCCGTACGCCTTCATCTTTGTCACGTCACTCGCAGAATTGTGCCGTCGAATATAACTTTGTTCATCGGTTTTATTTTCATTGCTGAAATATTTGTTTTGTTCTTAGGTATTTAGAAAAAGCAAAAAGCGTCATCCGGACCCTGGACCCGAACAAGAACCAGCAGGCCATGACGCCGCAGATCAACAAGCTCAAAAGTGAACTGCAGGAAAAGTGCAAACAAGTCAAAGAACTGGAGGTTCGTCTCATTACTCCTCCCCCGCATCGTTTCTTCACCGTTTAAACTTTTTTTGTGTTATGTGATTTTCAGTTGTGTTAAAATGTGCTGGAAATTAAATTTTATCGCACTTTTCCGAAATATACGCGATTTTGTGATGTTTTCGCATAAAATCGCGTCTTTTGTCACCTGAGTACAGACGAACTTAAGGAGTAATCTGACGTTCGCATCTCTCGAGTTCGTTGTTGATGACGGCTGCTGTTGTGTAGATGAGGTAACGAGCGTTTAGGGCTGGTCCGTATTTCGAAATAAGTTCGTGCTAATTCTGTTGAAAAGAAACCCCACCTTAGCTTCAGTAATGAAAACTTGGACCAAACAGTGTTTTGTGTGTTCAGCGCGACCAGGAGCAAATGAAAGCGATGCGCGATCAGGAAGAACGTATGATGGTCAGCGCCTGGAACAACTTGGTGAGTTGTTTTCGGTTTCAAGACAACAGGACGACCGCTCTGCTCGTCCCTGGTAACGTGTTAAGTTTTCCTGCTCTGCGTCATGAACTCTGGGAACTTGTACAATTATAATCGCTTGCTTATTCAGCCGTGACCACACGCTCAGCAGCGCCACTATGCGAGCAATGTATCACGACTTGGACATGATGCCTGAGATTGTAACAACAACAGTGATCAAGTGTGTGTGAAGCCAGCATCTTTCAGAAGCAGTAAATCAACGGGGCACGATTCTGCAAAGGGTGTAAATCCGGGGTGTGGAACCTATTTACTATCAGGGGCCGCATGAATTGTTCATTATCGCCGGCGGGCCGCAAAATCAATTGATTTTATCCTAAAATTCCACCTTTGTTTTACCGCGATGAAGAGTGACTTTTCCTGACTTACTATCCAAATATCTGCATATCGTGGAGCTTCGTTTTGACCCGATGTTGTACTCCAACTCAAGTAACGAAAATTCTGATGCGGGCCATGTCCAGTGTTCACGCGGGCCGCAGGTTCCCCATCCCTGGTGTAAATGGACAAAAATAAATTTCGTCCGGGAACCTGTAGGAATTGCGGTGGTGATTCGCGTTTTGATTGGTTGAATCGCTTGTCTGCGCGAAAGAAGTTGCACAGTTGCAAAATTTGACCTCTGACCCTGCACAACCTGCTCGTTGCCAGGGAACGCAGCTGCACAGGAAGGCAGTGGATGAAAGGCTGTCCCACACCAGCCCTGGCCAGTCGTTCCTTGCAAGACAAAGGCAGGTTTCCTCGATGAGACGATCCCACCCCGGTTCTGTGCAAAGGTAAAACGACAAGCTTGGGAAACGCTTGCGTGCATGAGACATTTATTTCCATCGTTGCGTTTCTTTGCTGCATTTTTGTTCGATGGTTTCTTGTTCCCTAACAGTGTGCCGTTCATGACTTTGTTGACTGAGACATGCTGGGGTAAAGTTTCTGTTTGTGTTTGACGAGCATGTCGATCGTAGCAACACGTTTGCATCTGAGTTATGCGCAGCAAACCCCCACCATACGCTCAGATCGCTGTCTTGGCCATGCTTGTTAAAAGAACATTGAGTCATTTTCACGAAGAACATTTCACATCCATGAGTCGGTGACGTCACGAAACGTGTTCAGGCCACGGCTAATGTCTGTTTATGACGTCATGCTTTCAATGGAATGCATCGTTTGAACTTGGTATCACGTATTTGGTGTGGTTATGTCGTCAGACTAACAGCAGTTTTGCTTTGCCCTTATGTTTTGCATGACAGTTACCTGACGAAAGCGTAGAGGGAACGACCAACGCAAAGATCCAGTCGGTGTAACGGCGTGCGTTTAAAAATCTCTCTTGCCGTTGTTCTGCTTGGCATCATTAAAAAAGCTTCCAATAAGTAATTCTGCACGACGTAGATGCAATTAAATGAAATGCGCTAATTTGGTTTGAACTCTGACCTTTTTGTCTCAGTTAGGCTTGCATGAAGTTTCCTGTGGATCACGCAAAGTTGTATACGGCGTGTGACACATTAAAGCTCACCAAAGCCATTTCGCACACGCTTCCACTATTCCTGCCGGCTTCACACTCATGTGCCTGGCTCTGGCTCATCCTGCATGTTTGTCAAATACCTCTGCCTGCTGTAATTCGTAGGTAACAATTGTGCTTCCAAATAATCACGTGTTTGCTAATCCACTTAAATTTTTATGAGAAATTGTTGGAAAATTTGCTGTATTGCATTCTAACGATGTGCATGCCACTATTGTTTTACTAACAGCCCGATGGTTCTAACCCATCCGTGGTTAGATTTCTGTTGATGGAGTTTTTACGTGAAACGTGTTTCTTTCCTTAATGATTTCAGTGATTTGTGTGTTGTAAACGAATATTTGTTTCCCGTTCTACATTTTGCATGACCGATATGAAGTGTGTCAATGTTTTCATTCTGTTAGCAGTTTTTTGCATGCCAATTTCATTTGGTGTTATTTGTTTCCTTGTTGCCATGCCAACGTGCAGGAAAGAACCGGACTTGCAGCGCCACCGCATGGCCGACACGCTGGCGTCGTGGACCTACATGTGACCGGATCCGGCCGCAAGTTTATCGAACCCTAGAGGAGCGCGCTAAACTTGAAGTAGTAGCAAGTATTTTTCACTATGCGGCACTTAATTAACTGTTGGTTAAGTTTTACCGCCCCGGTTAATTGGATGCGACCTCGGGTCGATTTGCATTTTGTAAAATCGTTAGTGCGTTTATTCTTTCTACCTTTATTGCTGCTCAGCGCGCCATTCCCGACAAACCCTCAATGTTTAGCTGCAGCGCCAATGAAAAGTGCAAATATGAACCTCGCAGACCGAGTCGTCTTTTCTCCTCGCAGAGTGTCCGACGACGAAACCCTTTTTTCGCACGTCACTTTCGTCGTGTGACGTCATCGACTGGCGGTGACGTTATCCGCACGCGTGGCGTCGAGTTGCCGCGGCGATGGCAAAAAGGGTCATTTTGCATTGGCTTTCGTTCGTACTCTGTTGCTTCTATGCATTTCATTGCCTGAGTGTTCAACTGTCATATTCGTGGGAGCATGCGTCTGAGGGTCCGGTGAGTGGAGCTGGCATCGGTTCAGTGGATACTGCTGCGAAAATTTTGCGAAAACTTCCATTTTGACCAAAATTCAGAGAGAAGCGGAACCTCCAATTTCCGTTGAATACATCCTAAGAGACAATTCGCGAAAGCCGTTCATTCTTTTAGAACAGTACTCTCCATGCTGCTGGTAATTTTCCGCTTGCCAAAATACAGTAGTTCACAAATTAATCATCGTGATTCTCAAAATTGTATTCCTTTGCCAGAAACACTCAGATAGTGTATGTGTTTTGCCCAGTTCGAATGCTGTCTGGTTGGTGTTCAACGTGAACCCGCCTTGGCACGCATCTTACGTCGTATACCGTGCGTATCTTTTACGTCGTGCGTCTTACGTCGTACGTCACACGCTGACACATGTTTTGCGCCGCAGACGCATCAACTTCCCCGGTACCGCTCTGCGTGATCGAACCTGCGTCACTTGGTTGAGCTAAAGCTGCTTTGCCAACCTGTCCTTCGTATTGTATATTGTATCTTCGTTTCATACTTCATATTTATGCCACTTCTCGCTTTTTGTTTAAAAGAAATAGAAGATGTTTGTTCAGCGGGGGCTACACTGCATCTGCTTTGCGCGCGCGTCTCTTTGTTTATTATGACGTTTCAGGGCGAACCTGTCTCCGATCGTGCGTCGCAAATGCACTGACGAGGGGTGCCCGGTGTGCGTGGGGGTGGCAAGCCAGCAGCAGCCGCAGCAGCAACCCCCCCTGTCATCCTTCCGGCGCGCCTTCCTCCTATCCGGTATTCCAGGCTTGTGGTCTCCTTGACCTGCTTGCTCGTAACTGGGTTTGGCCACGCCCCCGTGTCACGCGTGACCGGGTTTGGCCACGCCCCCTTGTTACGCTGTTTTGTTGCAATAAAACTTGCTTCGGTTTCACGGACAACGTCCGCTTCGATTTAAATTTTCATTGTTTAGTTTTTCTTCGTTGCGGCGCGATATTTTGGAAGTGCCATGATTTGCGAGCAAGTCCTTAAAATTTCCAAACAGTAAACCACCTTTCACACCCGGGAAACAGGCAATTTTTGTATTTCACACTTCTTTTTTCGTTGAAAACGTCATTTCAAAAAATTCACTCCGAAAAGTAGGCCATTTAATTTGTTCGCAGTCGCGGCATTCACAAGTTTATTTTCGCAATCGGGTTTTTGTGTGAATTCCGGTTGATCGCGCTTTCCATTGTCCTGCCATTGTGACTCACAAAACGACCGCTTTTATCGGTTGTCTTGTTAGTCGTGCGCGTGCTCGGCCAAGCTCGCTCATATTTTTACTCAAACGAAAGACTCGCGTGAGATCTTCACTTGCAAGTGCAAATGTAATCGGACACACAAGTCTCTGATCCAGAAATTGTTGATAGTTGGTTGTCCATCTATTCTGCCATAACGACAGAAGTTCAAAGCCTGTTGGAATGCTACCGCAGTGGCTTGCAATGAAGTTCATGGTGTCTTCGCATAAATTCCGGCGTACGCCATGATCTACATCAGTTTTCCTTAAGGTTTTCTGTTTGTGATGGCTATTTTTAAATGTTAATATTATCCGAAGCTGCTAGCAACTAAAATATGGAACTGCTTCTTCCACCGCGCGCCCTGCTCACTTTGGTTGCGCGCCTTTCTATCTTGTCTGTTTTTGTGCAACTAACATGACACATTCGAATCTTGCGAACGCTTGTACGATGATTTCGGTACGACTTTAGCAAGCTGCGTCTCCAGCTTATTACACCCTGCGCACTGGATGGGAGTGTGAGTGATTTTACTGTCCTTGTTTTAACTGCTAGCAACGTTAAGCATGCGTGCGAGAGTGCTATTTGTTACGTCAGAGTGCTATTTGTTACGTCAGAGTGCTATTTGTTACGTAACTATTTGTTACGTCACACCAGACTCGTGGAATTGTCGTCCGTGTGCTGTGCTATGTTATGACGCAGTAGCTTGGATGATGACCGCACGCTCAGCTGCGTTTTGATAGGTCTTCCTCAGCAACGCTTCGTCGCACATGCGGCTGCTGCTAACGACGGTGATGATGTTTGTACCGCGCATGCGCGGTGAAGCATATTTCGGAAATACACGAAGTACGTTGACGTGTAAATTGTTGTCAATTCAGTTTATTCGCTACAACCGCAAGTGCGAAAAGCATCAAAGGAAGTGTAGCGATGGACCTGGACAAGATCAAACCAGTCAACCCGCACCGTGGTGTTACGATGCAAATTATGCAATAGTCTCAACATAAAATTGCGAAAAACCTGACAAAGCTGATGACTGCTTCTAAGAAACACCAGCACCACTAGTCAACTGACGCAAGCAAAAGGGAAACGCAAGAGAAGCTGAGAAAACATTTACAAACACTGTACACAAAGACGCACAACGATACCACCACCAAAGTCATCTTCAACTTAATCAGTGGCGTACGGCGCGGGGGAGGCGGCAGCACCCCCGGATTGAAAATTTCAGGGCAAGCGCAGGTTGTTTCAAAAATCCTGAATGATAAAAGATATTTCAATACAGCGAAAAATTTCAGGGTAAGCGCAAGTTGCTCAAAAATCCTGTACGGTGAAAATTTTTCAATACATTGTATATTCAAACGGAGGTGATCCGTGTAATTTGGACAAATTGTTTATTTTTAGGGCAAATGGTAATTTTCAAGGCAATTTTTTCCGCACCCCCAGTAAATTGCTTTCCCGTACGCTTATGGTGGCGTAATTGACGGGTGACAGGAGTGCGAACCGCTTCCCCTGGCAAGCTAAATGTAAAAACCGGGCCCCTACTTAGATTGTTTTGGTTTTCACTAGGTTGTTTTTGCGTTTTTCGGAATATTTTCCGGTGATTTAGGGTTTTAGTAAAGCCATTCACTATCATTTCTCAGGTTTATTTCTGAGTGTTGGCTATTGGGCCCTGTACAGTGGCCACTCGGCCCCCTTTAGCTAAGTTTCCCCCCCTGGCCCAAACCTTTGGCTACACCATTGAACTTATTAAAAACAACCTCTTCACGCATGGTATCCTACAATTATCATTAAACAACAAATTTGATCAAACAGCGTGCACCGACTGCAAAATAGAAACGCTTTGTTTGCACTCAAGAGTGTGTTGGTCAGTCCTCATTTCTCAGCAAACCCATTCATTTATTTTCATGCCCGCTTTCCTCTGAGGATTGTCGCGGGGCTAGCATCCCTAGAAGGCCCCGAAATACATCACGGCCAAAACAAACCGCAGATATTTCTGGGGGCTCCGCACGAGAGTTCGAACAATTATAATTGCATGTATTTTCATATAATTGTAATTTGTCAAAAAATTTCGACCAATTTACATTTACAGTAGAATTTGCCTAATTTGTTACCTCGAGGGGGTTAGAAAAAAGTGACGAATTATGCAAACTGGTAAAACTCTGTCACAGAAGCTGGTATACTTTATCATGATAACTCGTACACATAGTTCTTTGATTTGCAGTAAAATACAAGTTTATGACGTTATGATTGAATACAACGATTAATTTCTCTATCCAGACTCCTTCATTTAATCAAACAAGATTGAAAAACCTTTAATAAAACTTTGAAGACTCCGCGTTGTTTCAGTGGGGAGTAGGGTCACGCTTCGCACCTTGTGTATAATCAGATAAACAAATTGCGAGGTGCAACAATTCTACGATAAAGATTCTTAATTTGTTTGAATTCCCACACGTGCTAACTGCTCGGACATCAAAAGCGAAGCTGCAAATGACGTATAAACTTTCGCACAGCACCAAGTGACGGGCATCGCGCCCTGCCGTGGTCACCGTTACGCATGGTTATGTTNCGTGGTCACCGTTACGCATGGTTATCGTGGTAAGCAATGTCCCTCTGAGGTGCGNAGTGCCACCAGACCGCAGTGAAATCTCATTCTCGCNCACTTGCAACATTCCAATTGCATAGCCCTTGGGACGCTTGAAACGCGTCACTGGTTGTGTGTCTACGTCTACATGGATGCGCAACTGCACGCGTACTAAAACATTTGCGCAGTGTAAAATACTTTAGAGGGAACATTGGTGGTAAGCCGCATGAGTAGACTTACCATAATTTCTTAAGGCGGCTTCACGCAGAATCCGGTTACGGCTTACGATCCGGTTTATGGCCAACGGCAGTCTTCACACAAGCTCGGTTGGCCGTATCCCGGTGAATTTTCTCGGTTTCGACCGGCTTCCGGCTTAAAATTGTTTTAAGTA
>JGI24159J19872_10012259_pt1 | contig 11191 bp, 6 predicted proteins | sample Ectturendosymbi4_FD_19872 | JGI IMG/M metagenome (IMG submission 19872)
TTCAGATCGACACAGATTCTTCCTGTTAACGGACAACACTGTTGTCCATAAATACAATATTCACAACCACATACCAAGAGAATATGGTCACCAGCTGGGGAATAATATAAATGTTTCTTCGGTACCCGCTTTCCATGGGTCCTGCACTTCCCCTAACGGGCGGGTCTGATTTTCCCCTAACGGGCGGGTCAGACTCATTCGATACAGCCCAAGAAAGTACCTGGAAACAAAAGACTCGTTAGACATCGCTATGTTTACTAAATAATTTTATACTAAGATATACTACGACACTTTCTTTTTTGCCTATTTTCGACTCCATTTTATTCGTGCTCCATTTTTATTTTTCATTTCATTTCTTTCTGTTAGTATTGAACGTTAATTCTTTTCTTTTCCTTCCTTTCTAGGAAAGAAAAATACAGGAACTTAGATCGTGTTTTAAAATAAATTGAATTTTAAAAGTGTTTAATATTAGAGGTGGAGGAAGAAGTGTCGAAACAGAGTTGAAACTCAGTCTATTATTGAAACACCGAATTGGACTGTTTTTCGGAGATGAACACTCGCAAAGTGGGACTGCTTTATTGTACAGTATTCAAGGGTTTTAAAGTACACGCAAATAAAGCAGTGCAGTGAAAAATTGCTATTTATATCACACATCATTCAGAACTAAAACTTCAGAAGAGTGAACCCTGGTACTGTTCCGAAGTGTCACCTGGCTTTAATCATGAAGCTGTGGATTATTACCTTATAGTGTCACCCAAACCATTGAAAGAACCTATCTGTTCACATGACACCATTCGTTATTCAAGCCTTGCATTGCATAATTTTCTAAAGAAAGGCACTCTTTTCATGGAAATTGCTGACGACCTACCCCAAAAGATTAAGGCTTGTGTGAAAAGGCAGCCTATAACAATCCTTATAGTGAAGGTGTCTTATTAAAGAAGTTGTTTTTACCCACTCGTTCATCGTTTATTTTTCCTAATGCAGTTCAAGTAGATCTTAAAAGATTATATTTTCTTTCATTATGCAGAGTGTGTGTGTTCATACTATGGACTTCGTGTCTGCTATAAACAAATAAATTAAATTATATTCTGATCTACTGTGCACGATTTGGACTTTGATCATCGTACAGGAAGTAGGAACAGATAGTCAAATACAAGGATACGAGCTTTGGAATGTTCCACTCGTTATCTATAAGTGGCTCGTTGTGCGATTGTGCACATGCTTTTAATATCGGAGAGTAATAACACTGCGAAGAACCATACCCATTGGATTTCAGCGAAAAGTTTAGAAACAATGACGAGAGTGTCAGACTCATTATTCAAAGAATAATATAATTTTGACAACGGTTGTAGAAACGGCAGTATGATGCGAAAGAATCAAAACAAGGATTCGTTTTGCCATCCCTCGTTGTATAATACTTCATAAGTTCTTCGAGGTTCGCACCAGAAATCAACCCATTCAATATTATTATAAAAGTGCTGTTGATGTCCAAGACTATATTCAAGGCATTTTTGAGAACAGAACTTATACTATTACCAGTGGTTTGATAAACTCTACCTCATTCGATTGTTTCTCTGGGACGTCCCTTCTACAATTAAAATAGTGAAGGAGAGTTCCGACCTACAAAACCTAAAGGTTTATTACGATAAACCTAATTACAGATCCAGACCAGCAAATCTAACAGTTATACGTTATGATTCCCGCATTTGGATTTTCTGAGCATATTCTCATCAAAGCTTTCAGTGATTCACAGTCTCAGTAATGTAGGAAAAACAAGCGTTGTTTCCTTAGGAGTATATACCTCCTTGAATTTTGAAATGATTGATTTCAAATGTTCATATTCACCGGACCAAAGGTTGGGTCTGGATCTTACACGGAAATCGGCGTTAGCCTAATTGTTGACCATGTACAGTAATCAGCATATCAGTAGATGCATATACTATACATGACATTTATTAGTGATATGTACGGAACTATTCAATGTTTATTTGTGTTCATATTTCATACTTTTTCTTTTTTTAGTATTCCTTAACTATTAGTATTACAAGATAAAAATTGATAAGAATTACTAATCTGTTTTGACAAAGCCTTTCATGGGACGCAACGAAGAACAATCTACAGATATTAAATGACCACCATTGTAAAGTTACAGTTTATACTCGGGATATCGCATTTGAAGAAGTTGAAAACGAATTCCGTGTGTAAACTGGTGATTTTGCAAACCCTGCATAAGCATGCTGCTTTTCATGGGTGATCCATCAAAACTGAAACATCGAAAACGAGCTTATATCAGTAAACCTACAGGTTTATTAGTGAATTGCCCAGAAAGTGTGCTTAAAGTCAAAGAAATTTATACTCAAAAATTGTGGTACGAATTATTATACGCTCCTCGATCTTATATAGTAAAACGAACAAATGAAAGTCTTTATTTGCAAACACCTGATTTGCACATCATTGTAAACGGATACATTCATTTCAATACTAACTTTCCGAATGCTGGACACAGTCGGCAGAGAAAATACATGAGGATCAATAATCCCTTGTATGCACCGCTCCCCATTGGTTTTGAAGGAAGAATTTGACAAAACCAATATTTGTTTGTTTTTTTTTTGAAAATATTTCCACCTACTCGTTCAGTGGTCAGTTTGATCGGCAATGCCGAGACTATCAATTTTGCCTCATCCGGAGTTTACAATTCATCTGGTTTCAATATGATTAATTGTCAACGATTATCTTACTGCAAATGAAGGAGGATCTCTGTATTTTGCGACGATGTGTGTTCACTCAATTTTTGAAGATAAAAGTATTTGGAAAATAAATTTTCAAGTCGAAGCAAGGAAAAATGTTTGCCAAGGGTGCTACCTATAACCTTTTGGTTATAATTCTCTGTTGTCATTTATCTATTAAACCTAAAATGGCGAAAAAAGACACGGTTCATCATGAGAACTAGTTTCTATCTACAGCTTGTCATTTTTCGAACCTGTCACAAATCATGATGAACTTAGGAATTTTTGCAAAATGATCATTAGTTAAGTAGACATTTCCATGGGCATTTTCTTATGGAATTATACATCACCTTGGAATGGATCCGATCTTATTTAACGGATGATCAGATGTTTTGTAACCATGAGTAGTTGAACTTTATTTATTTTATGAAAACATAAACCTTGAATATGGTTTCAGCGTTTACGTAACGTCGAAAATTACAGAAACCTCAAAGTGAAAGAATGCGCCTTGTCTGAAATTATGTGATCCTAGTTTTACATTTATATAACCCTTTCCTTTTTATTTTTTGCAATTGCCACAGTGAGTTTCGTCCCTGAATCCAAGCCATATATATTTGCTTCAACAAGAGTTCTAGCGTATGTAGGTGATGGGTTAGCGTATTTCCGGTGAAATTGGAGGAATTGTGCCTTCCCTATCTTGTTTGTTCATATTTCATACCATATCATTCAACATTGAGATTAATACATATGGTAGCTACCTGTTGTTTAAAGTTTCCTTCACATTCCTGATATATTTTTTGCTATTAGACTAATTTCTCTGTAGATCACTTGCTTATGTTTCACCTCTTTCAATTTTGTTACATGACTCCTGTCATTTTGTTTATTTCAACACAGTGGGAGTGAGAAATGTATTTACATTTCACTTCAGTAATACAAACTACCACATATAGTAAATGGATTAGATTCATTAAATTTGTATTGTAATATAGCTTGAAATGAATGTGGAGGTAAAACAGCTTTATTCATTTGTTATTCAGCAAGATACCTCCTGGTAGCATAACAGCAAGTAGGCAAGGTAAGTCAGTAAGCTAGAAAAATATTTTATCCAGATAAAATGAGAAAAATGTTGAGAGGCGTGAACTGAAAGGTGATTTTGATAAAGTATCTTGATTTCAAAATTATTCTATAAAAAGTAGTGGATTCATTACTCGTTTTAATGAAATGTTTTAGTTTAATTGTGGAAACTACTTTTACTGAAGAATAGATAAGAGACTTGACACAAAGATAGCTGTGGATAATTGTTGATAGTTTATAGCAACATTGTGTTTTTAAGGGGTTTCTCTTAAAATTGTTTATCATTACCAAATAAAAATTATAGAGCTTTCAATAAGCGTAGTCGAACGAGGTCATATTTCCATAAAACAATAGAATAATCAAGAGTAAATTGTGTTTGCCATTAAATGGATCAATTCACTAAAGCAATCCAGTCACTTTCCCTCTATAATTTTGTATCTGCAGATTCCGAAAGTGATTTTTACAGGATTTTTCCTAAATTCTGAAAGAGATTAATTCGGAAATTATGCAGGAGTACTGTCTGTCTCAAGTCATACATGTGTGAATTTCCTTGTCTTATTTTGTCCAGTTGCATTTCATATGTTTGTGTTTATGTTGTGTTCATGGTAGATGTATTTTGGAACTATATATAGATATATATAGATTGGGTGTTAGTGAGAAGTAGGTCAAGCTTTTCTGTCTTTGGAAATTTCCATCTTTTATGATAATGTAACACGAGTGTTTTACTTGTAACTGTATGATACTTATATCTCTATTTTGAGATATCTTAACACAAACTTTCTACTTGTAACTATAGTTGGTTTGGCCCTTACTGTCTAACCCCTTCGTTTTCCTGACCCGAATTTGAAGAGAGGTAGGTGTTTGCTTGGTGGTTCTTGTGAATGCCTTAAAAGGATAGATGCGAGGAATTTTAGTTCCAATAGTCAGAGGAGAAAATGATTTTGGCTTCTAATTCATTATTGTGCAATAAGAAAAGAATAACTGTGAGATGTTATCGGAAAATTTTGAATTTGTGTAGAAATGTTTAAAGTAGAAACTATCATAACCAATAGATGAGGATGGCGATTGGCGGTGGAGATGAGAAGTAAAATATTCTCTTATCTGCCAAATGCAACACTTGTGAGTATGTGGATGTAAAAGATTAATGTTCAAAGCCTTTTCTATGTGAATAGAAAGGTTTTAATTTGCCGATTCCATTACCTATGATACCGAACGAAAAGGTAATTATAGGCATTTCGGACTTCTCACAATTTCGACGAAGGTGACGTGTAAGTTTCAGCGGATGCTCAGAAATTGTGTTTTTACTTCTCGGTTTTGCTATCCTCTCTATCTTCATCTATATTTAACGAGTATATTTGTATTACATATTCAAAGAAGCCACAACTGGATCAATTCCAACGCGAAAGCATAGCTAGAAACTAAAAAGCTTTTTAGACGAAGTTTCAGAAACTATCTTTTCTGTAAGAAAATAGAAGGATGCGACAGATATTAACTCCACAATAGTTGATAATTCTTGAAGATGTAGAATTATAATTTCAAACAAGTAATTTGGGCATAAATTTAGAGGGAATGTGATGGAGGGTTTGATAGAAAGTTATTAACTTTACTGACCAAATAAACTAACGTGACCAGTGTAGCAGTCACACTAACGCGACCACTACATGTGAGTAAAATCAGCCAAAGCAAGGAGAAGGGAAAGACCAAGCAAGCGACACTTAGAAGTGACTTCCATGCACATGGAAGTAAGAGCACTCTTTGACCGATTCGTCTGGTGCGGAGTTAACATCAATGACGTCACAATCCATCCTTCCCGAGGTTCGAGGATCGATCCCACACTGAAGGTGTGCGAACACAACCAGGTCGCACATGCTTCAGTGGCTCCCGATAACGGACACCTCCTTGAGGGGCTGGGATGGATGACGTGCGTCACATGGAAAAAGCAACAAAAAGAAGAGATGAAGAGACAAAGAAGACAAAGGGTCAACGTACCTAAGCCCAATCAAGCATGACACACACATCATCGGACCTGGCTGGACTCTTGATATCAATTGGCAAGATAGTTCAAAGAGAAGACAGTGGGCAATCCAAAGACTTCGAGGAAGGAAATTGATGTAGCAGTCCTGTTAGCGCGACCGCTACATGTGAGCAAAATCAGCCAAAGCAAGGAGAAGAGAAAGACCAAGCAAGCGACACTTATAAGTGACTTCCATGCACATGGAAGTAAGAGCTCTCTTTGGCCGATTCGTCTGGTGCGGAGTTAACATCAATGACGTCACAATCCATCCTTCCCGAGGTTCGAGGATTGATCCCACACTGAAGGTGTGCGAACACAACCAGGTTGCACATGCTTCAATGGCTCCCGATAACGGACACCTCCTTGATATCAATTGGCAAGATAGTTCAAAGAGAAGACAGTGGGCAATCCAAAGACTTCGAGGAAGGAAATTGATGTAGCAGTCATGTTGGCGCGACCGCTACATGTGAGCAAAATCAGCCAAAGCAAGGAGAAGGGAAAGACCAAGCAAGCAACACTTAGAAGTGATTTCCATGCACATGGAAGTAAGAACTCTCTTTGGCCTATTCGTCTGGCATGGAGTAAACATAGATGACGTCACAATCCATCCTTCCCGAGGTTCGAGGATCGATCCCACACTGAAGGTGTGCGAACACAACCAGGTCGCACATGCTTCACCAGAAACGTAACCTCAGATAAGGGTTATGTACCTGAGGTCTTGAGGTACCTAATGTATGTATTGCACGCTACAGTAAGCAATAAGCAATAAGCATAGCTAAAAGAATTTTTGATCTTTATGAAAATTTAGGAGGATGTATTTCCGATCTGCAAATGGTTCTGCGGAATTGGCGAACTCATCCCTCGCTGTTTTCGCATGATCAGGTATGGCGATTTCTTTGGTGATGCTTAGAAATCTTCTTGCTAAAGGATCAAAGAGACATCATCAATGTTGACTTACCTTTGTAAAACAATAGTGTTGATTCTGGTAGTGAGATCTCTTATAAAATTTTTATATCTCTCACACTGGATAGAATTAATTCCGGTGAACTTTCTCTGTGATAATTACAAGTAAACCATAAGTGTTTCAGTTCACTCACTTTGCTTAGAAAACAATGACCTATTAGGCATAATGTAAAAGGAATGTATGAATTGATTTGAATTTAATTATTCTATATTCCGGAACTTTTTCTTATATATTTGTGCTTATCGTTGCAGGAGCATTAGACTTAATTTTTCAGTGAGTAGAAATGAATCCTGAACTTTTGGAAAAAATACTAGATTGTAGCCAAGAAAAAAAATGCTAGACCAGAGTTCTGGAGTGTATCCGGAATCTAGAAGAACAACAGCAATCAAGTATAAAACAACCATCGATGATTGAATCCGCAACACTGGAAGAAGAGCATCAAAGGGTCTCAAATCCTTCTGAAAAGGGAGTAGTTAAAAGTTCACTACTTTACGAGATTCAGGTCAAACTAATCCAGATTCAGATGATAAACAGTTATTAGTGAATATTGTCCCTGAATCATTAGAGGAAATAAGTTCCTCGCAACTCCCAAATTCATTTGACAGTAAAATTGAATCAGGGGTAAACAGGAATCCTGTAAAAATTGAAATTCATGCAATACTGATAGTCATTTTCTTTTCGAATAAACGATCCCTTATCTATTGTGTGGACGAAACACAATAGATGTTTTGTTCTTAAATGTCCATTTTCCGTTAAAATGGAAAACTGCTTTGATATAATAGCAGGTCCCGCTAAAAATTCACCTAGATTAGCACATGAATTCAAAATTATTCTGAAATTATCGGGTTTAAATATTGAAGAACGGCATGGGATTTTATTTCATTTTGTGCCCACGCATCAACATTCTGGAATATTTGTAAAATTCCATATTAATGTAGGAAAGGGTATAACCTTATATTTTACAAAGAAAGCGATTAAAGATAGGGTCACCACACAAAAAGGTGTTGTACTGGGATATTTGTATGCATTGGTCCAATTAAAAGAATAAAGCTTACATACTGTGCTTATAAAATATAACATTGTTCGATTTGTTGTAAATAATATTTTCGAGAAATTGTTTTAAATTAGTTTCGTTGTGAAAACTGCTATATCAACTTTCAACACTTGATTTTATTACAGGTGTTACGTACAAGTTACGTGTATGTACGTATTTTAGGACAATTCCGCGAGAGCACTGGTTAATTTAATAGGAATGTGTTCAAGGCACGCCCAAGTAAACAATTAAGAAACTTAGACCCACCTGGTATCGCTCGACTTTACGGTCAGTTTAACACCAAGGCAAAATTTCATTCACTTATGGTTTTATTATTGTAACTTTAAGCACTGTGCTATTAATCTCAAATGCATCCGAAAGGTATTCGAAAACATCAGGGGTTTATACCAGTAATCGTAGGTTAAAGAACGTAACAGAAGTTACTGCAAACATCAGGGGTTTATTCAAACAACAGGGGTTAATACGAGTTCAGTTCTTTCAATGGTGGAAGAGAGTAGCCCGAATTATCATGTGGTAGAGGCATACAAGCTACTAGGCCGTAAATCCCTTTTGAGAGGTTTAGTCCAATGATAAACCTATATGGACTAACCATTTCAGCTAGCTAAGCTTGGTACGCCCACTGCTTAACTTGCTGCTTCTTCTTCTAGGATGGTCGGAAGGAAGACTAACTGAGCCTAGCAAAAACTCAAGTATTTGTCAATTTTGTCACGCATTTTCATTGGTTGATTCTATCACGTGACAAGGCACTGCGCAGCACGGTCCGCTCGCGATGCTAGTGGTCATGCGTTCAACGCGTGATTACGTTGAATCCGAAAATCGAGGTTACGCCTCAGTGCGTACCGTTGTTATCCGATTAGATCGGGAATATTATTAATATTTTCGTATGGGATGTTACTGCAAATTATTTCTATAATGATTTGGGTTACTCACTTCCTAGGTGTGACTCGCAATACATGTGGAGTATACATATACGATAGTTCGAATAAATACACAATACAACGTCCTTGTAAACCAAGTGTCTTTAGTTGTTACTTTGTTCCAACTTCATTCTCCTGGAATTCAGTCCATTCGGTAATGCAACTTTTAACATTCTAATGCTTCTTCCCTGTTTTTACTGTTCAATGATATTATTGACAAACTGCCAGGTTGTCTTCTGAACTTGCTTTTTGAGATCTTTGTTTGCATTTCAGAGTCACAAGACGTTTCATGTTGAGGATGCAAGGCGAACTCAACACAGGGGCCTTAACAAGGACAAAAATTTGGTAAAAAACATAAATGTTCCCGTAATATAGAAGAATAGGTTAAGCGGGAGGTTTAAAATAGGCAGTACAACTTTTGATGAATTTCAGGACTGTAATTATTGTCCAAAAATTATAAAAATATTGAAACCGTAAAAGCCTAAAAACATGGCATTGACAACTATAGAAACTATTAATTCTGACGAAACGGTATGAGATTTCCATAACGAAAGCAGATTTAAACAAATTTCGAGCTTGGACTGAATTTTCTGTATTTTATAGTGATTATTCACAAAGTGTTAAATAATATAAATGCACGTCTAAATTCCCTGAAGTTATTTTGAATCGCCAGGATGAAGAGTTTAATTTTCTATTAAAATCGCGACTTTTGACATAATTGGGGACTAGTTTTTATAAATCGTCCACATTTTGACATTTAAAATTGAGGGTTTAGGCAGGATAGAAAATTTTTGATCTTACTAAATTTTTAAGGTTCGCAACTAGACCTTTGAACATGAGATCATAATGATAGTGTGTTGGCATTAACACTTTTGAGGCATAAGTGTGGGAATTGAATCGAGAGCATTATTTTTATCTATGCTCCTAGCATCATAACATTTACACAAACTAGCTTAATGACTAATAAAGTGATATACACATGTTGTTGACACTTGTTAAGTACCATGTACTTGAATCGAAAAGTCTGACAAGTGTATTGAAGACAAAACGTTATAATAATAAAAGCAAAAAGTGTTGAGGTTATTGATGGATACCCTAAATTCAAAATTTTGTATTCATCAGGCGGAGTTACCACAAACTAGAGGGCAGTAATTTCCTCTTAACAATTTAATGTACAACTGAGAAGGTATAAAACATTTGTTTTCGTTTACAATGACTTCGTTTTAAAACCTTTTGGTTTGAAGAGTTGGTGATGCTATCTTTTAATAATAACATCTTACCCTATATGTTTGAAATGCATTTTGAAATAGTTTAGTTTCACAGTGACCATACTCAGAGTAACCAAGCATTTTAAACAATTGGGAAAAATGCTGAGAAAAAGGTTATACCTGGTATGAAAATTAAAAACTTTCATACAGTTTTGAAATAAACTGCTTCACTGAAATTTGGTAAAATCTCGCAAGGTGAGGTACACTGTCATTTTGATGACTATACTCACAATGTTTTTAGACCTGGGGAATGAACCCTTATCAATTTTCAATATGGAGTATACCCTAGATGGGAAAGATTGGCAGACAAAAAGAAGTTGAATAAAAATTTTTCTTCATAGATTCTTTTATACTCCTCTCAAGTAGATAAATCAAAAATGTTGATGACAGCCTTGTGCTTATCATCAGTGTATTATGAAACTTCTCAAACGCGTAAAATAATCAGTCAAGCGAAATTGATTACCAGTTTTGCAAAAAAAAGCGTACAGTTCTACATAACAAATGTTGTATCTGAAAGAAAAACTTACGGATGCCGTTGCATATAGGTTATTGTTTGGAAATTTTCTAGAAAACCTCAATCTTGTAATAAAAACACAAACACTATATAAATTTATATTGGTGTGCAAGGTAGCATCCTTCAGTAGAAGACCTGAGAGTCTCATCAATAAATGAAGGTTCTTGCAAAACTATCTTGTAATTTATTAGGTTTTTAATAAGTTTCCCCTATATTACATGTGAAGGTGAGTTTGACTATGACTTTCGTGAAGACTATAATTATTTACGTACCACGCTCGAGAGTAATCTTCACACTCCTACCTCATTAACTGATAATATATTTGTTGAATATCCTGGAAGATATTAACTTTCTGAATTCTGATACCGTACAATAGTTTCACATGAAGAATGGAACAAGACAGCCTCTCATCTGCAAAAAGATATCTGCGGTGTGCAACGATCATTTGATCACAGAAGTTTCTGAAACGTCAGATTATCGAGTTTCTATCAAGATTGTCATCCATTCATTTCAAATTTTCACAACAACCGACTTCCTCAATTTAACAGGATGAGAAAGAATGTTGAGTTCGCATTGCATCCTCAACATGAAACATCTCTTGATTCTCTAATACAACTAATTGAAGATTTCAACTTCTTTAAAAGCAAGTCAAAAAAGCGA
>JGI24159J19872_10012260_pt1 | contig 11191 bp, 8 predicted proteins | sample Ectturendosymbi4_FD_19872 | JGI IMG/M metagenome (IMG submission 19872)
CAGTGAAAATTTTCTGCATACGCCACTGACTTAGACAGAGTAAGCAGAGTACATACAGTTGCTGTTGAGGGCCTCTCTGAAAGCAGAGTAATTAGAATTACACATTACAACTGCTATTGACGCCCGTTTCAAAGCAGAGTACTTGCGCATTACACTTGCTACTGGGAGCCCTTTTGAAAGCAGAGTACGTGCACACTGCAGTTGGTGTTGAGAGCCCTTTTGAAAGCCGAGTACTTATTTATGAACTGCTTCCAATTTGTCTCATTCAATTGTCTCATTGTCCAGAACCGTCAGGCCATGCAGTCCATGGGGATGTCGATGGATTGGACGTTGGAGGACAACATGGTCAACGGTTTGTTCTTCTGCGCCACACTCACAGGCCGCAGAAGGGGCCATACCCCATTTGCACAAGCAGGAACGGAAACGTCCGACACCGGTGCAGAGGCGGTTAAGCGGGATTAACGCTGTTATTGGCCGGGCCATTCCCAGAAGGTGGGTGCCAACATAGGCGTAGCCAGAGGGTCCCAGGGAGCCATGCCCACCCAAATTTTTAGCATATACAGTCATTTTATGCTTTGATAGGCGGTATCCGAAACAAAATTAGTGGTATGCGCCTAAAATCAAGTATTATTCCCCACAAACTGTTTTTGCCCCCCATAAAGCCACTGGGTGCCGATATTGGGGAATAAGTACGGAGTCTCGTAGTGCTCTCCAACCACTCCGCATTACATCGCTGATCCGTCAAGAACGCCACACTTCTGTTAGTGTCGTCAGTTGAATTATTGAGTGGTTGTGTGGCAAGTACAAATGAGTGTCTCGATTTGAGGCGCCGTGCATTGGCACTCGGTGGAAAGGTGAGCGCTGTGTGGAGCAGATGTCCAGACTCCATGGCACGGCGTGCTAGAGACAGCGTGGCTCCATTGCGACGAAGCTCAGCAGGTTGGATGCCTGCGAGTATAAGAAGGTTGTCCGCTGGTGCAGGACGCAGGCATCCAGTCACAGTTCGCAAGCTGTCTTAATAAGATGGTCAATGAGGCGGGTGTGAGCACTGCCGCACCAAGCTGGAGGTCAATTCTTTGCTAGTGCGTGGACCAGGGCTAAGGTGGCTCCGTTGTTGCTCCAGCACCCCAGCCAGAGTCAGCAAGCCGCCACAAAAGTGTGAGGCGTGATGTCATCGTTTTGGGAAGTGACCCGAGGCGTCGGCGATACGTGAGCGTCCTGTCCAACGTTACTCCGAGTTACCTATCCGAAAAGCTAAGAAACTGCTAAAAATCCGCTTCTTACTCAAAAACATGAAGAAACGATAACAATTTGCAAACAACCATTAATATTGGACTGTAGGAAACTGCAGAAAGTGCTGTTTTGAGACGAAAGTTACTTTTTCTTACAAGGGATGGATGCACACGGGGGTGTGGAGATTTGGTGATGCCCGTGGCAACTGCTGATTGTATAGCCCCTACCAAAATTTTGTCTTGTGTTGCGGAATGTGAGAAATATTGGCATTTGAAATACTTAAAAACTCTTGCTGACAAAAAAACAAGTTTTGAAAAATTAAATCAAGAATATTTGAAAGGCTATTTGTTTTTTGTTTTTGAATGTGTTAGTCTTTGACACATTGACATCTTTGACAGGCAGTTTGTTTTGTTCTGTGGGGCTGAGGTATATGCTAATAAGTCATATTCGTCTCTACGAATAGGCATTGATGAACTTAATATTGAGTTTATGCATGCAAACTGCAAATACGTATCAGATAGGCACAAAAGGTAGAGGTGTCTATTTTTTCTATTATAAAGAGTATCTGAAATTGTACAACCATGCAGTTTGATTGCTGCCCTTTAAGTTTTTCTAAACTGCAAACAAATTTCTAATGATATTGTTCAGCAAAAACAAATTAATACCTACCTCTTTTTATTTAAATATAACAGTGGATCCTCAACTGTGGTACGCCTGCTACTAACGGTACGCGAAGGCCTTCAAGGTGATACGCGAATAGGTCTACATTCTGTTTTTCTTCGCAAAAAGATATATATTAACAGCTATGGTTTTTACTTATCGGTTCTGTTAACAAATTCCTGCATTTTTGTGTACGTCCTTTGTTGGAGTAACTAATCTCCCACAATTAGTGTGACCAGTGGCGTAACTGATGGAGGGCAACGGTGCGAACCCCCCTGGCAAGCTAAATGTAAAAAGTAGAACCCCACTTCTGTTATATTCTTGTATTTAGTAGCCTTTTGGTTTTCAGTAGGCTGCTGTTGTTTTTTTGTGCTTTTCGGAGCGTTTTCAGGTGATTACAGGTTTTAGTATAGACATCCACAATCGGATTCATTATCATTTATCAAAATGTTTCTGAGTGTTGATTAGTGGGCCCCCTTCAGCTTAGTTTTTCTCCTGGCTCAAACCCTAGTTACGCCACTGGTGGTAAGCAAGAAATCGATCAGCAATTTTTAATAGGAAATCGTTTTTACATGAAATTACGAATCCTCAGTCCTGAAATTTTATTCAAATGTCGGAAGGGACTTCTGGCCCACGGGGGTACTTCATGAACAAATACATTAAAAATACACCCATTAAAAAAAATTTTGTACAGCCATGGGTTTCAAAAATGCAGGATTTCGGGGTCAAAGTTTTTATCTTTCGTGCAAATGCTTATGTTATTTACGCAACGTAATATTCAGTGATTCAGTGATTTTCATCGCAAAAGATTAAACAAACTCAACGCAGGGAATAAATTATACTGGAACACTTGATGGGCCATTTACGAAATAATTTTTTCATTGTCTGGCTGATAAAAACTTTCACTTTCAAAAATTTTAAACGAATTTTAACTACTTTTCTCAAATCCGCAGCTGCACATTTTGCGAAAAATTGTTTCTGAATATTTGAGTGACTGTGAATCAAATGACCTAAAGTACAATTATCCTAATAAGAAAATGAATTTGCTTCAATATGTTATTGAGATGATGTTTTGAATAAGAATTAGGAGGCCAGAAATTTAGTTCGTCTTTTATCATAATATTAAATCATCTTCTGACATCTGGATTGTTAATTTCTTTTTCAGATAGCTGAAGTTGTGATTGGTTCCTTGTCGATTGTTATCAGTTGCATTCTCCTCGGATATATTCACAACTTATCTCACCCTTATGGTAATACATTTTACAAACTGAAGTACTTTCATATGGGGGAAGGGATATGGTGTGGGATTTGGGTATGTACATAATTTCTTTGTTGTGTGTAATTTGTCATGGTCTTCCTAGCTCTTCAAAGTAATTAATAGTATATCGGATTTGCAGAACAGCTAACATGTGCAGGACCAGACAATAGTGATCATTATATTTAATGTAATTACAAAAGATAACGGCCATAAGCAAATGTAAGAGACATTTCGTAAACATTTTGGTAAACACTGTTGCATTTCTACCTCCTGAAACACATTTTTGCTTGAGCGCAGGACAATTTCATGAATATATTTTATTATCAGCGGAAACAATATAATAAAAGACGATGAAAAAAAATTGAGATTGATTTCAAATGTGCAATCAATAAATTGAAAAGGCGTGGAAAAATGTTAATGAAATCATGTCAATTAAAAAATTAATATCAGCGAGATAGCAAGCTTGTGGAAGACCCAGAAAGGTGTGCAGAATTAAACAACAATATGAAGAATTAAAAATTGTTTTTTCAGATATTGACAAATCCCCATACTATCTGTAGAAACATAGCCTCCTCCTCTCACAGACATTTTGATAAACGTGTTGTATCAACGAATTCAAAAGTTCTGCTCCTACTGATGCATATGAAATCCAACTACTCACTGCAAACCTTAGTTCGCCCAATGACATTCCACCCAATTTTTGAAAATAGTCAGCTGCATTTTCTCAGAACGGCTTTCCCATTTCTTCAATATTTGCATTACTGTTGGTGGGTTTCCAAACTCCTGGAAACTTGCACACATCACACAAATCATTAAAACACATAGTCCAAGATTTTCATCTGAAGATAGACCAATCTCTGTTCTCCCAGTATTCTCAAAATTATTTGAAAAATTCTTTATCTATGGGTGAACTCTTTTTTGACTGAACATTGATATTGTATATAACGTCTTCACTCCCACACGCAACGCGCTAGACTTAAGCATACATCGCAATGACAAAGAACACACAAATACATGAAAGTGCTCGAGGATATAACGTGGCGGTAGCAGAGAGTATACGCTTGATGGCGCTAATATATGTACTTTGATGAAGCACAAGCATAAAGGGCATAGGCATGAATGACGTCATCACGATTATTATACGATGTGATGCTGCGATGACTTCCAAGTACACCGATTTATAAAATGCATGAGGGGAGTGGTAGGCTGCGAAGGACCAAGGTTCAGATATGCTGCAGACCTCCCAAGGACAAAGCTACTTTTCATGTACATTTTGCTCTGAGTATGAAGTTCCATATGCGCAATGCGGTGTTGCAACCTCTCCGGTGGTGTTGCGTTGATTGTGTGATTCACCACGAACGGGATGTGCGTGAAGAATAACACCATTTTATATGTAGCGCGAGCAAGCAATAGTAAGAGAGATTGCGAGCATGATCTCTATTGTTGCTTGCTGCCACGGTGCGAAGCTTTGCGTACATGCCGTTCGGGATTTCCGATCGCAACAGTGGTTTACGGAAGTAAAATGCGTTGTAGGCAAGGTCAAGACACTGGGAGAAAATGGTTTAACGTTGTCACATAGAACATTTGCTGATTTCACGTGCTTGAAAATATTCGTGAAAGCCAGAGAAGAAATTCGTCAACAATTACGTACTAGTGCAGCACTGCAATGGAGTAACGAAATTTAAGCAGGTTGAGAACTAGGCGTCCAAACATTTATTACCAGGATCTCCGAGAATAATTTTGCCTGGGGGTAAAAAGACTGATAACGGGTCCCCCTAGCTTCTGGGACCCTCGTCGAAAATTGTATAGCTTGTTTGTATAGTAATAAGAAGCAGCTGTCATGCTAAGTTCTACAAATAGATTAATTGCTATGCTGGCAACTGGCTTACACTAGTAATTTTGGGCTTGAATATAGAAAAACTGATCATGCGTACTTTAACTTTCCCTGACCCCTGTACCTACCGGGCCCGGGTACGATGTATCTCTTGTACCCCCTCTCGTAAGCCCTGTGTATTACAAAAAAGAATTCCCAGTCGATGTCACGAGTCGTACATGGGGACGGAAATTCCTTTGCGGTTTGGCAGGCACATTATTCGCTTTGCGCTTGTAAACTAAAAGCATTCATACAAGGGTTTGATGCGAACAATTTTTGATTTATAAGACAATATGGTTGTAGAGAAAATAACTCAACCAAATTAGCCGATACAACTATTCATGACGAATTATTCAGTAAATTTGAGAAAAAATTAATAACCTGTTACTTTATTTTGGTCTTATCAAAGGCTGTTGTGACCATGGAATTTTTACTGTTGTGACCATGGAATTTTACTTGATATAAGAGGTGTTCCACATAAACTAGTCTCAAAATATTTGTATAACAGAATGCAGTGTACCAAAATAGCGGCTTTCAAATATTCATTCAAAAAGATATCATGAGGGGTCCCTCAGGCTAGTGTAATCACGCCTTTACGTTTCCTTATTTACGTCAATGATATCACTCACCTTCCTCTTTTAATACTACTTTATTTGCTGACGATATTAATAATCAAATGCCCACCTTTTGTTTTGATATTCATCAGGCAACAGTCAACCTTCAACTATCTAAAATTGACAGCTGGTTTAGAGACAACGAACCTTCTCTTCACTACAGTAAGACGTATTTTATGTTATTAAATCATCAAAAACACAGTCCTGTTTCATAGTTATTGTGAATAACCACAGCATTTCCCCTGAAGATAACCTAAAATAATTAAGTGTTCTTCTTGACAATAAGCTGGAAAAGTCATGTAAAAAGGTGAAAACTCAACCATCAGGAAGTTGTGGAGTTTTATCGAAACCCGAGCATTGCAAAAGCACAACCTCTATTGAAAGTTGTTCATAAGACTTTATTTCATCCCCATCTTACTCACTGGATCCTCAATTGGAACGTGCTTCAAACACAAGCCTCTCACTAAACTTCAAAATAAAGCAGTAAAAGTAATAAGACGAACAAAGCAGACTTCTCTGGAGGAAAATGTTTGGCACCTAAACGTCTTATACCTTTCCAAAGTTTATATCTTATCAGTTTGTAAATTCATGGACTTTTATTTCAACCAACTGCTTCCAAACAATTTTGACGTCTATTTTATTCTTATCAGCTCTATTCATTCTCACCCCACAAAACTATCCACTTCTAACAACCTGCTTCTACAAAGAGTTAAGTCATCTTCAGGGAAATGTTCCCTTACATTTGTTGGTCCAAAGGAGTGGTCTTCAATACCAGAGTGTATTAAGTCTTCTGCCATTTTTACCTTCAATTGGCAATTTAAAAAAATACCTCTTACATAAAAAGGATACTTATTAATGTATTTTAGTGACATTTCGCTTTGTAAGAAACCAACTGCGGAAAGTTTCACTTGTTTTGGAAATTTGAATAATGTAAGTTGTTGTCTCTGTGTATCTTTACTTTTTTGTTTGTTATTCTTTCCTGTGCACATCCAATTTTTATGCACAAAATTACACTGCATGATTTTTTGTACTTATCAATGGTATTTTTTAATTTTCATACTGTGTTTATCAATTTTTACCACAACCACACCCAATTTCCTCAATCAAACTAGATCCACTCATTTATGTATATAGGCATGCTCTCTTCATTTGTAATATTTCCTCACTAGGGTTCTTGTGACGACGCGCACTAGCAGGACGTACTTCAAAAACGCAGCTACGCACAAATAACAATAGAGTGAACCTGATCGAGCAGGGAATCTCTATTTCTGCTTGCCCGTTGCGTTAGTGAACTTGGCGTTCTTTCTGTTGCGCATTCGAATCTCTCATGAAATTCCGCAACTAAATTGTGTATTTGTTTGCTTCTCTTCCAACTATGCTTATTTATTTTTTCCAAATGTTGTTGTCTAACACTTGTCAAAAAATAATCAACAGGGTTGATTCACCAGATGACCGCCACAGTCCTCCACCAATCCTATCTGACATAGTCTTTGTTTACATTGACCAATTCTCTTGCCACTGTTTTTTCATTTATTCTAATTTCCAATAACAATTGGTTACTTTTTTCCATGATGGCTTTTTGTTATGTTGCTGTGTAACAAATGCGTCATATGAAACACTAAATCAAATCAAAAACAAAATCAAAAAATTATCGGAGATAACGCGAATATTTTCAGTGAGATATCATCAATTGCTCAATGAGCAAATATAAAGCGGGTGATTTGTGTTTACGAAAAACTAGTTTTTAAACAAGAATCATGAAATTTCCCTTTGTGAGAATCAGGTTTCGATTTGTTGATTACGGAACAAACAAATTTTACTTGTTTGGAGCTCATAACATGTTTCTCACAAATAAAAACCATGTCAGGATTGGCGAACCTCTAACAACTTCATCATAATCATCCCACCTAACTGATACATCCACAAAACTGCTGGAGTTGATCACGTGTTGGTCACGTGTCGATGGCTTCAATTTTTATTCTAAAGGAATGTTGAGTTGTCAATGTATGGCCGGTGAATCTTCATATTTTAGGAAAAATTAATATTTCACTAAAATTAACCAAAACATTTGTGTTCCATAACATTAGATTTAACAATGTTTCAAAGGATGTACACGATCAGGGGTCACGAACTTCAGATGAGGAAAAAAGCACGAAAATGTACTTTACCAAAAAGTAATAACTTTGTTGTATTCCTGAATATTCTTGAATTTTGAATATTTAGATTCTGATCGGCGGAGGGCTCGGAATCGCCAGTGGAAGGAAACGTCCAACATTATGTCTGGTTTGTAAAGATATTTAATGATGTGGAGATGCTACGTATCTTTTTATGCTTCAGTTGAAATCTTATGTTTTTAGATCAACTGCCACATGGCTTTCTCAATAATTGGATCAATCTTTTCTGTAGCACTGATGTCATCGGGGATGACTACTGCTTTTCTTTTCGCTCCTGTCACGGTAATTCGCTTGTATCTCTTGTGAGTAGATTTTAATGTCAGTGATTTTTATTCTGGAAAACCCCTGCAAGGTGATCATAACCGATCATGGCCAGTCATTTAATCCGACGTCTGCGGAGATATTTAATGTGATGCGAAACTACAAAACTTCAAAAGAAAGCCGCATGACTTGTAACTCCTCATCCATTCTAGGGGAGGTAATAAAATTCATATGCAAAATTTCAAACGATCTGTTATCTTGGTATAAACGGTTTAAAGCAAATTGCATTCAAGCGCGTAAACAGGAAGTTTAAACAAGGGATGCAAACAACAGCCAGGGCCGAATTAACCATTGGGCAAACCGGCAAAATTCCCGGGGCCTCACGCTTTTGGGGGCCTCACGCTTGAATATCAATACACTCCTTTACTGGTTTTCATGTTTTTAGGCAGTTCACCACGCCTCAAAATTTTTGATTACTGCGTTAAATATATAGGTTAAGGAAAGTGACAACTGGCATTTATCGCTTTTGAATGACTAAAAAGAATTGAGCCAAACAACACCACACTTTATAACCCACGAATTAGATCGAAATCAGTGCATCCATGGGCGTCACGTCGAAATAGGGTTGCCCGCGTCGTAAAGCACTCGGCCAAAGAAAGTTCCCAATGGCTTTCCTGCCACTGGGGATCTTGTACTTAGCTCGCCGATTGTGGCAGCCACCGCGCTGCTACACTTATGCTTTACAGGTTGCTGACGATGCAATGCAAATGGACGTTCGCAAAACGTTTTACCCATTCTAACCCATTCGCCTGTGCTGGTTGAACCACGATTCTAAATCAAATGTCTGAAATATTTTCTGCATTTCAGCTATCAGAAATGCTTTTTCTTTTCATAAACTGCCTAATTTCCATTTTGTCGAGCACTTTCTAAAAATAAGTCATAATTTAAGATTAATTCCAGAACAACACTAGCGGTGAAAAAAAAGAAAGTTAGACACTCGCAAAACTGTTTCAAGCAATTAGAAGTGGAACCAAGGGTGTAGTGGGGGGAACGCGTTCCCACACCTTTTTGCACTACTAAGGTTACTTGAAGATTTAGATGTTTCATTTCAATTTTTACGTGTAGCGCCTGGAGCAGCATAAATGAATAAATGACAAGCTATCTCGTGTATAGCACCGTAGCATGTTTGTATAATTACAGGCTGTGACACCAACAATAGCATTTGTGTACTCCACGCTTTGTCTGATTGTTTGCATTTATCGTGGTTTTGCTTCTTTTCAGAGGAGTAATTAGTCTGTAACGTTTCAGGCCGTTGCGCAGTAGGCAGGGGGCGTAACGAGGGCGGGGCACAATTCCCCGGGTGCCGAAACATTATGGGGCGCCGAAAAGTCCCAACAATGTCACAAGTACATTCTTCAATACAGTGCGTTTGCTTCCGAAAGACCTCAGGTTCCAACATGGGGGGGCCAAACTTGATTCTTGCCCCGGGCGCCATCTAAGCTCGTTACGCCCCTGGGAGTAGGTTACAGCTTGCCTTAATGTATTGTGAGAACTAATGAAGCTTTCTGCGTGCGAGGGCATCTGAGCAATATTTGGTATTAGACTTCGGCTTTAACCTAAATCAGGGGAGTAGTGGGGGGGAACGGCAAAGACTGAGCAGATGAGTTACGAAAATTCGCCACAGCAAATATAGCTTTTCACTTAGTGTTCACTATGAAGTCATAACTAAACCTTAACGATAAAGACGTACACCCACAAGTCTGCATAGACGTAATTTAAAAAGCCACGTATTTTATACTGTGTGAAAAGAAGCCTGCATGAGAGTCGTTTGATTAAAGCTATTCACTCGGGAATGTTGATCACAGTCTCACCCAAACATTGGATTTTTCAAACTTGTGGAAGCACCGCTACAGATGTACTCATGCTTCTTTACACACAGTATAAAACTATACGTAGCTTATCGCTATCAGCAGTGTCACTGTCTCGGTGCATTACAATCATATGAGTGTGTTTATTTGAATTTAAACGATGATCGATAACCGTATTTATTCGATTGTAAGCCGCAGCTTATAAAGTTTTTTTTCATCATTTCCTGCGGTTCATAATCAAGGGAGGCTTATATTTTTTATTATTTACTTTATCGAAAGGTGTAGATGACGCTCAAATTTTCCTGGGCTATGTTTTGTCGATCAAACTTTCTTTTCGCATTCTATTCTCTTCAGCATCACGTGCACATCCGTCATAGGAGGGATTATGATGAACAGTGGGCAGTTGCAGTGGTGAAGTATCATTACCAGGGTTACGAATAAACGCGAAACTTGCTAGTACACGCGAAGTATCTCAGAGGCTTAGGAAACCTGTGTTCAAGTGTTGCTTACATTCAAGGGCGGCTTACAATCAAGTAAATACGGTACTGATTTAAGTATAGTTCCAGTTCCAAATTTTCTTCTGCAACGCAAACATTAACATTAGGAAGAGCTTTTTGTTGCTCAAGGCGTTTTTCCTAACGCTTGTAATATACTGCGTTGATGATATCTCTCACTAATTGTATTAGAAGTACATTTTTTATTAAACTAGGAAATATTTTGCAGTCTTGAACAGAAACGGGATCTAAAATCAAACAAAAATGTTTTCCCAACATGGGCGCAGCCAATAATTTTGTTCGGGAGGGGCCAGTCACTGACGTCGTCAGAGTTTAATCTATAGCTATTTTGCACAAAGATCATTTTGATGTCACGGCTCAATTTCTGGTCAATTATAACAGGATATGAGGTCAAACATCTTCACCAGTCGGCATCGAAGAGTTGAAGTTGATATAAAGCACCGGCGAAAAATCTTAGCAAGTTTGTTTCGGGGGGCCATGGCCTCTTTGGCCTAATTCTGGCTGCACTACTGATCCCCAATGCTTTCTTCCTATAATTTAAATTTTTTATTTGCATGCATAGGGAAACATCGAAATTTAAACAATCAGTCCTAACCCTTCTTTAACGAGTTTTTTCAATTGGCATTACAGACAATAACATTATACAGGGTGTCCATAAAGTCTCTTTACAATTTAAAAAAATTATTAAAAAGTGAAATGATGAGATATCGCAATGAGGTTTGTTTTATGTTAATC
>JGI24159J19872_10012262_pt1 | contig 11190 bp, 8 predicted proteins | sample Ectturendosymbi4_FD_19872 | JGI IMG/M metagenome (IMG submission 19872)
GACTCCCATTCAGCGGTAAGTGTTGTTGCATTTGGTGGACCCTCTGATGGTTTTGAGAGCTCCTCCAACTGATGGTTCAATGTGCGTTGAAAATTTCCCCTCACTTCCTCAGCAAGCAGAGCATTGGTATTTAGTCTCTTACAAGGCTGCTCCATGCGTGAGGGAGGGCGGACACGCATGCTGAACTGGCTACGGATGAGACGGTGATCTGTCCAGCAATCTGCACCACGCATAGCTCGTGTTATCTTCACATCACGAAGATCAGAACCCCGTACGACGACAAAGTCAGTCAGGTGCCAGTGCTTTGAGCGCGGGTGCATCCAGGAGGTCTTGAATTTGTTCTGGAGTTGAAACATGGTGTTGGTGATACAGAGAGAAAACTCTGAGCAGACTTCGAGCAAACGAAGACCATTGTTGTTGCTTTTACCTACACCATGTCGCCCGATGACAGTCTGTCGCACTTGGTCATTAGCGCCAACCCGTGCATTGAAATCGCCGAGTAGAAGCAGCTTATCAGTACGAGGTACATGCTGGAATGTGGAACGCAATGCAGCGTAGAAAGTGTTTTTTTTCTTCATCCGATGAGTCGAGAGTAGGAGCATATGCGCTGAGCAGCGTGGCAAATCGTCCCCGAGTTAGGGGGTTGCGCATGGACATCAAACGTTCACTGATGCCAACAGGGGATTCTGTCAAAGATGGCAACAAAGAAGAACGGACAGCAAAACCAACACCGTGAATGCGAGCGGAACCTGTAGGGTTACCCTTCCAAAAGAAAGTGTACCCCCCTACCACTTCTGTTAGAGATCCTTCATCAGAGAGACGGGTTTCACTGAGTGCAGCTGTGTCGATGTTGTAGCGCTGGAGTTCAGCAGCAACCAAGGCAGTACGTCGCTGTGGTCGGTTATTACTTGCGCTGTCGAGAAGAGTACGTACATTCCATGGAGCAACGTAAAGTGATTTTTTTGTGTTTTGTATTTTTATTTTTTTCATGTTTCGACCGCAGAGTGAGACTGTCCGACGAACGCGGCTATCCGTCCAGACTGAAAGTGAGCAGGCGTTTTTTGGGTGACCTTTTCTACGCCCTTCCACAAATGTGGGAGCAGCACATCCCTAAATAGGGCTGCTCAGACATCTTGGTAGGACCCAGGGCCACGGCTGCTCGTCCGTGAGCCAACGACCGTCTTGCCAAGACCGCCTACGTGCAGGTACAAACTAGAGGCTTCCAGCTATTCTAAACCTGCCCCTTCCGTTTGTCGACCATCGCCGCAGGACTTCGAAACATGTATCCTCGATTCAAAGAAGAGGTAGATGATGGATTTCCTATGCAATGAGATTAGAGTGGATATGTCGGTGCACAGTCCACGGTCCACTATCTTGGCACCAAGAAAAGAAATCCGATGGCAAGAAAGATTCAGGACGATCGGTTTTACTTGATGTTGCAGCACCATGCCACAGACCTAGGCAATTGGGAAGTGCCAACACGTTGATGCTACATGGGTTTGATTTTGGTTTTGTCATCACCTAGAGGGTTGCCACACCAAGGCTAATGGGTTCCCTACACCTCGAGATTACATGGGGGCCTACTTTTTGTCTGGCCTCTACCTTTTGACCAACCTGGCATGGGCGACGCTATGGAAACTCTCTCACCACGATAAAGTAGCAGTCCATAGAGAGAGGATTTTTATGCTACACTCTTTTCAAGTTAGCCTTTCAAGACTCCTCTATGTCTTTGTCGGCAGTGTTAATTAAAGAGTAAAACACGAAGCCATGTGTCCGCAACTCTTCACGATAACTTGAAAGGAGTTGATTATTTACCAACTCGTTACCATTCGTACATGTTGAAAAGCATATTTAAGTTTAGCTGTAACATCTGTTGAAGTTCATTTGTTTATGTGGCCAGTACAAAGTTATCTCTAAAATCTGTGGTGAGCAGAAGATCTAAACTTAAAAAGTTTTTATGAAGTTGCAACTCACAGTACTGTAGTTTGCAATGGAAATTGTCAAAACGATTTTATTTCTGCATGCATCTTTTTAAGTGAAGGAAGTGTTCAGAAATTATCCGTTTTGGAATCGTTGAAGTCTGACATAAGGCCGCTTAGCAAACAGGAAGAACAAACCGCATTAACATAAGAAATGGCCTTCACCAAACATGCCATGTTTTCAATAACTGCGTTCAGAGCTGCAAGCTCTTAGAGCGCAGGATTGGCACATGCAGTTGCACTATAATGCGGCAGGTAGTTTGCAAATGCACTGTTTGCGTATTATGTGAAACTGCAACCTTTGCCCATGTGGCGCTTGGCTTCGAAACATGTCGATTTGTCAGCCCATTATATTGTTGCAACCTTTCCGGTGGTGTTGCGTTGATTGTGTGATTCACCACGAATGGAAAGTGCGCGAAGAATAACACCATTATATATGTAGCGCGAACAAGCAATAGTAAGAGAGATTGCGACGCATGATGTCTATTGTTGCTTGCTGCCACGGTGCGAAGCTTTGCGCATATGCCGCTCGGGATTTCCGATAGCAACAATATATCCAAAGGAGCAATTTATCAACAAAACATCTGCCACAGTGACGTTAGACAGGGAAATACTGCGTATTTCGCGTACTTATTATAGGCATCCTCAGCTCTTTTTTGAAAATGCGTTATCAGCAAGGCGCATGGCGTCAATGAGTACATAAACCTGATTGAACGAGACCAAAGCAAAATCGTTGGAAAAAGTATGTTGTTGGAAAACCCTCAACAGCCATAACAACAGTTAAGTTAAAGGCTATTTACTTATCTACGGAAAAGTTATCTTTTTCTGCCATGACTTCTGGCTTGTTCCTAATGTTTTTCATGGAAACAAACCAAACGGTTCGTTTCTTTAGCACCAAAGCATATTCGTTTTTGCAGCGCCATGCAAGACCTGCGACGAAATCAATCTAACTGTTAAATAGTTGATCGACTAGCAGTCTGGGGCCTGGTTGAAAGTCTCAATTTGGCTCTTTAACAGCCCTGGAGGCAAAAAGGCGTACCTGAACAGTGCTAGAGGTTTATAATTTGATTAGCGATTTTTTTCACGTACGGTTTCAGTACATCGCCAGCAAATTTCCATAGTGCCATTTTTCTATTAGCTTGCGCGTTTTTTTTTCAATTTTTCATTTGTCCTATGGCGATTTTGCCTGACATGGCTTCGTTTCTTTTACGTAGGATAGGATGCACTAGTTGTTACGTCATTACGAAGCAAGTTTGTAGTCTTTGGCAGCATTGCTTGCGTTGATAAACCATCAAACCATGTTCGCGCCCTGCTTTAAGAGAAGCAGCTCATCTCATTTGACCACGAATGATCTATGTGGTTTCCTGTGCTGAATCACCATTATTATGAACAAGTTGTTTGCCTTTCACAAGAACGTCGAGATCACATAAAATTTTATGCTCTAGCATGGGTAACTGAATCAGCGAAGCCTGGAACCAAACATCAGCATAAAAACCGAATAGTATCAACTTGATACAAACTAATTTTCCGATCGGTGGTTTCTGAAACAAGGGATGATTTAAAATTAGGAAGAAAGGACTCTCTGTTTTGTTAGACATGAAGACGTTGCGTTTTACACAAAAAGTGATAACGTGTATAATCAACACATCTGATGTCGACAAATAAGTTAAAAATCCTTTTAGTGACATGAAACAAATGCTGTCATTTCAATAGAGGAACAACGATATACATTGCGCATACCTTGGAACTCAAATGAGATAGTCCATATGAATCCATTGGGTTTGACCCATTCGATCTGGCACAAACATCAAGCTGATCTGTTATGCATCTCACGATGCAGTTGACAGTATTTCTACATGGAGACAAAATTACTGACATGAGAACAGAAGTTTAGAATTAAAGTATCTTCAGCAGTTTGGTTACACACAAAAAGTGATTGCAAGTTCAAAAGGCCGGAAATTTGAAAACTAGTAAACTTGCAAAGCTTTCCGAAAAACTTGCCTAGAATATAGAAAAATTAGAAAAGTGAAATTTCTCAAAAGTTTCTGTATAGGGTAGCGTGTCCAGTTTTGGCATTCTCCAGTACGATTTAGGCCCGAAGCACATCATGTCGTTACTGCAGCTGACACACCCCATTAGCAGTTGTAAATGTTTTCCTGTTGGGCCTTATCGAATCTCAGCTTGCGTTGTTTACTGGATTGGATTAATTATTTTTACTTAAGTTAAAAGCACAGTTCTAGTTTCTGAAATCCGTGCACTGAACAGCAACAAGATTTTAGAAATTGATACTACAAAAGGCGGAACACACAAAAATGTTGATTGATCTTAGCAAGTAATTGCAATTACTAGCAACTCTGGGCCTAGAGCTTGGTTGGGTACTTATAAGGAAAGTTTTCAGCAGGGTTGCAAAACGTCCGACTCCGAATCCAACTCTGACCTTTCCACAATTTTCGACTCCAGCTCGTAACATAACTTGAATGAAGTTTGGCTGTCAACAAGTTTTTAGCAACTAGAAATCAATGGAAATCGTGGTACACAGCAAGAATTCTCTCTTTCAATAAGTTTCAAAAGAAATTGTACCATTTCAACAGGCATGAGTTAGGATTCCTAACTTAGGAGTGCGATGTAAAAAATGTTTCAATTGGACTTCCGGAGTCGGAGTCGGATAAACAACTCCCATTACTATTGTTTTTAGGAATCCAACTTCGACTCCACCCAAAAACCTCCGACTCCTTGCGACTCCGACACCGACTCCGCAACCCTGGTTTTCAGTGATGTGTTTGCACGCTTTAATGTTTTACAAAAGAAATTATTTGTACAACTGTACACGTACAATGGCAACATTTTGTTTTGTTGATGTTTCCCAAGTATTCAGCAATGTAAGAAAATGTTGAGTGCGCCCCCTGTTTAGTTTGCTGGAAAGTTGTCAGCCTGAAACTAACCTTAAAAGAAACAAAACATTGATGTCACTCACATGCAGCTTCCAATGCCATAGAACTTGATAGGAGTCCGCAGAGCTGCTTCGCAATTCCAAACTGCCTTCGTAGCCTCCCGTGCAGTACATCCAGCCAAAAATTCTACATCATTTGATGCGCTTTTAGCCAACGAAGCAGAACCTTGGAAAAAAGGAAATCCAGTCTTTACCCAACCATAGTTCAGTTTATTAGCTTTTTTGGTTTCAGTTTTACCATGAGCGCCTGAAACAAAGCATACGTGGCGGAAGCAAAGCATACTTGGCGGATTCAGATGTGAATGTTCCTTCAAACTAAACTGACTTTGTAACTGCTGCAAATGTTGCAAGAGGGCCTTGCTTCCCCTCTTTTTTTATCATTTACAGCAAAGAGCTGCCAAAATCTATAAGCCTCTCGACAACTGTGCGGTTTTCGCACCAAATGGCAAAATGCCGCTGCCGGCTGGATAACAATGCGCGTGGACGGTGGTTTGGAGGCTCTTAACATTTCCATATGTGTGTAATTTGCTTACTGGTTTCAACTGAAGAAGAAATCACCGGAAGACTTGACCGTGTTTCTGGAGATGAAGGTTCCTTATCACTTGATGAGAGTCGATCTGCAATGCAGCTCAATAATTAAAAAAGAAAGAGTGTTGCTGATCTTTCACCTATCGTTAAAACAGAGAACTAGCCTGAATATTTCTTTCTATTTTTACGTTATTGTTTTCCTGAGCAACTTGCCATAGATTTGCTAGCCAACATCTATGCGATAACCTTAGAAACGACACATTTTTTTTTGAAAAAACACATGCTTTTCTTTGAGAAGAAAAATGCTCGGTAAAAATTTTGTTTAAGAAAACGTTTCTTCACATCAGTAAAAAGTTTATGTTTGTCAATGGTAGAATGCGTTTCGCAACTTACCAACAAATGCACCTGCAATTTTTCCATACCCTTTAACCAGAAACAATGCACGAAACAAGCCGAGGTATATATCGAACTGTAAAACAGACTTGGAGAAACAGTATTGGTGACAATGAAACGTCGATAAAAATTTAAATGGCAGTGTTGTTAAAATTCCTCAAAAAAAACATTTGCAACTTCGGTGCAGCTTTAAATGCTCTGCTTCATGTGACACCCCAGAGACAACACCCTTACCGCAGAAATAAAACTCTGGTGAATTTGGCAATCTTACCATTAAGTTGACCGAGGAATGCTCGAAGTGAAACTCGTACTGTTTTTTCGGAAATTGCCAATCCATCTTTTCTGCAATAAAAAATTGATTCTAAGAGGGCCCGTGAAACAGCCTGGGACAACAAGGGGAGCAAAGACTCTTCTGAGAAGGGCCCAAATTTTTATGTCCAATAGTTTCCAACTATGTCCAACAAATTTTTCCAGGGGGGGCGAAAAAATTTTAGGGGGCTTTTCCCCCCTGCACCCCGTAGTTACGGACCTGATTCTAAGTGATTGTGAAGCTTCGACTGCAAGCACTGCTGTGGTGTTAGGCGTTTACAGGCGCTTCAGGAAGTTTCTTCTTTAACCAAGACTGCCCCACTTTTAGCAGAATCTCAAGCAGTGGTTCCCAACGTGGGAAGTAACCCCCACAGGGAGGTATTTGATTTTTATGAGAGCACTCAGGCCGACTGATGAGGTCTCGGTCCAAATGTCCGAATTACACTTTTTATTTCATTCTTCTCGTTCTTTGTAAGCTTGTTGAAACCAAGGCATTGGCGTTTTAAGCTTCTTAGCTGAGAGGGAATTCACTTTTCAAATCATGAAGATTTATATATCACCACATGTGTCACCAAGAAGATTGGAACAAAGCGGACGACACGTGCAGTCACCCACGTACGGTTTCAAGAAGCAACAAAGTTCATCCCCCGAGATCTCTTCGTTGCTACTTGTTCACCTTGTTCTTATATAGGGGAGGTTTACAAAGTGGTTTCTGGTTGTGGTGATTTTATCTGCGTCTCAGTGTTATGCAACGTTGCTCGGGAAATGCTGGTAAAGCAATAGAGAACTCAGTGTTCCTCAGGGGTTTCGCGCAAAACATGTTTTCTGAATTCAATGAGCAAAACTTTGGGTGGTACAGATTTTGAATAGGCCAACTACCCACGGCCTTCTTCACATTTTTATTCAATATCTGCTCTGAACAATGATCTTTTTCACAAACGTTCGAAACAAAAAACATGCAATTTTGGCGTTTCAGTTGAGGAACCATCTTTCGTTTTCGATTGCTGACTGTGTACCTGGAAAGCAACATGAACCCAAGCAGAAGGCGCTGCGATGGACCTCGCAATCGTGCCGAATTGTTGGCTCTGCCGTCATTGAAAGTGAAGTTACTCCCAAATTCAGCCAAATCAATCGATTTCCAATGCTGAGCACACACAAGATGTTAGCTGATGGAGAAAGAAGACTAAAAATTGCATATTTTGAGTTTGACAATATCGGTCAGACCAACGTCAAAGCAATACCGTTTCTCAGCAGTAAATTCACTCACTCTTCTGCTCTCTACTGTAAAGTATATCTCGCAGACGCTCGGTCGAGGGCTGGTATCGTGCAACAAGAAAGCATGATATTTACAGGCAATTCCGGTTTGCCTCAGGAATCCTCTGTATTCGCCAGTTGAACCACCACCTCCAAAAACGCTATCCACCTGTATCACAAACGGTTATTCTATGAACAGCTCTATATAACTCTTTCGGCTGGCGAGTTATGGCTGGAAAAGACGAAGCCGATATATCGGCTTCTGTGGTCCTTAAAGGGTTGCTTCTAGGTTTTGTTTTCATGGCAACAAGATAGGCCTTCCTGCCTCAAAATGCTTTCACTAACTGTATATTTTGTACAACGTGATAGGCTACACGTGGAAATTTTCAAGTAGCTATGATTTCTAAAAAATTATGACGAAAGGGACGTTTCATGACGTTTGTAGTTCAAAAGCTACGTACGCTTTCGACAACAGGTTCATCTTGCAAAACGTACTGAGTTTCAATTATTCCTGGCCGAGACCCGTCAAAAATTCTTCCGTGGCCCACAGGTTAAAAAAACCCTGGCCTAAGAGTTTTCTGACTGAGCAGCGCAAAGCACTTGATCACTTCCCGATCAAGCTCCCCAAACGCTGTTATAAACAAAATACATTGCATAGTATTTTATTATATCAATCCTATTCGGTGCGCACTAGCATCGATGGTGAATCACGAGTGGTACCCACGAAAACTACAAATGATTTTTCAAATCACCTTTATTTCGTAGACGTGGTTCTCCTGCTTGGAATTCCGAATCCACATCAGACCCACAAACACTTGCGAGGCACTGGTCGCGGCATCGAAATTGAGGAAACTTAAAACACATAGTTGGACTAGGTACAATTAAGGTGCTCTTCCTCAGACTGCATCAGCATCTGCGTTTCGCTAAGCACAGAGAAAGCTTTGATGGGGAAGCAGGGGCGTAACGGGGCAAGCACAATGCCCTTGCACCGAATCACTGGAGGGCGCCAAAAGTCCCAAAAATGGCGCCAAAAGTTCCCACAATATCGCAAGTACTTTCTTCAATACAGTGCATTCACTCTCAAAGGATCATGGTTTCGCACATGGGGGCGCCAAACTTGTATCTTGACCCGGGAGCCATCTAACCTTGGCACTACCCTGTGAGGAAGAGATGATTCAAATCGTAATTTGAATACCTGGATCAAACCAAAAATCTTGGGCTAAATTACGATGAGTGTGGCAATGTTACTCAATAAACGTATTGCGAAAGTAGTCACGAAAGGATATTTACAAAAAGGTGAGATGGGAATCTGGGTGAGATTATGGTCATTCACCGTCCTATTCTGGCGTACCCAGTGATATGGTTTGACGGTGTGTTTTCCCCGCTTCCTTTGCAGCAGGAGGTCTTTTCAGTTCTTTTTCAGATGGCACTGAAATATCAGCCCCATTTTATCATTTTTTGTGAATTTCTTAAAAGATAAAATCGCAACTGTTTTGACTGTGGCAAGTCGCATATAATTTTGATAGAGCATTACCTCACTTCTTTTTAGTGGATGCCTAACGGGTGCATAAATTCACATCCTCATTTCTTTGTTTTTTTCGCACATTCTTTAATTTATTTGCCAACAACTGACAACAGCCATGAACCATGAAATGTGTCTGTCGCCGTGTCTCACAGAAAAGCGGAACGCAATCAATGACAAAGCATTAAAAAAACTTTAATGCAATGGAAGCTACGAGTATTATCAAATAAAATTACTTTTACTTTTTTGAGATTACAAAGAATTTTCATTATAATCGCTTTGTACTGCCTTTGGAGTGTTACAAGTGGTTTGCGGAAGCCCATATCCACTTACTCAGCGCCGTGGGCCAGGCGGCTGTTTTACTGTGAATGCTGCACATAGTGGCAGGCCAATGGTAGTAGTGGTTGAGGTTGTGTTGCAGATAATTGCAAATGTATGCCACAAAAAGTACTGGCTTAAAAACGCATCCCTGGCGCCCAACTCAATTCATAGACAAAACGCCTGCCATGACACTATTTTTATTGACTGGCTGATATCAGCCAAATTAGTATGAAGCAACAGCATTAACCAAAATATTTTAGACACCCAGTTAAAGTAATTTGAAAAAATTCCGTTCCGTGAAACTTCCTGGAAAGTTTTTGAAATATCTTTTTGCTATATATACAATGTGCGAAGTTCCTAAAGAGAAAGTAATTGTCAAATGTCTTCAAACTTTCAATGTTTTTGGATACCAAGAAGCTTTTAAACTTTGGGCCCACAAACATCGATGGGGTCAAAATAAGATTTCGTCTGTCCACAAACAGTGTTATGCTTTACTGTATATAAACCAGGGTTGCGGAGTCGGAGGTAAAACGCCCGACTCCAACTCCGACCTTTTCAAAATTTCGGACTCCGACACCGATTCTGGCCTTTCCAAAATTTTCGACTCCGACTCCTTAACTTGACATAACTTCAATGAAGTTTGGCTGTCAAGTGCCAACAATTTTGTAGCAACTAGCATGCAGTGGAAATCGTGGCACACAGCAAGAATTATCTGTTTCAATAAAAGCTTTAAAAGAAACTGTACCATTTCAACAGGGACGAGTTACGGTGCCTAAATTAAGAGTGCGATGTAAAAAATGATTCCATTGGACTTCCGAAGTCGGAGTCGGATACAAATATCCGACTCCTACTGTTCTCAAGAATCCGACTCCACCCAAAAACTTCCGACTCCTTGCGACTGCGACACCCTGAAAACTATTCGGAATAAACTCCCACAACAAAGCATAAATTATGATGCATAAATTATGACGCAATTACCTACGGAGTGATAAACCGCAGATTTCGGGGGTGCCTGATAAAACGAATTGGGAGACACAGAAACGTTACTCATATCATCTCTCAATGCAACTACTAACGTTCGTTAGATTGATTTAGCCACTTTTATTTTTACCTAACACCTGCTGCTAAGATCACATTTAGAAACGCAATGCGTTGTAAAATTAAGTTCTAACTTTTTGTTTTCACAACTATGCTTTGTTTTTAAGTAACTTGAAAAAGAGCACATATCCATGTAATCATCAAACCATTAAACTATTCCATATCCCGTGATGATGATGGTGTACTACCTGTATGACTTGTTGTAGATTGTGAAAGGACTGCTTACGCCGTCTTCGATAAATGTTACCTGTGCAGTGCAGCGTGCGTGTTACGGTAGGAAAGCACATTTTTTCTCCAAGATAAATATTCAATAATTACACTGGTTTCAGTTCCAAACCCATACTGAATCCCAACAAGAGCGGTGCGAAACAGTAAGAAAGTTGAGGGAAGATGTATCAGCCACACAATTAAATCAATTTCACAGACCTAAATGTAGGCCCAAAAAATCTTGGCCTTCGGTTTATCTGAATTTCTTTTTACAAGGATCAGAGTATAGCAACCTTAACAAACTGGTTTCATACTTCAATTCGGGTCAGAAAACGTTTGGAAGTGAAGTGAGAATTTCTGCACGGTTAGTCTAAATTCATCATCAAACGAGACACTCATCAAAACATGATCATTTTAGTTAGCCTGTTCTCAAAAACTAGAAAATTTTTTTCCATTTCAACACACCGTTTCTGCTTTCAAAAACAAGCCAAATATTAGACATATTTCTTAAAATTACGTTTTAGATTTCTTAAAACCCTTTAACGCCCACCAAAACCCATATATTGGCCCTAGGTTTTTTGGATATAACTCGGCGCCTGCTGCAGCTAGAGAGGTGTTCAAGCCCTCTA
>JGI24159J19872_10012263_pt1 | contig 11190 bp, 3 predicted proteins | sample Ectturendosymbi4_FD_19872 | JGI IMG/M metagenome (IMG submission 19872)
CCGGTGATTTCGGGTTTTTGTATAGCCGTTCAATACCGGATTTGCTATTGTTTCTCAACTATTTTCTGAGTGTTAGCCAGTGGGCTCCCTTCAGCTAAGTTTCCACCTGGCTCAAACCTCTAGTTACGTCACTGCACCTGATCAAAGCAAGCTTTCGCTGCAGATAAGAGCTGTGTGTAGGGCTAGCAGCAGTATCCTACAATAAAAGCATAGTTGTTTCTTAGGTGACTGAGCAATACAGTAGTTTTACCAGCGTTTGTATCGCTTAAAGCTTGATTGATATTTTTATATGTGATTTTTTTCCATTTGAATTTTTTTCAGTGAAGTCATTCAGAAATCAGATTGCTATTGAATACTTGCGCAAGTCTGTACTTCTCCCATGCTAAGCAAATCAGAGAAGATCTTGATGAGCTTGAATAGCAAGCAAAAGCCACTTTGCCAACTGGCAACAGCAGAACTCTTCCTCAACGAGACAGGGAAACAGCAAAAAAATGACAAAAGCGCGTTTGGGTCTGATGCCTTAGATTAGTGGTTCTAATTTATGCAACCACGCGAAGCCTATTTCTTAGCTTGATGGTCACTAACTGCTCAGGCGAAAGGTCCTTTTCAAGATTCAAAAGAATTAAAAATAAATTAAAGTGTCGCAATGTTCCAGGAGAGGTTGTCCACATTAAGCATTCGGTGCATAAAAGTAACAAACTTAGGCAAAGAAATTGTAATGAATTCTTATATAATTTTGTTATGAAGAAGGCAGGACCAAACCTTTTTGACTGTTCACTGTGTTATGTTCAGCCTTATTTGATTCAATGATTGTAGCTTTTTATTTCTTTATACGTATTTCAGTAACGACAGCATAAGCGAAATTTATGCCAATCCAGTCGCCTCGGTGGGCATTGGTGAGCTCAGCCCTTCCAAATTTAAATATGAAACACTATAAATCAGTAAAGATTTTATCAAATTTCTGAATGTCAAGTCTCCTTGAGGGGACTTGACATTTAAATTTGCGCAAATTTACCCCCCCCCCTATTCAAGACTTTCTGGCGACGGTTTTGGTTTTCAAAGAACCACTGCAGTAAAGCATGCTGATCTCTGACATAATAAATTTCTTTCGTAAAGTTTCAACATTGTGGTCACCAATTATCACAGTTGCGTCAGATAAAGTCAGTGATCTAATTTAATTCAGATTCAAGACGGTTTGACCAAGGAATCATTCTCTTTTGAATGAATACAATCTTTTTTGATGACTTAAACACTACTTTTTCTGCGCCACAAAAGGGACCAGAGACATCGTCCTCCCTGTGCTAAAAATATTAGCGCAATACATAGCCTCTCCTCCCCAAGAGTAGTGCGTGATTGCACTTGCAGTATACTCAACGCAAGACCTCTCCCACGCAAATTTGCCGTCAGAAAAGCCTTAGTATGAATCCTTCCCTGACATCGCAAATGTTGTGTAAATGATGCAACCGCTCTGTCCAACAGTTGGGCAGTTAATACTACCACGCAATGCGTAAATGTAACCAAAACTATCGCGCATCAGTCGTCGCGCGCATGGCCAAAAACAGCACTGGGGCTTTAGGCAGAGGGGCTCGTTCGAAAAATTGACAACCGTCTCCCCCATTAGTTATCCAAAACAGCTGTAGCATCATCTACTGATCGGGTCTGCAGACGGAAACGACTCGGTGAATGATGGTACAAAAGTAACTCCATGGTGCAACCAAGAAATGAAAAATGCCTTAAGGAAAAAAGTAGCTTAAAAAGTATGGCTTCAGAACAAAACCGAATCTTCTTTGAATGCGTGGGACGCTAAAACGCAGAGGTCCGCAGCCCTCACGATGAAACACCAAAATGCAATCTGCGTAAAATTTCAGGCATAAATAGGTACCAATCACTGGCAAGCCAACAAAGTCTTCTTGCAAACCATCCAGTGTCTCGCGGCATAAAATCCCCTATTGCTAGATACCATTGACCAAAATGGTGTCACACTCAGCAATGAGGAGAAAATAATTGGCAGATGGGGAGATTATTCCAAATATTTCAAAATTCTTTTGAACCCAGTCACACCAATACCGTTATGCACACAGGAGATACATTTGGGTGAGGACAATACCATCATTGCAGTCGAAGTCTTCTCTGGCGACCTGAAGATGGCGCCACATGTGAATAAATTTGTCACCGGTAAGGGTTGGCCAAGAGTAACTAAGTCACTGTGATTGTTATAATATACACCACAAGCGAAAGATTGAAATTTGTTATACATATACAAGAACAGTGTGGCCAAGCAACAGAAGATTGAACTAGTGAAATCTTGGCTTGTTTGTTGCTATTTTGTTAGGTTAATGTCCCGAATCAACACATTCATCTTGTGCTCGCCTCAAGAGCTTAAGACGGTGCAGATAACACTACAGTAACACTTCCTATAGCTCCCAAAACGCTGAAAGCGGGGAAGGTTGCAAGTTGCATGAAATCGGACCCCAAAGGCTATAAGCCTTGAGCAGAGGAGGTGCTGAGTCATGTGTGTAAATGGCCTGTCGTTCTGGAAGTCACCAAAAGATTGGCAAACTGGGATGATCATCCCCACACACAAGAAGGGAGATAGGAGAGAATGTACTAACTAGTTGCGCATCTCTTTCTTACACTGGAAAAGTGTATGATAAGTGCCTTGAAAAATGTTGCGAAATAACTGAACCAGTGCAATTTTAGTTCTGGCAGTAGCATTTCAGACCAAATTTTCACTCTCAAGCAAATTTTCAAGAAATCTTGGGAGTATGCCAAAGATGACAACGCATGTTTTGTCAACACTGTGAAAGTACATACACGTGTCCTTCTGGGAAAGGTTTGGGGAGTGGTGCAATTGTACGGTGTTGACAGCCAAATAAAATTATGCAAGTCTCCTTGCAATCCCTTCTCATGCCTAGTTTTTTCGGTAATTGTTGGTCATAGCCTTAAATTTTTTTTGAAATAACCGAAAAAATTAAGTCAATTCTGTCATATCGTCCGAAAATACAGACGAGTGAATGGTGTTACGGCAAGATCTAATATTAATATGGAACAAATGACCAAAATGTTTCAGCGAAAAAGAAAATCCAGCCTCATACATCCACTTTAGTCATTGGATAAGAGGGTTTTTAGCCCAATGATATCACAATAAAGTCGAGCTTTAGATGCATGGATGACACTACACCAACTAAAAACTGTAAAACTACAACGTTTCATAGCTGGTAAACAAGGTATACTTGTTTTCCTTTAATTGTGGAGCGTTTATTCATTTCAGTTCAACTTACTCCACTACTTGGTTCAATTTACCCCATGCATCGTGTAATTTGAACCACAATGCACGGAAGTAAATTTTTCTTTTCGATTTTCTGCAAACAAAATACAAAGCCACAGTATTTCAAGCAATCTGCGTAGAAACGTAGCAAATCAATCTCTTGTTTCATTGTATTAAAACTAATTATACGATTGATATGGAATGCATGTTGCTTTTTGATTTAGACATCCATGTAAACCATACATTTGTTCAGTCCATTACAATGGCCAAATAAAACGACGTGACTCGACTTACAATCCTCTCCTCGCACATCACATCAACAGCAGCCATTGCCTGAGAAGGTTTCTGGCGCAATGAAATCACAATGCAGTCGAGCTTGAGATGCACAGATGAGATCGAACCCAATAAAAACTATGAAGAATTACAACGTTGCATAACTAATAAACAAGGCATGCTTGTTTGCTTTTACTTGCGGAGCGTGTATTCATTTCGGTTCAACTTTCCCCACTACCTGGTTCAAATTTACCCACGAATCGGGTAAGTCGAAATAAAAAGTAAATTACTCTTTCTCCATTTATTCAAAGGATGCAAACCTATTTCAAGCAATCTACGCACAAAAGCAACACATCCATCTCTTGTATCATGGTGTTAAACCAATCCCGTGAGAAATTTTCTTTCTTGTGAGATTTGCGCTGAGACAATGGTCATTAGCGTGAAACCTGATTTGTTAGAANGGCTTAGAATGTCAATAGAGCTGTTGGAAAACACTACGAGACTCTGTACTTTCACCCCCGACNTCGGCACCAACCCTCCTGGAGTGGTCCTGCTAAAAACAGCGTAGGCCCGGCTATACTNTCTCCACATCGTTGTTGGATGTTTCCGCTCCTGCTTGTGCAAATGGGGTATGGNCCTTTCTGTGACTTGTGACTGTGAGGCAGAGAAATAGACTTTTGACCATGTTGTCTTTCGCTGCGCAATACATTCACACCCCTATGGAGTGATTGCCTTGACGGTTCTGAATGACGAGACAATCGAATGTCTGCTCAACACCTGACCAAGATCTAATGCGGCCTATGAGTGGATTGAAAGAACTGGCTCAAACGATGAAGAAGCTGATCAAGAGTTTCAAAACACTGAGATAATTCACGCAATTCAGCGCAAGCGGCATATTCTTTCACTTTATTTTGCAAAGAGTTTTCATGTATGTCATATATAACAAAAGGTGTTGATAACCTAGTTCTAAAATCATGCTGGTGTTCAAAGAGCAAATTGTGGTGCTCAATATATGTGTACATTTACTATAAAGTAGTTTTTCAAAGTTTTTGTTAATGGATGGGAGGAATGAGCTTGGCCTGCACTGTAGTTAGTGCAAAGGTCTTTTCTCACCCCTCTAAGAATGGGGAAAATTTTTGCACACTTTAAGTGTCCATAACATCATTTGATTTAACAGATTGTGTTTTATCAAATCTTGTGTTTTACTTATGCGTATATTTCTGTAATTTAAAAAATTTATACACGTTTTTTACCGCAACAACTGTAGTTTAGATCCACATCCAAACAGTTTGGATTTCGAAACGACACAAAAAGGTGTAACAATTAATAATATCACAGTTCTGCTTTTGAACCTGAGCAATTCGTAGAGTGGTTAGCATTTTTGTGACGTAAAGCTCTTTTCATATTTTTAGTAGTAATTTTTCCATTTTGATTTTCTTCAACAAGATCATACAGAAATCAAATTTTTGAGCAGGCCAGGGTCGCAACCAGTTGACACGATCATAGTTCCCTGGATCCACGATTTTTGCTGACCTTGGCCGTACCACTAAAAAGAGCTAGCGCCGGCTCTACAATAACCCTATTCCTGTTAACGATACTTGGATGTAACCTTGGTTGATTTGCTTCGAATTGCAAAAAGTTGCGGACGAAAACAGCGACAAGACGAATTTATACTGCATATTAAAAACTTGGCGAGCGCTTTCAATTTTTAATTTTTGCTTGTTTGGCAGGAATTGAAACTTCTCCGTTAAAGCACAATTCATTTGTATGCGCAACAGCGCAACAAGAAAATCATGGGCTTAAAATTCAATCAGGGAAGCACGAAGCACCCATGCACCTTGTCAGTTTGTGCGCGTTTTGTTTGGAAGGTTAACCGGTGTCGTTGCAGTGAAGCGTAACGAACTGTTTTTGCTTGCTCAGCTGATGCGTAGCAAGGTCTGGTTCTGTCACAGCAAAATCATTTTGGAAGAAAGAATGGCCAGTAATTCCGTTAAAGATTTTTGTTACGTAATTTTTCCATCATACGGATCAACGAAGAAAGCAATGAAGCGTGAAGTAGAAACGACGACCTGACCATTTTCCCACTGGCGTTTTCGAGAAAAACCGTGCTGCACTGAATAACACTACTTCCATGTCAGTAACCTACCACGAGAAACACAGTGACTGTTGTCCTGATAACCATCAAAATTTCCGTACGCTTGCGCAAAAAAACTTATTTTTGGCCCAATTGGCTCGATTCGTTCCTGGCGTCATTGCCCAGCAAACTGTGTTCATTAGCATTAAAAATAAAAGAAAAAATTTCTCTACACATTTTTGCGCATGGAAAATGGACCGTCTGATCACATTCTTACTGATCCACTTTTCATAATTCAGTCAATGTTACTTAAATTACAACTAGCAGGTAATGCTCGCATGTGGTCACTGCTGCAATACGTCACACTTTCCTGGGTGAGCTGCAAAGGTCACGACACAAGACTTTCTTAGCAAAGACGATAAAAAAAACCTGTACAATGGCATTGGATAAGACATAGTAGGACTGCGCATTAGCTGGGCAGGCATCAACAATGCGACTTTAAAAATGCCTCTGACAACCCTCCATGATTCTCAAACGTGCAGCTGAGCTGTTTAGCACTTCAGTCGGGGATTCATTTATGCATAATTTGTAAGCTTTAATAGAACGTGATATTTTGAGAATGCTCAATGAAAACTACTCTTCTTTCTTGAGGATGGTTGTAAACATGCTGTTTATGAAACGTTTAAAGGGCAATAGTCATTGCAACAACAAAAGGATTAAAAAATTCTCACAGATTTTTGTTACGTAACTTCTCAACCATGTGTATCATTGAAGAATGCAGTGAAGGGTGAAGCACAAACCCAGGCACCACAAATGATGCCAAGGTTCTTGTGGTACGAATTACTGTTATCTTCAAAATGTAATGTCATGCGAAACAGCAGTTGGTGTTTTTTTGCACAAGTAATTTTTGTTCTACCAACAACCAAAGTGTAATGTTTTGCCCAGATTCTATTTGAATAAGAGCTGATGATGCTTACCTAGTAGGCGAAATATATACTCTGATAAGGCTGTAGTGTCTGATTCTTGACTGTAAAAATATTCCTTTCGATAGTTCGATAGACAGTGTTTAGCACAAGTTTTTTTTGCAAGCCAATATTTAAGCAATTATGAATATTTAGCAAAGACTTCTCAAAATCCTTTAAACATGTAAATAAAAGATTATTGTTTAGCATTGTAATGTACTGTAGATATGTTCTTAGTTTTTATTGTTTTTACAAATGCTCGATAAACACTTGGTCTGTCAAAAACATCTGGAATTAGATTGTTAGGTTGCTGGGTTGTCCAGGGATGTTTCTATGTAAAAAAGACCAGCAAAGAGCAACAATATACTCCGAACAGAAAAACGCAAAATTGAGAATCGATCTTCTACTCTTACGTGAAAAAAGTACAGCTCTTTCATTCCGTACAGCAGCGTTGCGTAATCGAAGCCGAGACGTTTCCTACTTCTGTTCGTAAAGGATATACGAAAGTTTTCCTAGCGAAAAGGAATTGGGAATTTAACATATTGGCACTTTAACTAAAACCATAAGATTAAGTGAAAGTGGCAGATGTGTAGAAATGGTATGAAACAAGGTTGTAAAATATAAACCAATCGCTTTATCCAGAATAGTGTTCGAGGAAATGCTTTTTGTCGTAAAAATTGTACAGCTATGCTAACATATATTAAGATGTAAGCTACGAAGCAGCATAACTATAAAATAATGAGGCTGAACTTTCAGCCCAAATTTGTCTGTTCAACTTTGTTAGTCACATTTTGTCCTATTTCAAATACAGTGAATGATAGCTTGTTCCTAGATGTTACAGCACGCATTAGCGCAGGCCTGAGATAATCAAAGATAGGCGGCGTCATCAAAGCAACTTTATGTTGTTTATCAAATTCCACAGTATGACGTGAAAAGCCCATCCGGTGTAATTTCGAACTTGAAACATTCATCTTTCGAACATGCTCATATTGCGCATGCACAAGTTTTATAGAAAATAGTGAGTGTAGCACAATATTCAGCGTTTATAAAAATGCCCATCTTCTAATATTTTGATCACGGTTAAGAGCGTTAAACATTTATTAAAGTTTTCCTAAAAATTCACATGTGTTTTTCAAAATGAAGTGCATACGTTTCTCTTGAAACAAAGCTTCGCATTGTCCAGATTTAGAACCTGAAAATATCAAATCCATATTAAATCTTTGATTTGTTCCAGGTAAACTAAAGGCTTCTCAAGCTGTCTCACGCCTTCTTCAAAAGCACTGCTGTCAATAGACGGAAATTGTGTACTTTAACTTTTAAAAGTTAAAATAATTGAAAAACTATGTCGCACTCACACTTCAATGGATGGAGACTTTGCGGAATTACCTTGATTGCAGTGCTGCTTGTGCACGCCACAACAAACGATAGCAGTGGGTATATTCAAAACTTATTTGCAGTTACTAGTTAGTTGCTTTGTTTCACTGTCTTAAATGTGAATCCAATATAAATTGGGTGAATGTTGTAGATGTTTTTGTATTGCGTATGGTCAAGAATCGAGGATAAAACCATCACGCAATTTTAAACCCCACAATGCCACAGAAGTACATTTTTTAAACACGCGTAAGTGCTTACCTAAGTTTCAAAGCCTATAAGACTGCTCATACAGCAGTTTTATTTCAAGATTTCCGCAAACAGTATCGGTTGAACAACACAAATATCTACCGGCTTGTGTCTTCGGTGGCTCAATGCTGAAGTAAAAATTTTGAAGATCGCCATTTCTCTCCAGAAAAGGATTTATGTCACTGGTTCCAGCATTACGTTGCACGCCCAGGTCAACCCAAGCGTTGGCACGGTCCGAGGCATATTGAATAACAACCTATTGTTGTTGCGTGCCAAAAGGTTAAATCACCAAGAAAATATTTTCACACTGCAATTTTATTGAGGCACGGCTCTGTCCAGAAAGAAAACAATTTAGTGATTTCCGAAGGAAAACTTATAACGGTTTAGTTATTCAAGTCTGACGTCCGTGAAAGTGGCTGGTTTGTTAGTCTGTTTAGATTAGTTTTGCTGGTCAACTTTGAAACCTAAGACCTACTAGTTACAACCTTGGTGGTGGAGTGGTAAGTGAAGGCGAAAATATGAACTGAATTTCACAAGTAGCAAAAATCAGAAAGGTTGAAAAGCATTGATGAAATGAAATCTTGAGATCATTATTCGTCGAAGGAGTTAATTTCAAATAAACTGTTTCTCAATAGGAGACTGATAAACAACCGAAACGTAACGTGCGTTTCGCGCAAGCATTTTGCAACATTTAAAGCAAAGCTGTAGTAGACCTTGTGCATCTTTTGGAAGTTCTGCGTTGTTGCAAAGGTTTTGTACTCGCCGCGATGAAACACTCTTGAAATAGTAATTACATTTGAGTGGTGCAAAATTCAACTTCATAATCAACCCTTTACTTTGATCAGTGACTTCAGTAAATTTGTAAATTTGTGTCTTCGTAAGTACAAAACTGATCATTCACCACTGTACAATCGTTCCCATGCACGTGAAAAAACGACCCCACTTTAGCCAGTGTATGTCCAAACGTTGACTTTTGCTTTGTCAAACCTACTGATGAATTTCATCATGAGTTTATGAAACTCAAATATGAAGATCCGTGTGCATTACTAATGACTTACACGGGCTCGCTGACGTACCTCGTACGTGGCTGAGAGTGAAAATTTTAACGCTGACATTTCAAACGATGTTAGGTTTGACATAACAGAGATAGCCATTATTCTAGAATACCTCTTGGTTTGAATGGTAGAGTTCCTACAATAATAAAAGAAGGAATTATTGAGCCGTTCATTACTGAATATGTTGGACTGCGAGCAAAGATGTATACCTACATAATGGTTCAAAAACCGAAAAAATGGAAGGGAATTTGAAAAACTTTGCTGAAAAAGAACTGCGGTTTGAAGATTACAAAAATAGTTGTTGTCACAAAACAACAATATTGTCAGATGAGCTTTTTTCGAAATGGAAATCATGAAACGCTTACATTGTAACATAATAAAGTTGCATTCTCCTCAGAATATCACAAAAGCGTGGTTATCTGGGTTAATATATACATAACAAATCACTCGAACAATATTTGTTAAAATCTTCCCAGCCTTTTGAACCAAATGGAGCAGCAGTGCTAGAAAAATATGTTAGTTACATTAACAATGTACAGCTCCTGCAATACATAATGTCCGATTCCCAAAACAAAAGTTGAATAAATTTGAAAATCATCGACACCGTGAAAACGTTCAAATATTCCAGTTGAAGACGTTACACAATACAGTACAATTTTCGATGTTGCGTTATTTTACGTGATGACCTTCCTAAAATAGGAGAAAGGAATTTGGTAGATTTTACTTAGAAACAAGTTTTTCGTGAAAAAAAAATGGGACACACCGGGTTGCATCATTCGTAGGTAAAAAATTTGCAGATAAAAATGTCTGTTTTGGTTCATGTGGCGTCAGACAAAATGAGTAACTTACTTACGTAAAGTCACCGGTGGTTCTAACCCGACGCGATTTGAAAAGGATCGTAAGGTTCTTTTCAGACGTTGATAATATAATTCTACGTTTTCAAAAAATCAGTGTCGCCAGGTATTTCGATAAAACAATAAATAATGTCTTGCAAAATATATCTTTCTATTTGAATAAGAGTTGCAGATGCTTCTTTCGCAGGCGAAATTTATACTCTGCTAAGATTACGTATCTTATTCACGGGCTGTGGAAGAAGTCATTTCGGTAGAAAAGAAGATAAATGACTGTGAATATTTTTGGAAGCAGTGAAGGATGTGATTTCAATGCAAGTCGACCGTACAGTATGAGCATTTTAGCTGTGTCAGCTAAATATGTGAACCGCACTTTTCTATACCAACCTTCAGTTGCTCCACCTGCTCCACTCAGCGCTCACCCGTCCATCTGGTGCAACTGCACAGCGCCTTAAATCGAGATACCCATTTGTACCCGCCGCACAACAACTCATCAGTTTTTCTAACAACNTACGTGCGGCGCANTGGGCNGATCATCAATGGAAGGCGGAGTGGGCGGACAACCCCACAAAACTCCGGACTTCAGTTCCAGACACCGGTACANACACCCCTGGAATGACCTTCCCAAGAAGAGCCTGGGTCCGGCTCAACCGCTTCCGCACCGTTGTCGGACGTTTCCNCTCCTGCCTGTACACATGGGGTATGGCCTCCTCTGCGACCTGTAAGTGTGGCGCGGAACAAACCGTCGACCATGTCGTCCTGCACTGTCCAATCATCGACCCCCCCACAGACTACACACCTGATGGTTTTGGACGATGAGACGACCGAATGGCTGCTCAACACCTGCCCCGATATCTAGGCGGGCTAGCAGTGGATAAAAGAAGAACTCGCTCAAACGAAAGAAGAAGAAGAGTTGCTTCGTGGTGCGGACGAGTGTAGCGAGGCAACTGAACCGATTAGTACATAGGCAGTCTTAACACGTTGAGTGCGATGCTGTGGCATCGTGCCTAATACTTTACAGTGCGAGCCGTTGGCGCAAGGCAGTGTCGTGTCTGGTCGCAAATTAGTTGTGCAGCGCGAGAAGCAC
>JGI24159J19872_10012264_pt1 | contig 11188 bp, 7 predicted proteins | sample Ectturendosymbi4_FD_19872 | JGI IMG/M metagenome (IMG submission 19872)
TGCTACGTCGCCACAGAAAGACCAACGTCTCCTTTGGCATTTTATTATTCTTTTTGCGTTTGTTTTATTGCACTTACAGTTCTTATACAGTCCCGAGATTCTCTGTCTTTCCCAGCTGTAAAATGCCACTCTACGTCACAATGTACGTCACCACGACCCCATTTGTGTAAATTAGAACGTTTCGAAAGCCAGTTTTATGCGCTGGCGGTCGCAGGTAAGCTTGTGGTGCTGATGTTCTGCTTCCTTCCACTGTGGGGTGCCTGGACTAACATTATGGGAAGTTCCCATTGAGTGCGTGGAAGTCTGTACTTGTGTAGGTCGCTGGTGCTAGAGTTATTTCGATGGACTTATTTGTTCACGGTTGCAAATGCTGCCGTGAAGTTAATATTGTTGCTCTACGCCTTGCCGCTATTAAATATGTTGCAGCTTGCGCGCAGAAAACCGTTCCAACCTGAGTCTGTCTGCTTCATTACATCGCTGGTTCGCAAGAACGCGGTAGGATTAGTTCACAACATGTCGTGGGCTTTTAGTTTGGGGATTGAGTGAGGCAGGTTTTAGTATGGGTGCATTTTTACCAAGGTAGTCGGTAATTCCACTACTTGTTCACCACTGCCACCGTGTTTTTCCGAAGCAGTATCAGAAGAATATTTTGCGATCATAACAACTACTGACACTGTACAGTACTGTCATGAGATAGAACAAGCTTTGTTCCCTTAACCATGGGTTAGTACCTTCGGCAGTTTTTCCAGCCAGCGTGTTTAATGCTTTTGCCTTTACTTGGTCAGATGACCGACAAAACTTTCGCGTTGTAACCAAATTACCGTACATGAAGAGCTGAAGCAACGCACAATTAGCAGCAGTCTGCGGAAGGTTGACGTCGAACGTTGAGTCTTCAACCGCGAATTGACAGAACAGTTCTTCTCGTTTACTCAAAAAGTCTATTTGAATAAGATGTAAGAACTGACGATGCGTAATGTTACGTGAAATCTATTTTCTATTAAAAATTTGCGACAGATTTCTTGCTTATTTCTCCTGTGGAGTGAAGTTACTTAAATCTCCAAGAAGATGCAACATTTAGATTTTTCAAACTACTTCATTTTTTAATAAAGTCAACTCGTAATTGGCTGAGAGCTTTGATACAGTCCACTTCTTGCATTGAGCTCATATTTTCTTACTACAACAGCATTTTATTTTGTTACTGAGCATGCGGATGTTTGGAGTGTTCTGTTCTGAGTGTGAGTCACAGCGCAGCGCATGTATATCGCACCCGGCCATTGACGTGGCGTTGACACGTGCGTGAGTTGCGAATGACCTGAACTAATATGTGTACAAGTGCTCAGCCAAGCGTTAAGAGTAATCGGGCAATGACATTTCCAAATCTAACGTGATCCCGTGCGCTTGCTTCGAACGGTCTCCAAAGCAGTGTTGTGTACTTGTTTCTTTGGCAAACTGCGTTACGCAACTAGTATGTCTACCCTCTACCGTGCATGTCCTCAATCAACGTCGTGTCTGACTCATGCAACAAACTAAGACAACCCATTTTTGGAAACCTTGTTTCTTCTGGCCTATAGTGTGCCTTCATGACCCCTAAGTGGCCTGGTAGTCCGAAAATGTTGCCGATCTGTGGACCTGCATAAATTCGATATCTTATAACATGTCGATTTCTTGTTAAAGAACTGCCGGCCTAGTACTGGTAACTCTTGGTTCGACTACGAAGAATCCCCTGCATGATCTATCTTCCAATCATGTCCTGTCCGGCGTTGTGTGGGCTCTTTTGGGCGCTTTTTGCTACGCTCTGTATCTGGTGTTCTTGCGTCGGGCCGTAGGACCAAATAGAAAACTGGATGTGCCCATGTTCTTTGGTAAGTGGTGAAGGAGTAGGCAGTCGTATTAACGTAGCAGAAATTGATTTTTGTATAAAAGTTTGCAGCTTGTTTTTCCGCTTTTTGAACTCATTGTGGAATTTGATAAGGTTTCGTGTCATTTCGATTTTGCACAAGNACATTTGTGTTTCAGTTTGATATTGAGTATTTTATATCTTCAACCTAGTTTATTTGTGATAAAAAGGTGATGGCACCGCTTGACATGTTGCTGTCTCCCCCATACTGTGTTTTGCGGAATTCACCTTCGTAGCTTTGCGTCTGATCTTGGCCGTGATTTTTTGTTCCTGAAGTCTATCGCAATTGCTTGAAGTAGAAAATGTGAGTTAGATACAGTTTCGACAGCGCAGAGATCTGATGGTGGCATTCTATAGGGTTGATGCCACGGCCGCAAGGTACGAGCAGAAAAGTCGGGTAGTCTCCGTTCAGCTTAGTCGTAATTCTGTTAAGGGGAGGCTTGCAATTTTTTTTCTAATCGCGTTTAGCAGGCTTCAGCTTCGCGTACCTTAGCTGACACCATAGCAACATTAGCTGGCACCATTACAACTTCTGCTTCCCCACTGCTGAGTAACAAACATTATTGCAAGCTTGTTTATGCTTATAGGCTTCGTGGGCTTAGTCTGTTTAGCCCTTTTCTGGCCAGGTCTGGCCCTGCTCCACTACTTCGGTTTGGAGCAGTTCGAACTTCCTGACCGGACGGCTCTTATCCTTCTAATTGTCAATGGCCTCGTCGGGACAGTACTGTCCGAGCTGCTGTGGCTTTGGTAAGATGCTTCGAGCTTTCTCGTCAGCTGTCGCTGGTCATTGGTCAACATGTGATGATTATTACCGGAGCGTAACAAACATTTTTGCAAACGTCTCGTCTCAGATCTTCTCAAGTGTCAGAATCCGAGTGTTTTTAAAATTTTAGTAAGATTTTTTTTGTTTGATGCGTTTTATCAAACGAACAGCCGCGGTACACGTTTTACGGATTGCAAGTTATTTAATTTCGCTTCCTCGTCGTCGGAAAAGCCTTTTAACTTTTGCTTCTTCGCTTCGCTGCTCATTTGTAACTCGACCGTATGTTACCGATGACAATAAAGGGGATCTGCAAGATAACCAGCAGTGTTGACCGCTTGGAGTTACTGTTATCTTATTTGCGAGATCAACTGCATTATTGGATGCAAAAGGATTGTCAGCCAAACGACGTTATCTGTTATAAAGTCAGTCAAAAATTCAACTGATTTTGTAATAAATTGCTTTTTGAAGGAAATGATTGTTTGCTGTATGTCCAGCGCAAAACTTAAGACAGCGTGTCCCACTGTAACGAGGTCGTTATCCAGGCCATTTTCATCCAAAAATATACTCGGTCACGTCAGAAAAACTTGGGAAATATTTGTCGCAGATCATTCATGTTTCACCGTTATCGCCAACCGGGTGCAGACGGCTTACGTGAGTATTTTCTTCGTTTTTATTCGCAGGGGTTGTCTCTTCACTTCTTCGCTGATCGGCACCATGGCACTAAGTCTGAATATTCCTCTCAGCGTCGTGATGGACATTTTGCTGCGACACGTGAGTTGCCGGACAGTTGTTCGGTTCTTGCTGCTTCCTATCATTTGATCGGGTTCGAGTCGGAACAAAAACGTCAGCTCCCTTTGTGACACTTTGCTCTGACGGAGTGCAGGGCTTTGGAGCTGGAGCCAAAAATTTTGATTCCTGGAGCTGGAGTGAGAGCCGAAGCCTGAAGATAGAGTTCCGGTTCCGCAGCCCTGTCGAAGTGTCTCATCGCACAGAGTAGTGAAGCTCTTGTCCAATTCGACCGAGGAAACAACAAAAGATCTTTTAGCAGTGCTAATTCCTGAAAGTTATGGTCTCTTTCAATTAACTTTGAAAACTACTAAACTTGATATTTTATTGAAAACTTTAGGGGTATAGGCCCGTATAATGATAAACCTTGAAGGCANTAGAAACTTATAAAAAGCAAAAAATCGTTGCCAATTTTGCTTGTTTCTGTTCAGCGACAATCTTGACCTCAAAAATAACAACAGAAATTATAGAAAACCTTTCTGAAATTTCTGGATGGGCGAATAGCTGCAACAAATATGTTTCAATTCGATCTTGGTATACCATGAAATTACCTACAATACGGTTATGAAAAGGCAACCCCCCCGCTTCCCCTTTTTGAAAAGGCAAGGGGAGCAATGCCCCGCTCTCCGGCCCCCCCTGTGTAATATAACGATAAACCCATGTTAAAACGACCAAATTGCAATCAACGTTTACCACCTACACGTCGTATCCCCTTCGCGATGATAAAAAAACTGAAAGTGAGTCGATCTGTCAAGATAAGAACTGGATTAAAGAACCCTGTCATTTTCTGCACCTTCCTTGCTCGGGCAATGGGCAGCCCCGTTAAGTTGCACATACGAGTATTAGTGCCCTCGCTTTCGACATACATGTTGTCAAGCGCTGCTATCATAAATCCTGTTTGAAATCTTATGCCTTATGGAGCAAGTAACTAGTCTCCGCAAAGGTGTTGCAGCCGAATCAATCCGCACAACTTTTCTGAAACAGGAAATCGATCGACTGTACGCACCCCCACTCCTGAAATATTATTCAAACAGATCCAGTTTGATTACTTGAATATAGATATGTTTAATTCAAAATCATTGTTAAGTCATGAAGGCCGAGCTTAGTCGGATGGTTACTCGAAAGCTTACAGCAAACCTAGCTTTTAATGGGCTTACGTAGCAGGATAGATGAAATGACAGCAATGAAAATTTAAACGACTCTGGCACGCCTTGTATGGCTGGCAACCGGATGTTATATGTGTGTGTCAACGCCCTGTTGCCCGCGTGCCTTGCACATTGTGTGGGTTGTGTTTTGTGCTGATTGTTTCATTGTGGCGATCAATAATTGCCAGAACTGTTTGTTTTATAAATTTTGCTGAGTTACGTATTTTGGATGGAGCTCCAACACGGATTTGAAACCGAATTCACTGTGACGTGACATAATAGTCGGTGACCACAGCGAATGAGATTGCCGCATTGCAAGGCTTCAACATCCGTTTATGACAGGGGTGGGCAAACTACGGCCCGCGGCCCGCCGGCACTTGCAGAAACTCCTACGCATGTAGAATTTATTTATGAAACATCTACTATTTTCATAAAAACTTAAGAATTTTATGAAAATAGTTTGTTTCAGTTCTAACTATAACTGTATAAATAGCATTAAACGTACCGAGTGTGAAATATTAAATTGTTTGTGATATGAATATGTGGTTATTTACACACTGAATAAATTTTCCTACTTTGTAATGAGTGTGCGGCCCTCGGTTGCAACATTTTTTAAAAATGTGACCCTCCGTGCAAAACGTTTGACAACCCCTGGTTTATGAGAAACGAGGCCGCGTTTATGGCGACACAGTATTTACCTTTTCGTTCACTTCCATTTTAAAAGTAAAGCTCAAAGCACGTGACTGGTTTTGTAATGTTTGCGGATGTCTGGCTGCGACGAAATTTCTCTTCGAACCAGGTTCCGTTTCGTAACCGCCTTACCGTTTGCGAACCGTTGCTCGGTCAAGCGTGTAAACACAGTTTGCAGCGCAGTTACTTCCTCGCTGGCCCCACCCCAACCTTGCTACCTCCAGTGGCGCAGTCCAAAGTATATCGCTGTGTTTACCCATTGAGAAGCAACTTGTTTGTTCGCATGTTCCTGAAGCAGATGTTGCTCAGCAAACAACAGTCTGGGTGGCGTTTCTGCTCCTGTTATACGAAAGCTCGTTTTGTTGCACGAATAACTATAAGCAAGGCCGCACTGCGTACTTGGTATGTCGTCGGGGAAGCTTTGGCACAAATTCTTCGTAAGCGCGAAACCGATTACGTAACAAAGCACTGACGTAGCTTCAACAAGATTTACTTTTCGTATTCACAGATCGAGTTCACGTGGATATTCTACGCCGGAGCCGTCACTGTCTTTGTGTCGTTCGTTTTAATTTCCTACTTGTCGAACAAGCCTGCCAGCGATCCGGTGTGGAATGGACTGAAAGCATTGTGCTGCTACTGCTGCTATCAGACAAGGTAAACTGTCTTCGGGACAGACGCGATGGCCAATGCCTGGTCGAGGTCCTACACACCTGGGGCTGCGTGCCTTGTGGCGGACTCATTTGCTACATCACCGCGAATGACGTGGCCATCGACTGTAAAACAGACCGCAGGGTGTGTTGAATCTGCAAACAGAAACAGCCTGTGCACTTCCAGTCGATTCTTTGTTTTGTGAAAGAAGCTGAAACAACCGCCGGAGTTGATAGAAACGGAGTTAAATTTCATTTTGAGTGATCCGCATTAGTTTATTCGTAGCATGGATCGCTCGATCTGAAAGCAGCCCGGTCGTGCCAGCTTTACGAGTGTCAAAATCTAGCACTGAGTGCTGCATGTTTTGTCCGTACAATGAACGGGTGTTGCTGCTTGCGATTAATTATTATTTTGGTGATTGCAACGTGACCGGGTTTAATTACCTGAGCCGTTTACATCGCGTCCGATAATTGCAAACCAACGAAAACACGACATTTTCATGAAAGAAGTTTTCTTCGTTGTCGGTCGCTGAATACATGTTGCTGGGGGCATAGACCGAGTTCGAAATTTCTTCGGGCGTGCGAAATCCATGGCGTCACAAATTATGACGTCAAAATGTGCTTTAATTGGTAAAATATCCCAAAGCACGTCTCACACTAATGTCAACTTTACAGGAGATTCAGAATTATTTGACTAATTATTCGAAACTTTTAGAACATGTCCACAACAGATCAAACTTGAATCATGAAAAATTGAAAACACACAATTACTCTAAAGCATGTTTGGGAACTGCAGCCATATCAATATAAACGTCCATCTATCGTTCAACATTAAGTTCGTCTGTCACAATGGAATGAATATTTAGTGCACAACAGGAATGCAACCTAATTTCAGTCATGGTCGATCGGAGATAATTTTTAATGCGATGAAGTACACTAAAGGTATGCTCTGCTTCACAGGTAGTAAACGGCAATGTGAAATACATGCGCGACAAACACGTTAAACTCGCAAATTAATTAAAAAAATTAATTAGTCAAAGTTCGGTTTTCCGCAAATAGTTTGAAACTAGCGCTTGAAGTGTTTAAATCATTCCTTGCCAAAAATTGCCGAATTTTCCTGTACAACTGTTCCTCGTTTCCATCGTCTTTGTAAAAGTCACATACAGCGGAGATGTTGCTTCTCTGCAGTGCACCTCAGAACTCAGATTCAAGCAACGTTGCAATGTTTGAGTCTTCTATTCCATGTCTATCCGAAAACGCCCCAATACATTTTAGAATAGTGCCTTAGTACTTGTTAACAAAAAACTGTTCAATCAAAAAATTACAAATTAGCCCGGGCGCCGCACTCTCGGCCAGAATTGCAGGAGTGCGCCGCATCCCCGTGCTGCCGTACTCGGCGCCTACGGCTGGGGGGACGAACGGAAATCGGAACCTGAGCTGAAAAGTCGGTCTTCCTCGGGTCTGTTTCGTGGATGTTGCCCTTGGTTGTTCGACTGAAGTCAAGGGGTGTAACTCCTGTTGCCAACGAGCTTACGGCACGTGAATTAATGAATTCAATTTAAAGTGAATTGAAGAAATTTAATTTCTTGTCTTCAGGGTTTGAAACAATGAAACATCTCAAGAGTAAACCGTTGACGACAGAAATGTCAAAATGTTTTGCCGTAGTAATTCTCAACACACGTCTAGCGTGCAATACTGACTCCCTTGAAAATTAAGTTGTAACATAACATTTTTTTTAATTTTCGATTTGTTTGGACTTGGCTGCTGCATGCATTTTGCGTTTCAGCTCATGATTTCATATCAAGAATAATGAAATGATTGTGTGATCACTTCTGAAACAGCTGCATGTCGCGGCATGTGTAAACTGCAACTGTTTGCTGGTCGGCAGAAACCAGCTCAAACTGAATATTTCCGGCATACAAGGGTCAAACAACTATTTATTTGCACAACGTTGTAACGCGCTGCTCATGTTTTCAAATTAGAACGAGAGACCGGAAGCCAGAACAACTTATTCCACTGTCGCTCTTCGAAACGAACCCGTTACTACTAAGTCGTGATGTCGATCCGGAAAGTCGGAGTTGAAAGATTCCGCTGCGTATCAATCATTGCATGCGTCGTTCAAATTTTCACATTTTTGCATGCCTCTGCGTTGTTATCTGTTTTGTTGCTCGTGGCCAACGACGCATCGGTCGGCAGTCTTCTCTTTGTTTGTATCATTTTCGACGTTTTCAGCCCAATTCGAGATCGGAGTCTTTGTGATATTTCCGGATAAACGCACTTCCCTTTGAATACCAGGCATGGGCATCGGAAGGGGGGCAAGCACCCCCTGGATTTTAAAAGTTACAGAAAAAAAGGTTGTTTTCTTAGTTTCGAGTGGGAAAAATAAAATTTCACCACTTTTGCCACCCCCTGGAAAAAATCCTTCCGACGCCCATGATACCAGGTTAAGCAATTTCCCATCGCGCCGCTCAATCCTGCACCAAAGTCAGTCGTGGTCAAAGACCGGGTTGTCGTTAAACCACGAAAACGGTCGTTTCGAAGCAATCGTAAAAAACGCGCTTTGAATTTCAGTTTTGGTGACAGGAGTCATAACCTCCTCCTTTGCCGACAATTGTGCTCAAGTCCTGTACAAGCACAAAGCACGCGATGCGAGAATTAAGAGAACGAATTTGTGCGTTTTGTGTGCAAGCGTTTGTAATTACATGTGTTGTGCTTGCGTTTCACCTGATCCTGCCAGTGCGTTCATACTTGTGTAGTGTCGGATAAGATGAGCTTGTGCTGTAATCATTTTCGTATTTTCAAACGTTAAATGTTTTCGGGGTGTGTGCAAAAATCAATTGGCTCCAGTGTTTGCTGCGCTCTCTCACCCAGGCCTGCATATCTTGGAGCGGCATGCAAGCTTATGCAAAAGTGTGTTGCCGCAGAAGTTTTGAACGTGGCAATGAACAGACAACAATTTGTGCGTCGGCCATTTGAAATCTGTGGTTGTGCCAAACAGTCTTGGTTTCATTTGCAAGTATTCGTGCTCAGTACAATACTGTAATTTTGCAACCATGGGGAGGTAATTGCCATGGAATTTCTGATGCATTGAACCAAATCTGAGATGATTTTCTCAAATGTGAAAGTTTTGATCCTCAAGAAATCGTTTTTAACCCCCGCGCAATTTCCGTTTGATTGCTAACCTGGCCTTACGCTGTCTGACTGCTGAGGATAGCTGCCAGTAATTTGGCCTCGAAAGGTTATCAGGCGAAAGTCAAATCAATATTTATGAATTAAAAGAAGTTGTACCTTTTCCTCAACTTTTTGATTTCGTATTGCTGAAAAACTAGACGCTGCGTGACAGCGTCAAAAAGCCTTGCTGGTTGAAGAGGCTTTGAAAAGAAATGATCCTATTGTTTGTTTGTTTCAGACTAGAAATTGTCTCTTGTAGCATCATCTAGCTACTTTCAAACTGTTACAATCTGACGTAGCGACTGCAGACAACAACTACTTTGCCGTGCTTGTGTTTCTTTGTAAAATACTGAAACGCATAACTTTGCGGAATCCCATTGTCCCTCGTCCACTTACACACGTGTCGTGCTTAGGTCTTTTAGCATGTAAAAATGTCGATAGTTTTCGTGTGTATGACGTGAAATGAATCAGTCAAAGTATTTTGATTTTAATGCGTGTTGAATATTTCTATTTTGCCATTGCTTTTTCGAAGTATTAGACCATCAAACACAACACACCCGTTTTTATCAACTGCTTGCGGTGCAATATTTGCCGATCTNTGTTCACTGTGTTCTTTGCATNTCGTTTCTGTTCATCACGAACTTTGCTGAGGTCGTTTTTCGCGTGTCTGCCCCTTGTTAGAACTTACCGGCAAGCTTCGCGCAGTGGAAGTTAGATCTTGAGGTCAGGCGAGGTCAATCACTGTGCTGTATTGGGAGAATTGCCCGCCTCGAAAAACAGAACGGTCAAGAATCAAAGCCTGCTTGAATTTTTCTTCACGCCTTCGCTTCGTTAACTTTTGAAGCGTCCTTCTGATGAAGTCAGTCCCGCAACCAGGGGGTGTACAACCGGGCAATTACCCCCCCCGAAATTCTCAAAATCATGTTTAGTTGTGTACAACAAGTTACGGTCATAGTGCCCCCTCCAGTTAATGGTGCGATAAAAATATAAGCTGCTTGCGGACCTGGATGAAGTCGCTCAGCTCTGGGTCCGATGTGTTTGGTCGTGTGTTCAGTACACTGCAACACCGGTTGGGCGAAACAGCCAGTGAGATGTTGTCGTGCCATGAGCGAAGTAATTTAGGTTCGGTGAGGTTGGTAACGGTTGATCAATCGTCAATATTCACTTAATTTTCTGCTACCGCTCTTCAACAACATCCGGGTCACAGATGTCAACGTATTTTTTAAACTGCTACCAATCGTTGAAAACGTCTATGCAAATTAGGCTGAAATCGCAGGCCCTGTTTGCAAGTGTTCATGCAGTTGAATTTCCCACTTTGCGTTGTGCTAATCATACCGTAAACAATGATTTGTCACGTCTGGCCAATGGCTTGTGATCACATGGAGAAGTCAAAATGATCTCAGACGTTCATTTTTCTTATGAGAACGGTGCGGCAGCAGGCTCGGAAGCGGGCAAGATCAATTTCTATCTGAAGCCAGTTCTGGAGATAACAGCTCACTTGTATGAGCACAGGTCTGGTCTCGAAATAAATGAACAAACTGCGTGGGCCATGTCGAAGTAAGGCCGCAGAATGGCTCTTGCCATTTTGTATTTCTTGCGTTGTGCTAATCATACCGTAAACAATGATTTGTCACGTCTGGCCAATGGCTTGTGATCACATGGAGAAGTCAAAATGATCTCAGACGTTCATTTTTCATATGAGAACGGTGCGGCAGCAGGCTCGGAAGCGGGCAAGATCAATTTCTATCCGAAGCCAGTTCTGGAGATAACAGCTCACTGGTATGAGCACAGGTCTGGTCTCGAAATAAATGAACAAACTGCGTGGGCCATGTCGAAGTAAGGCCACAGAATGGCTCTTGCCATTTTGTATTTCATGAATAAATTAGGCTACAGCGACAAAATTTGGATAATCTTGGACCAGAAGCATATATTAACGGCAGGTATTAATTTGTTATTGTGACGCAAAATGTGGAATAGCAGTATTGCGAAAAGCGAAAGGGTCGGAACAACAGTTGTATTCTGAGAAAAAGTGAACAACTTCAATATTTCTGAGAATCGCAAATTTGAGACACAAAGACTGGACGAAAGA